>ERZ773272.133-NODE-133-length-29908-cov-8.426322_pt1 | contig 29908 bp, 42 predicted proteins | sample MGYA00511891_ERZ773272 | MGnify/ENA primary metagenome ERZ773272 (study PRJEB29015, sample SAMEA2738150) | human oral metagenome | biome: human oral; feature: human-associated habitat; material: saliva | place: China | collected 2198 ...
TCTTAAAAGAGCAAGAGAAAATCCAAACCAAGTATCGTGAACTCAATCAGATTTCGGTAATTGAACCAGATATCATCTTTATTGGAGATTCTATTGTTGAGTATTATCCCTTGCAAGAATTGCTAGGGACAACAAAGACCATTGTAAATAGAGGTATTCGGGGTTATCAGACCGGACTTTTACTAGATAACCTTGATGCCCACCTCTATGGTGATGCAGTGGATCAAATTGTGCTTTTGATTGGGACCAATGACATTGGGAAAGATGTTCCAATGAGTCAAGCATTAACAAATCTTGAAAGTGTGATTCAAAGTATTTCTCGTGACTATCCGCTGTCACAGATTAAGCTAGTTTCTATTCTGCCAGTTCATCAAGGGGAAGAATACAAACAGACAGTTTATATTCGCACAAATGAGAAAATCAAGGCCTGGAACCAAGCCTATCAAGAGCTAGCTTCTGCATACATGCAGGTAGAATATGTGTCTGCTTTTGAAGAGCTACTCGATCAGGAAGGGCAACTCAAATCTGACTATACAACAGATGGGCTTCACCTTAGCGTTTCTGGCTATCAGGCTCTATCAGAAACCTTGAAAACTAGACTTTTCTAGACATCTACTTGCATTTTTGCTTTTTTAACCTAGATAAGGTATAATATCTTTATAGTCTTTGGGGTCGTTACGGATTCGACAGGCATTATGAGGCATATTTTGCAACTCGTGTGGCGACGTAAACGCTCAGTTAAATATAACTGCAAAAAATAACACTTCTTACGCTCTAGCTGCCTAAAAACCAGCAGGCGTGACCCGATTCGGATTGCTCGTGTCTGATGATGGGTCTTATTATTAGCGAGATACGATCAAGCTTTGTCTAGCAGTTTGGTAAGAGATTTATAGACTCGCAGTTCCTAGGCTTGAGTTATGTGTCGAGGGATTGTTAAAACAATACATAACCTATGGTTGTAGACAAATATGTTAGCAGGTGTTTGGACGTGGGTTCGACTCCCACCGGCTCCATTGATAATTTACATTGTTTTGTAAATCTTTCTAAAACGTTGTTTTTACAACGTTTTTTATTTTATTCTTTGGTATTCCTTGGTATTCTTTTTTACAAAAGGGATACAACAAAGGATACAACATTCCGTCGTATCCTTAAAAATCTATATATTTTGCAAAACGTTCTCCGATATCATCCTTCGCTTGTGTTGTGATGTGAGTATATACGTTCATGGTTGTCTTTAAATCAGTATGACCAAGACGGTATTGAACTTGTTTTAATGTCATTCCAGCATCAAAACACAAACTAGCGTGCGTATGTCTGAAACCGTGAATTTTAATTGGACGTAGCTTGCTATCTTTCAAAACACTAAGCAACCATTTTCTTGGTAAGCTAGTAGGAATTGGTTTGCCAAATTCATTTTCAAAGATATACCTTGTTCCTGGATTTTTTTCTTTCCATTCTTTCAAGATATCTTGTGTAGTCTGATCTAAACTAATCAATCGTTTACTGCTAACTGTTTTAGTAGCGCCTATTTCTTCGCCTGCAAAACCTCTTGTAATAGCCTTGTTTATATCCAGAGTGTTATCGTTCCAATCTTTCCATTCAAGTGCTAAAATTTCCCCTCTACGTGCTCCTGTGAAGGCTAAAAGACGAAAGAGGACTAACTTTTCTAAATCATCGGTCTTAGCAACCAACTTCATGAATGTTTTTAATTCATCCTTATTGTAGAAATCACTCTTACTATCAACTTTCTTTCTGGTAGTAGCAACAACACTATCAACTGGATTGCTATCAATATAACCATGTCTAATCGCATACTTAAAAACATTGTTCATGAGGCCTTTTAATTTACGACCATAGACCAGTTTTCGTGACCACTCATTCACTTGCTCTTGCATTTGAAGAGGTGTGATACTACCTATCTTTCTATCTCCTAATGCTGGATAGATATGGTTTTTGAAATTTCTAGAGGTTTTGATATAGGTGCTATCTTGTACAGTCTCAGAGTATTCTTCTAACCACTTTTCAGAAATTTCCTTTACAGTCGTTTCTTTCCTGATTTCCTCTTCATTCTCTAAATCATTTTGAAGTTGAAGTAGTGCTGCACGAGCTTTACCTTTTGTTTCAAACCCTCTTTTTCTGGCATACTTGCTCTTGCCATTTTCTTTTCCAATGTAAACGGTGAAACCATAAGCAGTATCACCGTTTTTCTTTTTATAAGATTTTATTTCCACTGCTTATCACCTCGTTTTTATATTGTAGGCGGTATTGGGATTTTTATTTCAGTATTTTCATTTCTCCTTTATACTCTTGAGATATTTGAGTTTTATCAGAATCAGAGGTATAAACAAGTAGTCGAGGTGTATCTTTTTCTAAATCAACATTGTAACCTTTTTCTTGAGCCCACTTTTCAAAGATGGAATTCTTAGCTTTCAAAAATTCATTTGAAATATAGATCTTGCGACTAGTGCTTTCATTTTTCCAACTCTCTCCGATTCGCACAGAAAGATTTTTATCGTCCCCTCCAGGAACGAAATCAACCTTTTCTCCTTTATCAAGGACCTCAGTATTCTCTTTAAAGTATAAAGCGAATTCTTCACCTAATTCTTTAGTCATTTTAAATTTCTGCTCAACTGTTGTTGATGTAGTTTCTTCAGTTTTAGCAGCAGTATTTTTAGATGGATTTTTTAAAATACCATTCAAAACACCAATAGACAAAAGAGCAATTAGTGCCCAAAACCACACTCTTTTATAAATTGGTTTAGAATTTTTTCCTTTATTCATATTTCTTCTCCTGTTAACTACCTGTCAATCTATAAAATTCTTCTTGAATTATCTGTTCGCCCCAAGTGGTTGCGATTTTATGCCTTTCAGCAAATCTTAACCAATTAAACTCCGAAGGCTCGCATTGAGACAATTCTTCAGATATAAGATGACGAACCATGAAGCGGTCTGCTTCGTTCTCATATTTGTATAGCAACCGTTTGTAATTGGCTGGATTGTGGTTCATGTGCCCTAATTCATGCAGAATGACCTCTTCTCGTTCCTCTATGGATAAATCCCTATTAACGTAAATAATACGCTCATCAGGGAAATAGAAGCCCCTACGCTCCCACATTGTTTCTGGGAAGAGATAGAGTGTGACCTGGTATTCATCCAGTAACTCATTCACTTTCAATTTCGGACACCCCCAAAGAAAGCTTAATAATTTGCGCAATCTTATCAACATCTTCGTCTGATAGTGGTTTACCATCAAAAAGAACTACACGTTCACGAAGATTAGACAAATCAACAACACGACCATCAGCAGTAGTGACAATATCACTAGCTACATTAGGATTATCAGTACGACCTAATAGATAATCAGTCGAAACATTAAAATATTCAGCAATTTCTTGAAGTCGCTCAGAGTTAGGCGCCTTCTTTTTTAATGAATAAAAATAATTTGTACTATAACCCAAAGTTTCTTCTAGTTTTGACAAAGCAATTCCTCGCTTTTTAGCAAGTTCTTTAATTTTTTCAAATGTTGAAAACATTGTTAAATCAACCTTTCTACGCTTTACAAAAAAATATTCTAGAAAAAAGTATAGAAAAGTGTTGACAAGCTCTATAAAAAAGTATAGAATGTATATTGTAAAGCGAAATATAAAGCGAAAACAAAAGAGAAAAGACAAACTAAAAATAAAAGCTTTGGCGAGCGTTGTGATTGGTTTAGAAAGTCCTTTGTTTATGTTTTTCTTATACTTTGATTATAGACTTTAGTCTAGAAAAAGTCAAGAAATTCTATAAAAAAGTTTTCGCTTTGTGTTTCTCTAAAAAAAGAAAGGAGCTACAAATGAGCACTCAACACAAAAAATGGAACGAACTGGTAAAACAAAAAATGGCTGAGCGCAATTGGAATAACGCTGACTTGGCTCAAGCGATTGGATTCAAGCGAACATCAAGCGTTATTACAGAATTATTCAACATAGGTAAGGGTTCTGATGATTTGAAATTAAAGATTTCAAAAAAACTAGGAATATCAGAATCATGGGAAAAATTCGAAGAGTAGATAGGAGAAATAAAATGGACGACACTATTACAATTTCCAAAACTGAACTTGAAAAGATGATTGCTGAAGCTATCTCAAGAAATAGTTTACCGAGACTAAAGAAAGATTTTAGAGATGTTCATTTGTCCGATGACGAAGTTGAAAAAATAAATATAAAACATCCACTAATTTCTGAAAAATTGAGTAGAAGATTCGCCTCTCAAATTACAGACGAACCATCAATCGACGAAATTAGATTTGGAAGGTCAAAACCTAACAGTATTTACACTCGAAAAAGATATGGACAAGGAAATACCTATGGCTATGCACACCACAAGATCTATCTCCAAGATATACTAGATAATCTTAGACGTATAAGTTTAGCAGTAATGGGTGCAAGTGTAATCAAAGATTTAGATGATGATGAATTTGAATATTGTCTCACAATTTATGAAGAGTTTAAAAAACTTTTTCTCAATCAATACGATGAACGATTAAGCATCGAAAATAAAATTTTAAAAAATATGGAGTGATTTTATGAACGAAATTTTTAATTTTCACGGACAACAAGTCCGTACTATGTCAATCAATGACGAGCCTTGGTTCGTAGGAAAAGATGTCGCAGACATCTTAGGATATAGCAAAGCTAGAAATGCAATTGCTCTTCACGTTGACGAAGATGACGCCCTGAAACAGGGCCTCACAGACAATCTTGGAAGAACACAAGAAACTATCATCATTAACGAGTCAGGTTTATACTCGCTTATCCTATCCAGCAAATTACCTCAAGCAAAAGAATTTAAACGATGGGTTACATCAGAGGTTTTGCCAGCCATTCGCAGACAAGGTGGGTTCATTCGTGAAGACCTAGATGAAGATGCCTTCATTGCTCTATTTACTGGACAAAAGAAATTGCGTGAGCAACAAGCTAGCATGATTGAAGATATCGACTATCTCAAGAATGAACAACCAATTCATCCAAGTTATGCTCAATCTCTATTGAAGAAGCGTAAGGCTCGAGTGGTCGCTTGCCTTGGTGGTATCGACAGTCCAGCTTATGCTGATAAAATCTTCGCTCAATCAGTGTTCAGACAAGCTGAGATTGATTTTAAGGAACATTTCAATATCAGTCGCTATGACCTATTACCAAAGAAATTCGCAGAAGCAGCACTTGCCTATTGGATGACTTAGGAACCAAGCACCAATACTAAGATGAAAATCATGGAATTAAACGCGTATAGTCAAGCGTAAGGATGGCAAAAAATATATCCGTATAGTGGAAAAATAAAAAAGCCTATCAAATAATCGATAGACTTTACAATAGTCCAAAACGCTATTCTTCAATTTCATTCTCGAATTTCCCAATCGAAACACCCAATATCTGATCTAAAAATAGACAAACGTATGGCATTTTGAATGGTCCACCAATCGAATTTGTGTGAACTTCGACATCTACTAAAAAGATTGCTGTTGGATTTTTTTCATCGTATTCAGAAACTCGTAGATTTTTTATTTTTTGAACAATCGCAGAAACGTTAGGATAATCAGCACTAGCAGGATTATAAGGTTCGCCAATATATTGTCCAGCAGCTGTTTGGACTATCAACTTGTGACCAGTATCTTTAGCGATAATCCCATGCGTTAATAGAATGTCATATTTTGCTAAGTTGTTACTCATATCTTTTCCTCCTTTCTATTGAATTTTTGACTAAAACAGTGAGAGGTCCTAGTCAAAAGTTATTATATCAAATCAAGGAGGAATCACATCGGTCTTGAGACCGATATAGGAGGTTGAATGGAAGATAAAATCATAGAACTCGCTGATTACTTTATCAGCAAAAATGCAACATACAGAGAAGCTAAGATAGCGTGTGAGAAGCTATTAAAACAAGTTAGCCATGAGATAGAACTCAGGGCTATGGAAAGTAAGATCTCTAAATAAAAAAAAGCACCTGACGGCAATCAGGCACTTATCAAAATATTTAATTAAAGTATAGCACAGAAAGAGAGGAATTACTAGTGGCAATCGAACTCTTTGGTAACGAATGGAAAGAAGAACTTTTTGAAGACTTAGTAAAACTAAATATCGAAGCTTTAAAAGAAGCTAACAGAAGACTCTCGAAACAAATCAATATGGTCTCTATCAAGGAAGTTATGGATGCTACTGGGTGGGGAAGAAAAAGAATTGAAGATTTTAGAGATCAAGGAAAATTCAGTTACCAACAAAATGTAAAAGGTGGTAAATGCTTATACGACCTGGATGATGTATTAAGATTCCAAAGTCAAATTATGAAACGAGGTTAAATAAATGAACGAACCAAACATCTTAAGCCAATTATTTGGAGTATCACTAACATTTATCGGAATCTTTGCAATCATGCTTTTCACTTGTCGATACGAAGACAAACAAAAAGAAAAGTCAACAATCATCGTTGAAGAAGCAGAAGATTTCAGAGAAGTCGCTCGAAGAAATCTAAAAAAATGTGACAGAAAGTCAACTTACGACACACAGCCACCTATCGGTCTTTCATCAACTATTGATGACTTACCATCAAACTTGAAGATGTGTGTTGAAGATTATGACAGATTAGCAAATGACTACCAGGAAGAAGCGAATCATAATGATTTGCTAAGAAGACAAAATACTAGTCTTTTGCAAGAAAACGGACGCTTACTCTACAAAGAAATGACAATGGATTTTCGCAAAAACCAAAGGAAGTGGGGAGCAAGAGCATGACAGAAGTCTTCAAAAGTAAAGAAGGAGAGTAGCTATGTCTGAAATTAAATGGATTAAGATTACGACAGATATTTTCGATGATGAAAAAATTTGTCTTATCGATGCACTACCTGATCATGACGCTATTTTGGTTATCTGGTTTAAAATTCTAGCTCTTGCTGGCAAGCACAACCGAAACGGACTGCTTATGATGTCAGACAAAGTTCATTATACTGATGAAATGCTTGCTACCATTTTCAGAAGACCATTAAACACTGTAAGAATGGCTCTTGGAATTTTTGAACAATTCGGAATGGTTGAAATTATTGATGGCATCATCGCTTTACCAAACTGGGAGAAACATCAAAATATTGATGGCATGGAAAAAATCAAAACACAAACCAGGAACAGAGTTGCGAAGTATCGTGAAAAACAAAAAAATCTCGCACTCGGTAACGTTACATGTAACGTTACAGTAACGGAAAGTAACGCAACAGAAGAAGATAGAGATAAAGATAAAGAATTAGATAAAGATAAAGAATTAGATAAAGATAAGAATATAAATAATCATAATAATGAAAATCAAATTCAAATCATTGTCGAAGAATATCAATCTCGTATCGCACCAATGGACGGAACACAATTTTCAATCATAAAAGAATTCATAGAACTTGATGAAATGGAACCAGGAGTCATTCTTAAAGCAATCGGCCTTGCTGCTGACAACGGGAAAAGGAATTTTAGTTACATAAAAGCTATTTTAACCAATTGGAAGAATGATGGCGTTTTGACAATGGCAGCAGTCGAAGAACGTGAGCGTGTTTTCAAAGAAAGTAAAAATAAAGGCTCAATCAATCAAACAAACAAGAAATCTAATGTCCCAGAATGGTCTCAACCCGATTACGTAAATACAACAAGTGAAGAGACTAAAAAGGAGTTAGAAGAAAAGAAAAAAGAAATGTTAGAAAGATTGAAGAAAGGAGATAAATAATGTTCATCTTAAAACATGGAACAAAAGAAGATAAACCTTTCTTGAAATCTGTTGATGTGGCAGTTACTGGAATAGATATTTCTTTTTCTGATGAAAGAAAGGCAATAAAATTTGCTTCTCGTGGTGCAGCTATTCAAGTCGGAAATGCATTAAGAGGTTCCTTTGGGAACTTCTATCCAGTCGAGGTACCAGGATGATAAAACTCTATTTTGTCTATAACGGGCATTGCAGGTTATTTCTAGGACAATACAACAATGTTGATGACCTTATTAAAGACATGAAAGATCATCAATGGGCGTACTCTGGAATAACTAGACCACACTTCACAAAACACATCAAAAAAGATAGCGTCAGATTTGATTATGGCGCAAAAGATTGCTACTACCTGGCAGTCAAATAGGAGGTAAGAATGATTAACAATGTAACATTAGTAGGACGATTAACACGAGATCCAGAGTTGAAATACACACCATCAAATATTGCAATTACAACTTTTAACCTGGCAGTCAATCGTAACTTCAAAGGAGTAAACGGGGAACGTGAAGCCGACTTTATTAATTGCATGATTTGGAGAAAACAAGCTGAGTTGCTTGCTGAATGGTGCAAAAAAGGAAACCTTGTAGGAATTACTGGTAGAATCCAGACTCGTAGCTATGATAACCAACAAGGACAACGTGTCTATGTGACAGAAGTAGTTGCTGAGACTTTTCAGCTACTAGAAAAGCGTGACAATTCTGCAAACCAATCAAACATTGAAGAGCAGATGCCAGCAAGTTTCGGAGCTACAAATCCTTTGGATATTTCAGATGATGACATGCCGTTCTAGGAGGTATTCGGATGAGTACAATTAACCAGGATATAATCAAGGGTTTAAAACGTTCAATCGAAGCAGCAGAAGAAAAAATCGAAGAATTGAAGAAACCAAGTCAGAAATCAACAGTACACATGAGAGCTGCTGAAAGAGATTTTTGGAAGAAGAGACTGAAAAGGTATGAAGAACAGTTGAAGGAGTTGGAAGATGAAGCTGAAAAATTTAAACAAAGCTAGAGATATCGCTTGCTTGATTAAAGAGTACGAATATTTCTTAGAAGTTAAACGCAAGTGCTGGAGTGAACTTAAAATTACAAGGCTAGAGACTAATTATATTCTTCGTACGGCTCATGGATTTCTTTCAAAAGAAATCAAAGCAGATGAGATATTGTCTGGTCTAATCACAGAAACCATCCAGAATCGAATCGAAATGCTAAAGCAAGAACTTGTCGAATTAGGAGTAGAAATGGAGGAATTGGAAGATGAATAAACAGGAATTGATTAAGAAGTATAAAGAGCTGGAGAATGGAACGTTTGATATTGGAGCGCTTGTAGCTTGTCAGTCAATTTTAAAAGATTTGGAACAACTAGACGAACCGCAAAAACCAGTCGTACCGCAGTTTGTGGCGGATTGGATTGAATATTTAAAAAAATGTTCAGGCACATTATATGGAAGCACCGCACCTTACTCATACTATGGACGGGCTATAACTGATGATTTTGAGGGCGACGTAAAAAAAGCTTTGGAATGGATTCGTAACAATAGCGAGGTATACGCTCGTGCATGGCTGGACGGCTACGAGGTCGATAAAGAGAAGCGGTATCGGGTGAGGATGAAAGGCTTGAGTGAATGTTATAACTATCTCAATTATGATTCAATTGATGATGAATGGTATTTCACTGATGCTGAAAATGGCTCTGCTGTAGGAACACACCACACCCGCAAACAACTAGAAGAAGCTGGTTTCGGCTGGGTGTTCGATTGTGAGGGAGTGGAAGTAGAGGAGGTAACAGAATGATACCAAAATTTAGAGCGTGGCATAATGAACTTGGTAGAATGATGTCGATAAAAAACATGTGGTTCCAAAACAGTCGCATTGAAGAACTTGAACTAAATGACGCAGTCATGAATGATTGTATTACAGCTTATCCTGACGAAATCGAACTCATGCAATCAACAGGATTAGTTGATAAGGAAGGTACAGAAGTTTTTGAAGGTGATATCTTACATCATCAGATACAAACAGAATATACCTTTATTGTCAAATATGACAAAGACAAAGGTCGCTGGTACGGCGACGGTCTAAGTCGCACCTATCGGATTGACATCGCAAAGAGATTCCTACCGTATTACAAAGTCATTGGAAACATCTATAAAAACCAGTAACTCCTGGAGGTGGATAATGAGGATTAAAACATCGAATGGCGCAATCGTCAACGTCAACAACATGAAACGAAGCATCACGATTGAAGGAATCGAGCTCGGCTCAGATTGTCAAGCTTTAGTATCTAAGCATCAAGATGGAACAGGTACAATCACTCTAGTCTTTGATGGTAAGATTATTTAAAAAGGAGGTTCACTATTGAGAACATTAAACAGTCGTGAATTATACTTCCTAGACAGAGAACTTTTAAAATTTAAAGAAGTTGATCGTGATATCTGGGTTAGAACTGCTGAAGTTATGGCAAAAAATGGCGAAGAACTCGTAGGTAGCAGAGGAAATCAGATCAGCAAACCAACAGAAAACACTGTCATAAAATTATGCAGTGATGTACCTCTGAGAAATCTGGAGTTGTTCAAAGAAACCGTTGAAACATTCTTAAAGGAACTCACACTAGAACAACGAGAAATCTTTGATTTGAGGTGGGGGCAGTCAGAATTGGAATGGGAAGAAATCGCTAGCAAACTATTCGTGAGTGACGCAACCATTTATCGCAAAAGGAAAACAATTTTAAAAACCTATGCAAAAATCAAAGGGATTGCATAAAATGAGAATAAAACCTCTTGTATTCTCACTTTAAACGATATATCATGATAGCATGAACTTCTGAAACAAAAACACACATCACACTTTGGGAAACATCCTTAATTCTAGTCAAATAAGTTGTTAAACAGAAGTGTCATCAAGAGTCAGCAAACGCTGGCTTTTTGCTTTACAGAAAGGAGGTAAAACATGGAATATGTATCACCAATAAAAGATAGCGACGACATCCAGGCCATGAAAGATTATCTGAAAGAATGGAATGAGATGTATTACATGCTTTTCATTACAGGTCTGAATACTGGATTGCGAGTTGGAGATATACTTACCTTGAAAGTGAAAGATGTCCAAGGATGGCACATTAAACTAAGGGAACGTAAGACTGGTAAGCAGATAACTAGACGAATGACCAAAGAACTCAAAAAAGAAATGAGACGATATGTTGAAGGGAAGCCATTTCATCATTTCTTATTCAAGAGTAGGCAAGGTCAGAATAAAGCGATCACTCGTGAGCGAGCCTATCAAATTATTCATGAAGCAGCTGAAGAGCTTGGGATTGATAACGTAGGAACTCACACGATGCGTAAGACTTTTGGATATAAATATTACAACAAAACAAAGGATGTAGGAACATTGCAAAAAATGTTCAATCACTCATCACCAGCAATCACGCTTAGATACATAGGAATTGAACAAGCAGAACTTGATGATGCGCTACGTAACTTTGTTATTTAATTTTTTTTATTTATTACTTTCACATAACGAGTTAAGCATAAACTAAAAAAATGAAACGCTTTAAACCCTATGAATAGTAAGGGTTTAAGATTTAGAGTGAGTTTAACAAAATATAAGATATGTGAAAGTGAGGGATAAAACAACCTAGAAAAAGGAGTATAACATGATTAAAGAATATCGCGATATGTTGTTTGAACCTAGAGCAGTTAATAAACTAAACAAAGATATAAAAAACAATCCAGAAATAAATTTCAAAATAATTGGGTACAATGTCATTTCAAGCGAGCACGGACCAGCTCGTACATTCATCCTTGTAGATTGGGAAAAAGAAATACCTAAAGAGTCTGACACAAAAGGTTCAGAATTTACTCAAAAACGTTTTAACTTACCTGACAATCCACAATGATTTTTAAAGTGAGAATAAAAGCTATTGTTTTCTCACAATAAAAGAATTATTATGGTAGCATGGATTTCTTGTATGAGAGGGGATAGGTCATTGACTTGTCCCTTTTAATATTGAGAAAGGAGGTTTGATATGTATAACAAACCTATCAGACAAACCTTGAAGTCTAAGAAGTGGGAGAAGTTCCGTGATAAAGTAATGCGCAGGCATGACTATCTTTGTCAAGAAAGTTTACGTTATGGGATTTCTACTCAAGCAGAAATGGTCCATCATATTTTCCCTGTGTCAGAATATCCTGAACTTGAATTTGTTGAATGGAATTGTTTGCCATTGACAAACAAAAAACATAACACGTTTCATGACAGAGTGAATGACAAAGTAATTAATCAGGGATTATATTGGCAGAAAAAACGAAAAAAGGATTTTGAGGATTTTTTTAAAAATCAAAAAAATGAAATTTTGTAAAAATCGAATTTTTAAAATTTTCGATTTTTCATTTTTACCCCCCCACCTAAAAAAAATATTTTTTGGGCTGTTGGGTACCGGTGAAGGGAACTTTTTCCAAGTCGGAGGCCTTCAAACAAAAAGGGGGTAAAAACTAAGCGATTTTGACGAAAGGAGGTAGTTTTTGGCTAAACCAATTACAGCAAAGTCGATTAAGTCAAAAGTGGTCAAGCAGATGAAAGACTTGGGCACTTATCGTAAAGAGTTTGAAATGATCATTGACATCTTTGCAGGTATGCTATATCAGTATCAGAAACTTGCTCAAGATTATGCTGACATGGGTTATCCAGTAACAGACACCTACGTCAATAAGGCTGGTGCTGAAAATGAGCGCAAAGTTCCAATCTTGACAGCGATGGAAATTTTGAGGAAAGACATCCTCAGTTACTCTAATCAGCTGATGATGAATCCGAAGTCTCTCGGCGAAGTAGTAGAACAAGAAGGTGATTCAGTTCTTACTGAGGTCCTGAAGTTCAAAAACGAAATCAAGAAGAAACGAGTGACTGGCAATGGGTAATCTTGGCAAAGCGAAAGAGTATGCTCAGCACGTCATATCTCACAGAGAGGAACATTGTGAGGAGAACATTCTTGCAGCTGAACGTTTCTTGCGTGATCTTGACAATCCAGAATTTGATATGGATGAGGAAATCGTTGATTTCGTTGTCCACTTCATCGAAAACACGATAGTCCATCAGCAGGGTGATGATATGTTTGCGGTGTCTATCCGTAACAAGCCATTACTCTTGCAACCGTGGCAACACTTTGTGGTGGTTAATCTATTTGGATTTTACTACAAGGGTACAAATGAGCGCAGGTTCAAAGAAGCGCTTATCATGCTTGCTCGGAAGAATGGGAAGACCTCATTTACTGCGGCAATCGCACTTGCTTATCAGATATTAGACACAGACAGCGGTTCAAAATGCTACATCGTGGCCAACTCGGTCAAGCAAGCTATGGAAGCCTTTGGATTCTTAAAATTCAATGTAGAGCGATGGAATGACAAGAACATTCGTATCAAGGATAACAACCAGGAACACTCAATCACTGCTAATTTTGGTATCGAGGGTTCTTTCTTTATCCAGGCACTGGCCAACGATGAAAGCCGTTTGGACTCATTGAACGGTAACGTAATTATCCTAGACGAAGCTCACACGATGAGAAACAGTAAGAAATACGGACTTATGAAGAAAACAATGTCAGCATACCGAAACAGTATGCTTTTTGTTATCTCTACGGCTGGTGATATTCCTACTGGTTTCCTTGCTAACCGTCTGAAATATTGTCAAAAGGTCCTCAAGCAATTGGTCAAGGATGATTCCTTGTTCATATTTATCTGTAAAGCTGACCAGTCAACAGATGGAGATGTCGGTGATTACCTAGACGAGAATGTGCTTAAGAAAGCCAACCCATCGTGGGGTGTGACGGTGTCGCTCAAGGCTCTGAAAGAAGAAGCAGAGCAAGCTATGAATGATCCGCAAACTCGGAATGAATTCTTTAACAAGACATTGAATGTCTTTACTAACTCGATGAATGCTTATTTCAATCCTGATGAGTTCATTGCTTCAGACAGTCGCTATGATTGGACTTTGGAAGAACTGGCACGCTTGCCTATCCAGTGGTACGGTGGAGCTGACTTGTCAAGGTTGCATGACTTGACCGCCGCCGCTCTTTATGGTGTTTATCATGACGGTGAGAAAGATGTTGATATTTGCATCACACACGCTTTCTTTCCTCGTGTCAATGCTCAAAAGAAAGCCAATGATGACGGGATTCCGCTTTTCGGTTGGCAGTCTGATGGCTGGCTAACCATGAGCAATACTCCGACTGTTCTCTATGATGATATCGTTAAATGGTTCATCAAGATGAGAGAGAAAGGGTTCAAGATTGCTGCTGTCGGAATGGATAGAAAGTTCGGTCGTGAATTCTTGACCAAGATGAAACAAGCTCGGTTTAAGATGATTGACCAACCACAGCTTTTCTGGTTGAAATCCGAGGGCTTCAGACGAATTGAGTTCAAAGTTAAAAACAAAGAATTTTATTATCTTCACTCTGATGCTTACGAATATTGTGTAAGTAATGTTAGAGCTATTGAGAAAGTGGATGATGCTGTGCAATATGAAAAATTAGATGGCGACGGTGGTACCGCAAGAATTGACTTGTTCGATGCCAGCGTTTTTGCTTGCATTCAGGCTCTTGCCAATCTTGGTAAGAATCAGGATGTCATGAGCTTCTTTAAGTAAAGAGAAAGGAGGTGAGAAAACATGGGGCTTTTAGATAGGATTTTGAAACGAGGTAAAACTCAAAGCGGAACGAACGTCATCACTCATTCAGACTTCGGTTTGTTTCTTGATGGTGATGGTTACGTTCCATTGGCCCGTAATCCTGATGTGGTTGCAGCAGTCAACAAGGTTGCTGACATGGTATCCAATATGACCATTCATTTGATGGAGAATACAGATAAAGGCGATATCCGAATTAAAGACGGACTAGCTAGAAAAATAGATGTTAACCCATGCGACAATATGACTCGCAAGACTTGGATTTTCAAGATTGTGCGTGACTTATTATTGTTTGGTGATGGTAATTCGGTTCTTCATGTTGAGTATGATCCTGTGAATGATTATATTTTGAACCTAAGACCATTCGCGATGAGTGAAGTATCTTTCAGAAGTGATGATAACGGTTATGTCGTAAATTATCGTGGTACTGATTACAATCCAAGCGAAATCGTACACTTTGCAATCAATCCAGATCCAGACAATCCATTTGTAGGTACTGGATATAGGCTTGCTCTAAGAGATATCGTTAGGAACTTAAATCTCGCTACTCAAATCAAAAAAGGGTTTATGAGTGGTAAGAATGTTCCAAGTCTAATTGTGAAAGTTGATTCTTCGAGTGGAGATTTAGCAACTCAAGAAGGTCGTGACCTGGTCGCTAAGAAATATCTCAGTACTAGCCAGTCTGGTGAACCGTGGATTATCCCTGATGCTCTCATGAGTGTTGAACAGGTTAAACCACTCAGTTTAAAAGATATTGCTATCAATGAATCTGTTGAAATTGATAAAAAAACAGTTGCTGGACTTTTGGGAGTTCCAGCTTTTATTTTAGGAGTTGGAAATTTCAACAAAGAAGAATATAACAACTTTGTCAATACAACAGTTATGAGCATTGCAACGACAATCACTCAGACCTTAACTAGAGACTTACTAGTTTCAAACAATCGGTATTTCAAACTTAACGCTCGCTCGCTTTATTCTTACGACATTACAGAATTGTCATCAGTAGCACAACAGATGACTAATAGTATGGCAATGCGTAGAAATGAGTGGAGAGACTGGTTAGGAATGCCGCCTGATCCTGATATGGATGAGCTCCTTGCTCTTGAAAACTATATCCCACAAGATAAACTTGGGGACCAGAAGAAGTTGAAAGGAGGTGAGGAAGAAGATGAACAAACGTAATAGTTATCGCACCGCTCAATTCAAAACACGAGAAGAAACCGAAACTGGTGATTTGATTTTGAGTGGGTACTTTATCAAGTTCGATGAAGTTACTGAATTATGGCCAGGTTACTTTGAAGTGATTAAGCGTGAAGGAGTTGAAAAAGCAATTCAAAACGCTGACATCAGGGCATTATTTAACCATGATGATAGTTTAGTGCTTGGTCGTACTGGAAATGGAACGGTTACTTTAGGTGTTGATGAAATCGGACTTTTTGGAGACATCATCATCAATAAAGAAGACCCGCAAGCTATCGGAGCCTATGCTCGTGTTCAACGTGGAGATGTGGTCGGATGTAGCTTTGGCTTTATCCCAATTGAAATCAACACAGAAGAACGTGCTGATGGTTCGTATCTGGACACTATCTTAGAATTGGAAATCTTTGAAGTGAGCCCATGTACTTTCCCAGCATATCCACAAACGGAAATAGCTGCACGACAGAAAGACTTTGAAAGTCAACAGCGTGCTAATCGTGAAGCGCTAGACAAGCGCAAAAAAGAAATTAAGGAGAAATTTAATCTATGCACAAATCATTAATTTTAGGCGCTCGTATGCGCAACAAAGCAGATAAGGTAGTAGAGCTTGAACAATCAATCGAGGAATTGAACAAACGCTCTGAACTTGAAGCTGCTAAATTGGAACAAGCTGGAACCGATGAAGAAGTTTCAGCTGTTGAAAAGAACCTTGAAGAAATCCAAAAAGAATTGGAAGAAAAGGAAGCAGAAAAAGAAAAACTTGAAGCAGAAATCGAAGATTTGAAAAACCAAATCGAAGAACAAAACCGCAAAGCACCAACTTATCCAAACAAAGAAGAACAACGTGGAGGACAAAAATTGGAACAACGTGACGCAATCGCAAAATTCATCCGCACTGGACAAACTCGTGACATCGTAGGATTGAAAACTACTGATTCAGGAAGTGGCGCCCTAATCCCTAAAGAAGTGTTGAAACCACACTTTGTTAACAAAACACGTAATCCACTTTTGGATCTTTTGCAACGTGTGAGAGTTAACAGTGGTTCTGGTAAATATCCAGTTATCAAGAAAACGGATGGTTTAATGATTTCAGTAGATGAATTGAAATCAAATCCAGAACTCGGAAAACCAGCAATCAGCGACATTGATTATTCAATCAAGACTTACCGTGGATATATCCCTGTGTCACAAGAAATGATTGACGACGCAGACTATGACATTATGTCCATTGTTGAAGAAGAAGTGATTAATCAAGGTGAAAACACTGAATTGTCATTAGTTACAACTGTCCTCAAAACAGCTACCCAAGCAGATGCGACTGGATTTGATGGTATTAAAGATATCTACAACAAGAAGCTTAAATCAATTTATAAAGCAAGCATCATTGTAACTAAGTCAATGTTTGCAGCTCTTGACAAAGTCAAAGACAAGAATGGGAACTACATGCTTCAAACTAATGTAGCTTCACCTACTGGCTATTCATTTGGTGGGAAAACAATCTACAAAGTAGAGGACACAGCGTTTGGAAACGAAGGAGAAATGAAATTCTTCATCGGAGATGTAGCTGAGTTCGTCAAAGAGTTTGATCGTCAACAAGTATACGTTAAATGGGTGAACAATGACATTTACGGACAATTACTTGGGCTTTTTGTTCGTTGGGATATTAAGAAAGTAGATGAAGAAGCTGGATTCTTCGGTACTTATACTGACGCAGTCGGATAAGGAGGTGGCCTTTGAGCTATACAGTAATCCGTCCATTTAAGGACTTAAACGATCCTGAACAACATGACTACTCAGTCGGTGATGCTTTTCCTCGTGAAGGGCATGAACCAACTGAAACTTTTATCAACGGTCTTTTGAATGGGTTAAATAGTGCTGGTTCAATCTTCCTCGAGGAAGTTCCAGATGAAAAACCTAAAAAACAAAAATCTAAAACAGTTGTAGATGAAGAGCCCGTCGCAGAAGAAGAGGAATAAACATGAATGAATTTCAGCTGTTACAGTTACTGAAACTCAAGTTAGGTATTTCAACTAAATTGAGAGACAAGCCACTAGAAAAAATCATTTCAAGTGTCATCACTGAATTGACCGACAATCTCGGTGTTGAGCTTGTCGGTGACCGTGCTGATCATGAAATGTTTATCGTTGACTATGCTGCATATCGCTATGAAGGTGGAGTGGATATACCACGACACCTTCAATGGCGATTACACAATTTGCAATTATCGTCAAAGAAAGAGGTTAAGAATGTGGAACAATGAAATCACGCTGACCTCTAGGAAAATCAAAGGTAAGGATAAGCTTAAACAACCAATCTACGAAGAAGTAGAAGTGACAATTCTGTGTCGCAAAAAGAAAGTTACTCGCTCTGAATTTTATCAAGCAAATCAATCAGGATTAAGACCTAGTCTAGTCGTTGAAGTTCATAATTTTGAATACGACAACCAAGAGCATGCCACATTTGAAGGCAAAAAATATCATGTCTTAAAAACCTATCCAATTGATTCTGAAATTTTAGAACTGACTTTATCGGAGAAATTAGAATGAGCATTGACCTCGCTGATTTCATTGCAAAAGAGCTAGCTTCATATTCAACTGAGTTTTCAGAAAGAGTTGAAAAGATTGCTGAAGAGGTAGCAGAGGAAGCAGTACAGGAATTAAGACAGACCAGTCCAAAAAGATACGGAAAATATCGCAAAGGCTGGAAAAAGAAGAAGCTAGCAAATGGCTCTTACGTTGTCTTTAACTCTGTTGCTAGTCTTACTCACTTACTTGAGAATGGCCACATCTTACGAGGTGGTGGTCGTGTATCTGGCATAGTTCACATTAAACCAGTTGAAGAAAAAGCTATCGAGAATTTTGAAAAAAGAATCAAGGAGATTGGCCAATGAAACTTTCAGAGTTTGCTGATATTTTAGAGAAATCAGACTTACCTGTAACTTATCGAGCATATCAAGAAAACAATGTTCCTGGTATGCCTTACCTGATTTACTATGAATCTAGTCCAGCCATCAATGCAGCTGACAACACGGTTAATCATGAGATTAAGAGCGTGACGGTCGAGCTTGCATTTGAGCGCAAGGATGAAGATTTGGAAGAGCGACTAGAAGAGCTGTGGAAATCCCACGAGCTCTTTTTTGAAGCTCAAGAAGAAACATTTATCGAGACTGAAAGGCTATATGTCAAGCCTTATACAGTCTATCTTTACTAAGGAGGAATGACATGCCCGAAAATAAAGTAACGTTTGGTTTAAAAAATGTTCACGTTGCACCAGTAAAAACAATTGGAGCAGACGGAGTGATTACTTATGATGAAGTATTCCGTTTCCCTGGAGCAATGGACTTAACACTAGATCCAAAAGGCGATTCTGGAGCAGTTAAAGCAGACGACATTGACTACCATTTCATCAACTCAAACGAAGGATATGATGGAAAACTTAAAGTACCTCATATCATCGAAGCATTTGCAACTAAGATTTTGGGAGAAATCAAAGACTCTGAAACTGGTGTCATGACTGAAAAAGGAGATGCAGAACCAACAGCATTCGCTATTATGTTTGAATTCTCTGGTGATAAGAACAAGACTCGTCACGTTCTTTACTACTGTTCAGCAAGTCGCCCATCAAATGGATCATCAACCAAAAACGGTACAAACGTAAATGAACGTGAACTATCTTTCAAAGCTAGTCCTCGTCCACTTGACTCAGTTATCAAACGTTCAATTACTTCAGCTGATAACAGCGAAGTCTACAAAAAATGGTTCGAAAAAGTTTATGAACCTAACGCTGTTGGTTAAGGAGAAATAGCATGCGCAAAATCATCACGGTTGGCGAGCAAGAGTATGAGTTGGGGACAAGCGCCTACACTCCTATCGCCTACAAGCAACAATTCGGTAAGGATTATTTCCAAGATTTATTCTCAATGTTGCAGAATCAATCTCTTATGTCCGAATTGAATAAATTGAATTCTGGCGAAAAAGAATCGAACGAAGTCGATATTTCAATCTTGTCAGACTTTGACATGACATTCTTTAATCGTCTGTTTTGGACCTTTGCTAAAACTGCAAATCCTCACATCAAACCATACGAACAATTTTTCATGGAAATGGAAAGTTTTCCAATTCAAGAAGTTGGGCCTGAGTTGATGGAAATGTTGAATGCAAGTATGTCAACAAAAAAGTCCCAGACCAGTCAGAAACAGCTAGCGAAGAAATTTTCACAGTAGAATCTTATCTATCCTGTTGCAAAGAAACAGGATTGTCCATCGATGATCTAAAGAATATTTCTATCGGGATGGCTTTAGATTATCAAACAGATTATGTGAATTTACGTAGCGAAAGTAAGAAAGGCGAGCGAAAAGCCAACCAAGCTGATTTTGACAATTTTTAAAAGAAAAGGAGTGCTGAGAGAGCGATTCTGAGGGCAAGTTTATTGACCTGACTGCATTATCAGTCGTAGATGTTCTCTCAGCGCTTTTTATTTTTAGAGGAAGGAGGAAACATGGCAGGAAATATTAAAGGTATCAAGATTGAGATTGATGGAGATACGCAACCCTTACAGAAGGCACTCAAGAATGTCAATAAGGCTGCAACAGATGCAACCCAAGAATTAAGGCAAATTGACAAAGCCTTAAAATTTGATACAGGGAACGTCACTCTATTAACTCAAAAACAAGAGGTCCTACAAAAACAAGTTTCTAATACAAAAGAAAAATTAGAAACTTTAAGACAGGCACAATCTCAGGTTGAACAACAATTCAAAAGTGGGAACATTGGTGCCGATCAGTATCGAGCTTTTCAACGTGAAGTAGAAACTACCAAGAATGTTCTTGAAGGCTATAAAGGAAAACTAGCAAACGTCAACCAAGCACTTTCAGAAAACGGCAATGCTACCCAAAGCAATAAAAGTCAGCTTCAGAACTTGCAGAAAGAACAGAATCGCCTTGCTAGCGAATCTGAAAAAGTCGTAAGTTCATTTAAACTACAAGAAAGTCAGTTAGGTGCTAATGCTAGCGAATCTGAAAAACTAGCTCTGGCACAGAAAAAAGTCGGTGCTCAATCCTCTATCGTTGCTAAGCAGATTGAAAATCTTGAGAAGCAGTTAGAGTTAACTAAGCAAGAATATGGTGAAAATTCAGTTGAAGCCAACAAAATGGAAGCACAACTGAACCAAGCTAAAGCATCGTATTCAAACCTTTCTCAAGAAATGAAAAACTTGGGGAGTGCGGGTAAACAAGCTGCTAATACTCTAGGTGAGACAAATAACCTTTTAAAAGCAGAGTTACTTAATCAATTTTCTGAGAAACTATCAGATATCAGTCAGAAACTTGTTGATTTTGGTAAAAGTGCATTAGAAGCCTTCAGACAAGTTGACGAAGGCATGGACACTATCGTGACCAAAACTGGTGCGACAGGCGATAGTTTGAAAGAAATGCAAGATATTGCCGCAAACATTGCAACAACGATCCCGACAGATTTCAGTAAGGCTGGGGAAGCAGTCGGAGAGGTCAATACACAGTTTGGTCTAACTGGCGATGCTCTCAAAGATGTTTCCATAGAGATGATTAAGTTTGCTGAAATTAACGGTACAGACATTACCAATTCAACTATTTCAGCAAGTAAAGCCTTAGAAGCCTACGAGCTATCAACTAGTGATTTAGCGAAAGTCCTAGACTCTACAACCTACACAGCCCAATCGACTGGTGTATCTGTTGATGACTTGATGAAGAAAGCAATCGAAGGTGCACCACAAATCAAAATGTTAGGCCTTTCTTTTGAAGAAGGTGTGGCGTTGCTCGGACAATTTGAAACGAGCGGCGTAGATGCTTCAGGTGCTTTGTCAGGTTTAACAAAAGCAGCAGGAACTTATGCTAAACAAGGTAAAACTTTGAAAGAAGGTCTTATCGAAACAATTGATAAGATAAAGAATACTACTAGCGAAACTGAAGCAATGGGACTAGCGATGGAAATATTTGGTGCTAAAAAAGCGCCTCAAATGATTGATGCTATCAAGCGTGGAGCATTTGATTTTCAAACGTTCTCTGAAGCAGCTGAAAATTCAGTAGGGACAGTCTCAAACACTTTTGAAGCTACTCTTGATCCAATTGACAAATTCAAGACAGCTCAAAACTCAGTTACTTTAGCAATGTCAGAGCTAGGCGCAGCAATAGCTGAAACTCTAGCACCTACATTTGAAGTGTTAGGGAATATGGTCAAAGACATAGCAGAGTGGTTCAGTGGTCTACCTGGTCCAGTAAAAGAATTCATCGTGATTTTGGGAGGTGTAGTCACAGTCGCTGGGATTCTAGTCCCGATATTCTTAACCTTGCAAGCAGCAGCAGTTGCGCTTGGAACATCCATCGGAGCAATGATTGCAGCAGCCGCACCCATAATCGGTATTGCTGCTTTAATTGTTGCCGCTATTGCAGCAATCGTGATTGGCATCAAGTATCTATGGGATACAAACGAGGGATTTCGTGACGCTGTCATGACAGTCTGGAATGCTATCATGGAAGTCATCAACAGAGTTGTGAGCGAAGTTTCTAACTTCATCATGAGCATGTTTGGAGTGGTTGTCAATTGGTGGACCGAAAACCAAGAGCTTATACGAGCTAGTGCAGAAACGGTCTGGAATGCTATCCAAACCGTAATTAATGCAGTCATGACTTTCTTAGGTCCATTAATCGAGGCCGCATGGGCGAATATCCAACTGGTCATCACGACCGCTTGGGAAGTCATAAAGACTGTTGTTGAAACTGCAATCAATGTTGTATTAGGCATTATCAAGGCAGTCATGCAGGTCATCACAGGTGACTGGTCAGGAGCATGGGAAACAATCAAGGGAGTGTTCTCGACTGTATGGAATGCTATCCAAAATGTTGTTCAAACCATCTTCACAGCCATCCAATCGTACATTTCAAATACGATAAATGCCATTTCAAGCACAATTTCAAATGTATGGAATGGAATTTCAAGTACAATTTCAAATGTATTAAATGGTATTTCAAATACTGTTTCAAATGTTTGGACAGGAATCAAAAATTCAATAGGGAATGCTATCAACGGTGCCAAAGACCTTGTAAGTTCAGCAATCGGTGCGATTAAAGGTCTATTCAATTTCAGTGTTAGTTGGCCACATATTCCACTACCTCACTTTTCAGTAAGTGGTTCAGCAAATCCATTGGATTGGTTGAGTAAAGGCGTGCCAAGTATCAGTATTGACTGGTATGCCAAGGGTGGTATCATGACAAAGCCAACCATCTTTGGTGCAAATGGGAACAGTCTAATGGCTGGTGGAGAAGCTGGAAATGAAGCAGTATTACCACTGAATGATAAGACGCTTGGTGCTATTGGTCGTGGGATTGCTCAGACGATGGGCGATAGTCCAACAAACATCAATATCACAATCACTGGCAATGTTGTCAGAGAAGAAGCAGATATCACTAAAATCGCTGACCAGGTTGCGCAACGAATCGCTGATGAAATCCAACGTAGAAGCCAATTGAGAGGGGGTATGGCATGATAAAACATAACGAACTTGTGATTGACGGTGTAAGAACATCGTCTTTTCCTTTCAAAGTCATCGTCCATGACTCTCCCTCAATAGCTCTAGGAGAAGGCAAAACAACTCTTCTTGAGCACAGTGGAATTAGTGGAGCAATCGTACAAACAAACAAGCACAGAGGACTTGTAAATAAGACTTACTCAATCTATCTTGTGAAACCTACTGAAGAACAGATGAATCAATTTATGAGTCTATTTATACGTGAGAAATTTTGGTTAGAGAGCGAGAGAGTCAAAACGACTCGTCTCTGGTGTTATAAGGTCAACGCCAACGATCTTGAAGAAACACAACCTGGTTTGTATATGACAAAAGTAACATTCACTTGCCACCCTACAAAACATTTCAAAACCACTGACACACAAAGATTGACTGGAAACGGAGTTTTAACTACTCAAGGCTCTGCTCTTGCCTTTCCTAAAATCACAATTGTTGGACAGAGCGCTACTGAGACTTCGTTTACTATTGCCGGACAAGTCATCAGACTTGAAAACCTCACAGAATCGCTTGTAATGGTCAACAATCCAGACAATCCAAGCTTTAAGAGCATAACAGGAAAACCAGTTAAATGGTCAGGTGATTTTATTACTGTTGATCCATCAAAAGTGAAAAATGTCGGTGTAGTTTTGGGTCCTGGCATTCAATCAATTGAAATCGAAACAGTTTGGGGGTGGGCATAATTGCTTTATTTACTTGATAAGAATGTGAGAACTGTTCGCTGGAACGGTGAGCCACTTCATGAAGCAACATCTGCAATTGTCAAAGAATCGATGAACGGCGACTTCATTCTTACTGTAAAATACCCAATTTCTGACACTGGGATTTACAAACGAATCAAAGAGGATATGCTGATAAAATGTCCTACACCTGTTTTGGGACCTCAGTTATTTCGTATCAAGAAACCCGTTGAGGAAAATGACCAACTCGAAATCACGGCATATCACATCACAGACGACATCATGCAACGTTCTGTGAAGCCTGTTCAGGTTGCAAATCAAACCTGTTCAATCGCACTTTCTCAAATGGTTCAAAATGCCAAAACTGATTTAGGTGATTTCTCATTTACAAGCGATATTCAAGAACGCAGAACATTCAACATGACAGAAACAGAGAATATCTATTCTGTACTGCTGGACGGTAAGCATAGTATCGTTGGTGCTTGGGAAGGTGAATTAGTACGCGACAATTTCTCACTAATGGTTAAAAAGAATCGTGGTGAGGATCGTGGTGTTGTAATCACTACACACAAGAATCTAAAATCTTATCAACGCTCTAAAAACTCGCAGAACGTTATTACTAGAATTCATGCTCGGTCTACATTCAAACCTGAAGGTTCTGAAAATGAAACAACAATCAAGGTTACTGTCGATAGTCCACTAATCAATTCATATCCGTACATTAACGAAAAAGAGTATGAAAATAACAATGCTAAAACTGTTGAAGAGTTGAAAAAGTGGGCACAAGCTAAATTCACAAATGAAGGCATTGACAAGGTCTCTGACTCAATCAAGCTTGAAGCTTATGAATTAGATGGACAAATCGTCCATTTAGGGGACACAGTGAATCTCAAGAGCTTAAAGCATAATGTTGATATTTTCAAAAAGGCTGTTGCTTACGAGTACGATGGACTAAAAGAAGAATACATTTCTTTAGAGTTTGACGACAAGGCTGGTTTTGGAGGTTCAGGAGTATCGAATGGCCTTTCTGATGTAACAAATGCGATCCTTGGAGTAACTTACTCGGCCCAAGAAATTGCAATTGAAAGAGCTGCTAGAAATGCTAATTTAGCTTTTGAACACCAATCAAATCAATTGAAGAAAGAAGTCGAAGATGGCATTGAGTTAATCAAAGCGAAGGCTGAAGAAAATAAACATTCGCTATCTGAAGAAATCAATCGAAGGTTTCACGATTTCAGCCCAGCTGGTTTTGAAGAAGCAAAAGCAAAAGCAGAAGAAGCCTTGAAAAAAGCTGGAGCAAGCACTGAACTAGCAGATGAAGCTAAACGTCTTGCTGATGAAACTCAGAACGCATTCGGTTCAATGGCTGATAGAGTGAACAAGCAAGACAGTGCTATCAAAGATAATGCTTTGAAACTTGCTGAATACAAAGAAACAGTTAGTGAACGTATAGGAAATCTTGTTAATCGAATGACTGGCAAGGCCGATCAAGTAGAATTCCAACGTGTAAGAGAAACGGCTCAACTCTATGAGCGCATTTTAGGTAGTTCAGAGAGTGACATTTCGAGAAATGCTTCACGTTTAGTAATGAGCGACCAAGTTTTTCAGACTGAGGTTGGGAAATACGTTACAGACGATAACAATCTGATTGTGAACTCTATGACGTTGGACAAGCATACGTTGGTAAATGCTAACAAAAATGGAGTGAATGTATCCGTAAGCGATGGTGTTTTCACAATCAAGGCGCAAGGTTTAACAAGATATAATTTTAGTGGGTTTTCACTGCCGATTTATGTTAAAAAGATTTATCGTGGCGAAACCTATACGCTAGGTTTTAAATACAGAATCCGTGAAAAAGTTGATACTAACTTTGTATTTGTTGTAAAAAACCACAAATTAAATAAAGGTCTAATATCCGTTGATATGGCAAATGCACAGACTCCCGCAAGCGACGAATGGATAGAATTACAACGCACTTTTACCATGAAAGAAGATTTTGTTTTTGGTGAGGACGCAAATTATCCATTTTACATTTACATAGCTAAAAATGGCTGGGTTGAGTTCAAAGAGCCTATCTTAGTACGTGGTTCAAATACTGGGCCGTACAAACCAAGTCAATTTGACGATGCTTACAAGATGACTGAAGCGACACGGACACAAGTCACACAACTAGCTGGATCATACGCAATTAAGAATCTGAATAGTGCTGGGGATTTAATCAATGGTGTCAACTTTGCAGCAGATGGAACTACTAGATTTGTTAGTAAATTAATGCATATTTCAGGCGATACATTGATAGACAATGCGGTTATCAAGTCAGCCATGATTGATAAACTAAAAACAGCCAATTTTGAAGCTGGTTCAGTAACAACTAACATTTTAGCAGCTGAAGCAGTCACAGCTGATAAAGTTAATTTTAATACTGCATTCATTCAGCGGTTAGTATCACAACAAGCATTTGTTGATGAGTTGTTTGCGAAACAAGCGACGATTACTTGGATTCAATCCATTGATATCACAGCTGATCACGTTAAAGGGGGTAAACTAACTTCATTAAATGGCGTGACTGATTTTGACTTACAGACAGGTTGGATTGAGATGAATGGCTTCGGTGTAGGATTAAAAAATAAATTTCCAAATAGGCCGTTACAGTATTTAGTATTTGGAGCTGGTAATATCAATGGCGTTGATGCTTCATATACTGCATTGTTGAGTAACAGAAACGGTAGACAAGCAATGGACAGCACATCGGCAGGCGTTCAGATTTGGAACGGCAGAACAGGAAATAGGGTTCAAAGCGCTATCAATATGTATGGTCAAAGGATAACATTCAACCAGAGCGCTCAAGATGGCGTGAAAGAAATATCTATTGATACAAATACATATACCATGTCTGGGCTTGATGAAATTTATATCAAAAATGTACGTTTATCATACATCTTAAACGACATTTACGATAATTTCAGAAATCTTGCAGCAGTCCCCGGAAATTATAGCCGAGGCTATCACAGCCAGTGGCGATAAAAAAAAGAAAGGTAGAATATGAACACACAAGACAAAGTGATTAACGATTTAGCAATTCAACTTGCTAATAAGACGATTGAATGTGCAAATTACAAGGCGCTTTATGAAGAAGCACAGGAGCAACTTCATGAAGATAATAGCCAACTTGAAAAAGTCAACAAAGTCTTACAGTCAAATGAAGAGTTAAAGACTCTATTTGACAAAGTGGCAGATGAATTAGATAAACCAGATGAAGAAGGGTAATATATGGCATTTAAAATCATTAACAAATATTTGCAAGAAAAAAACAGAACATTCGTAGCAATCAGACAAGAAGCGCCTTATACGGCTTTTGACCGTGTTTTGATTGGTGACCGTGCGAATGAGTCAGACGAAATTCTTATCCAAGCGGTACTTGGTCAAGTCGCTACCGAATTAAATCCCGCCGATGGCGTGAAGAAACTTCAAGAAGACTTGCAAACTCAAGCGCAAGACTACGAAGTCAAGCTCGCTGAGAAAGATGCAAAAATCGCAGAAGTTAAGGCAGTAGCAGATTGGGCAGTATTGGTTCGTGTAACAGATGTAGATAACCCACTAGATCCTACATTGTTTAAACGTGGACTTGAACTTGTTGACCTTGGTCAAAGTGGAAAAACTTACAAATCTCAAGAAATCTTCACACTTGAAAATCCAAACCACGTTGAGAAATTCCAAGAAGGGCAACGTGTCATGGTTCAAGTGAACGAAGCATTCACTTATCAGGGGCAAACGTTGGAAGAACTAAAAGACCTTGAGCAAAACGGTAAGCTAGGTATTTGGGAATGGACAGAACCAAAAACAGAGAAATCATCTAGCGAGCTAGACACTCAACCTGTTCAATAAGAGGTGATATATGCAAGATTTAGCATTTCATGAATTATTAGAGCACCTCAAAAATTTATCTTACAGTCCATACATCCACTTTTTCTTTTGGTTGATGGTTTTAGATATTGTGACAGGTTATATCAAGGCATTTAAAACCAAGCGATTTGACAGCAAAATCGGAACAATGGGATTGATTCGACATTTCATTGTTTTCGCAGTTATCCTGCTTGTTGCTATGTATGCACGTTCCCTAGGTTTCCGTAGCTTCGGGATTGCTTGGACTATGTTTTTCGCTTTCAATTATCTGTTTTCAGTTATTGAAAATTGGGAGATGATAGGACTAGCTTTTCCAGAGTTCCTAAAACCTTACATTAATCAAATCAAGAAAGACAATGCTCGTAAGATAGGTCAGTTATTGGTCAACATTGACCAAAAAGACAAAGTTGAAATTGAAGTTAAGGAGAAAGACGATGCAACAAATCAATGAAATTTTAATTAATGGTGCTATCAGCATCCTTGTCATTTTAGTAGGTATCGCAGTTAAGGCTGCCAAAGAATACCTCGTTCAAAAAGGTGGAGAAAAGACAATCAAGATTGTTGAAATCCTGGCTAAGAATGCAGTCAATGCAGTTGAGCAAGTATCCGCAGAAACTGGCTACAAGGGTGAGGAAAAGCTAGAACAGGCACGAATTAAAATCCGTGCAGAGCTCAGCAAGTACAATATCCACATGACCGATAGTGACCTCGATACCTTCGTAGAGTCAGCAGTTAAACAAATGAACGACGCTTGGAAAGGACAGTAATCATGGATATTGACACAAGCAGATATAGAGAAGGACTTCCTCAAATCGGATATGTTCCATATCGTCAGATTCACGCCCACTCGACGGGTAATAAAAACTCAACAGCTCAGAATGAAGCTGACTACCATATGCGCAGACCTGTTGAATCTGGTTTCTTCTCGCACGTTGTTGGTAACGGCAGAGTCATGCAAGTAGGACCAGTAAACAATGGCTCTTACGACGTTGGCGGTGGTTGGAATTATGAATCTTATGCAGCAGTTGAGCTGATTGAAAGTCACTCAACTGAAGAAGAGTTCATGGAAGATTACCGTTTGTATGTCGAATTACTACGAAATCTAGCAGAAGAAGCTGGATTGCCTGTTACTCTTGATACAGACGACCTTGCAGGAATTAAGACGCATTACTACTGTACCAACAATCAACCTAATAATTATAGCGACCACGTTGATCCATACCCTTACTTAGCAAGTTGGGGTATTAGTCGTGAGCGATTCAAGCATGATATTGAAAATGGATTGGCCGTTGAAAAAGGCTGGAAGGAGAATGCTACTGGATGGTGGTATGTTCGTTCAGACGGCTCATATCCGAAAGAACGATTTGAAAAAATCGACGATACCTGGTATTATTTTGACGGTTCTGGTTACATGCTGACAGACAAATGGAAGAAACACACAGACGGCAAATGGTACTATTTAGACCCTTCAGGAGCTATGGCAATAGGTTGGAAAAAGATTGCTGAAAAATGGTACTATTTCAACGAAGAAGGCGCTATGCAGACTGGCTGGGTTAAATATAAGGATACTTGGTACTATCTTGATGGCAAAGACGGTAACATGGTATCGAACACTTTCGTACAATCAGCTGATAAAAAAGGCTGGTACTACCTAAAATCTGACGGATCACTAGCTGATAAACCTGAATTCGTGGTCGAGCCAGAAGGGCTTATCACGACCAAATAAAAAATAATAGAAATAAATCAAAATTTAATTACACTTTACCGCTGGCGTTTGCTGGCGGTTTTTTGTTTGCTCTGATAACGAGATATTTTAATGACCGCGAGAAATCACGGTTTTTGTTTGTTCAAAAAAATCCTCCATGGTATAATATATTTAGTAAAAATATAAAACCATTTTTTCAAGGGATACGGTAGAGGATACAACAAAATCAATAGGCTTTGATTTAACAATGTTTTTTAAACTCCCACCGGCTCCATTGATAATTTACATTGTTTTGTAAATCTTTCTAAAACGTTGTTTTTACAACGTTTTTTATTTTATTCTTTGGTATTCTTTTGCAAAAAAAGAATACAACATTTTGTTGTATCCTAAATATTAAATCAAGTCCTGAATTTTCTTAAGTT
>ERZ773272.134-NODE-134-length-29871-cov-6.155185_pt1 | contig 29871 bp, 35 predicted proteins | sample MGYA00511891_ERZ773272 | MGnify/ENA primary metagenome ERZ773272 (study PRJEB29015, sample SAMEA2738150) | human oral metagenome | biome: human oral; feature: human-associated habitat; material: saliva | place: China | collected 2198 ...
AGGCGGGGCGGGGCAAGCATCCAGTGCGATGGGAACAGCCGCCAAGGCTACCTCGGGGCTCATGGGCGCCCTCAAAGGGCTTGCCGCAGGCGCCGGTATATCCTTGTTCTTCACGGGCCTGGCGAAGGTCACGGAGTCCTGGACGAAGCGATCCGAAGCCGCTAGGGCCGAGGCCAAGGCGCTCCAGCAGGCCCAGGCCGACCTCGCGCAATCCGTGATGCAGGACACGAAGGCCTTCGAGGAAGGCGGGAGCGCGGCCTACGTATTCGCCAAGGCCACCAACAAGGCCGGCGAATCCGTATCCTCGCAGCTGTTCTCCACGTCGGACGCCAACGCCCAGACGAAGGCCCTCGCACAGGCACAGGATCTCCTCGCACAGAAAACCGGCCAGTCGACTGACGAAATAACGAAGCAGACCTACGCGATCGGCGAGAATTCGCTGAAGAAGATGGCCGAGCAGATTGCCGGAAACACGGGTTTCAAGCAGTTCGGCGACGAGCAGCTGTCGATGCTGCGCCAGATGGGTTTCTCCGTGCAGGAGTACTCGAAGCTGGTCACGCAGGGCAACTCGGAGATGACCGACTCGCAGAAGAAGCTCGTCGAGTACTACCGCAACAACGGCTTTAGTTTCTTAGCCGACGAGATCGAACGCAGTACCCAGAAGTCGAGCCAGTACATCGACTCGTTCAAGAACAAGATCCAGGAGATGGTGGCTTCCGGTAAGATCTCCTGGTTCGACGGCGAAAAGATCCTCGATACCTTGAAGAAGATCGACGACAACGCACACCAGACTTTCGACGGTGTGCGCAACGAGTCCGATCTGGCTGCGCAGACCATGAAGGGCCTGAAGGGCGATACGGCCGACGCCGCAGACGAGATGGATAACATGGGCGAGAAGGCCGACAAGGCCGCCAAGGAGCTCAAGAAGGTCGTCGACTCCGCGCTGTCCGGGGACGAGGCGTTCGTCAACCTCGAAGATGCCGTAGCCAATCTGGGCGAGAGCCTGTACAAGAATGGCATGAACTTCGACGAGTTCTCGGAGGCCGGCAGGTCCAACCTGAAGGCGCTCTATGCCGTTGTGCGCCAAGCCGCTGAAGCCTCCGGCGGGGACGCCGAGGTGATGAACGCCTATATCCAGCAGATAATGCAGCTGCTGCGCAGCCACGGCGTCGGCTCCGTGCAGGTGCTGGAGCGGGTCGAGCAGCGCCTGCACGCCGTGGCCAACAAGGCGACGCAGTCGGCGAACCAGATTTCGAAGGCCGCTGTCCTCGCACAGAAGGCAGGCAACGCGATCGGCATGATCGCAGCTAGTATCGCCACCGGGAAGGACTTTTCGAAAGAGGCCTCGGCTTCGCTGCAGGGCCTCGGGAAGTCCTCCACGGCCGCTCTGCCGTCCATCAAGGACCTGGGTAAAGCCCTCGACCAGGGCTTCGCGAGGGGCGCCAGGAACGCCGCCAAGCACGCCAAGAAAGCTCGGCACAGGACGAGGAAGCTCGGGGACCGTGCGAAGAAGGCGGGCAAGAAGATCAAGGAGGCGGCGAAGGAGATAAAGACCTTCACCGATTACATCAGCGAGCTGTCCTCCGTGGCGAATGCGGCCTTCAACTTCAGGTGGGAGCTCCCCAAGTCGCTGGACGAGACGGCGAAGTCGTTCAAGACGATCAAGTCGTACTTCGAGAATGCGGCGAAGGATGCGCAGTCGGCGAATAAGGAGATCGGCGACGCCAACAAGTCGATCGAGGAAACGCGCAACAAGATCGCCGAGCTGGATGCCGAGCTGTCGAAGCTGCAGTCGGACCGAAACAAGTTGACTTTTCAACTGAAGGTGGCCGTTGACTACGGCGATACGCTGCGGGCCGACGACATCCGCGCCGAGCTGCAGAAGAATGCCGTCGCACAGCAGAAAAACCGCACGGATCGGAAGAACGCCGAGGGCGATCAGGCCGGCAATTACCAGAAGTTGTACGAGGCTATGCAGAAGCTCTCGGACGCACAGCAGAAGGCGCGGCGCGACTTGGCAGGCTTCTCGGATGCCGCTAGGGAACAGCGTGGTAACGTGCTGTCCCTCGTCGAGGCCTACCAGAAGCAGGTGCTCGCATACGCCAACACGGGCGCCAGCCAGCAGCAAGTGCTCGCCTACGCCTCTGCCCTGCGTGCGGAGTTCATCAACAACATGACCTCGATGGGTTATTCCCGTGCAGAGACCGAGAGGTATGCGGCAACGTTCACAGACCTGTCTAAGGTGATCAACGGCGTCCCGAGGAACTTCACGGTGGGCGTGAACGCAGACCCGGCGCTGCGCGCCCTGTCCGATCTTGAAGCGAAGAACCGCAAGTCGCAGCACTCGATGGATGACAACCGCGATGCCGCAGACAAGCTCGGCAACTCGCTGAACAACACGGGTGGAGATGCAGCCGGCCTTGGAGGAGCCCTCGGCGGAGGCGGTGTCGGAGGGGCTGCCGAGCAAGCAGCTGTGACATTCCAGCAGCTCGGGCAGATCACGGGCAACATCGGCGCGGAGATGTGGAAGGCAGCCGGGTCTGCCAACACTGCAGCTCACGGGATGAACAATATGGGCAACCAGGCTCACGGCTCGGCTTATTCGCTGAACGTGGCTGGGGACAAAGCAACTTGGATGTCCGCCTCTATACGTGGTATTCAGGAGGCCGGCTACGGGGCGTTCAGCAACATCATCAGCAGCGCACAGCAGGCGGGGTTCTCGTTCAACCAGGCAGCCTCGGACGCCGCTAATTTGCGTAATCGCCTTTGGGAGCTTCAGGGGATATCCTTCGGTGGTTTCGCGGCAGGTCTTCGGTCTGTTTGGGGTTTCTCAACAGGTGGCCTGGTTGGAAGCACCACCTATAACAGTAGTAAGCAGTCTACCGATACGGTGCCAGCCATGTTGACACCCGGGGAGTTCGTCATCAACCGCCAAGCAGCACAGACCGTCGGCTACGGCTTCCTGGAGGCCGTCAACTCCGGAAGGGCCGCGGCCTCAGGTGCCTCGGCCGCGTCATCCGGTGGTGCAGGCGGCGGGTTCGGCGGGGGTCCGATTCTGGTCGAGCTGTCCGGAACGGACCGGCACATCCTGGTGAGCGCGGTCAACAAACCGACGGTGATAGACGGCAATGCTATAGTGGGGATGGTCAACGGCTCTAATGCCATGGCATCGAGGAGAGGAGCATAGGAATGCCTAAACGACCCAAAGTGTGGTTCGGCACACTGAACGACATGCGTTGGATAGACGCCCCCGTGGCTAACTTCCAAAGCAACAGCACAGGGTTCAACTACAGCGCTACGACGCTGAGAGGCGACGGCTTCGCCAAGAGGTCGGCGTTGACACACAGGGAGTTCACGCTCACCTGGGCGGCCAACACCGTGGCCGAGCACGCTGCCCTGCTGTACCTGCTGTCCACCAACGAACTGCTCTACTACGTAGACCCGCTGGCGATGAAGACGAACCTCCTGCCTGGCTTCATGTCGCATTACATCCCGAACGCCACGGTTTTCACAGACGACATCCCGCACGTAGCTACGCCGGGCGCCTACAACGGCGCACCTGCGTGGTCGTGGAACCCGGCGTGGATCTGGCAGATCGGTCAGAAGATCCACTGGCCGGAGGGCTACAAGCTGTGGGCGGGGTGCCGAGGCGACGGCACGATCCAGATAAACGACACGGCGGTGACGGCGGTGAGCGAGTTCGACGGCCGCTATGTCACGACGATGATCCCGACGAACAACGTCAGCAACCCGTGGGGCGAACTCCAGATGTGGGCGAGCTCCCGGATATCCAGTATCTGTGTGCGCGCATACCCCGAGACGCAGGTGAAGACGATCAACGATGTGCCGAACAACTACGGACCGTTCCTGCCCGGCATGGGGTATGGAGCACTCCAGCAGAAGGAGCCGTATTCGATACAAGAGTACAGCGCAGCGATCGACGGCTATGAGGTAGCCGTGACTGCGACGTTCGTTGAGAAGGTGTTGCTGTGAGCATCGCACCCGAACCCTTCGAATACAGGACGGACCGCTCGCTGGAGTCGTTCTCCGCGCAGTGGGACCGCATGTCGTACAGCGTACCGGGCGGCACTAAGGGCTACCCCGTGATGACGTTGACAGACAGGTTCTTCAAGCCGGCGGACGTGTCGACGACGTGGACGAACAAGCACCCTGTATCGAGTGTGTACGAGTTCCGGGGTGATGTGAGAACGTTCACATCCAACTACTCGACGAACACTGTGACGGTGGACGACCTGTGCTATAAGCTCAAGCAGGTGAAGGTCGTCCCCACACAGTACAACAACTTCCGGAACGTGGTCGTAGAGCTGTTCAAGCTGTGCGATTATGACAAGGTGTATGTGGACGGTTTCATCAAGTCCGACCAGTACAACCCGATCATCATGGCTCCGGGCGGGTCGTTCAACGTATGGGATTACCTGAACACCCTGTGTGCGGTTCACAACGTGTATATGATCCGTCAGAACTCGAACCTGCTGTTCCTTCGCGACAATAACTTCCTGAAGGAACGCATGAACAACGTGACGGGCATGAGTTACAGCGTAGATCTCGCACAGTCCACTAAGACCGTGAAGACGACATACCGGCCTATGCGTTACGCCTACAACGAGTATCTGCCCTTGAGCAAAGAGTCGAAGGACACGATCATCCAAGTGGATGCCCGGAAGACCGTGGAGCAGACGATCACGCTCGACGCTTACGTTATCGAGGCTATGACGCCGTGGGTAACCCAGTGCAAAGACTACATCCCGGCGAAGGACACGTCCGGCCTGGAGTACACAGCGTACTGCGTGTCCGGCAATGACGGGCTCCCGATTACGGCGTCCCAGTGGCTAGGGCAGGGCGGCAGCCTGTCTGTACGATTGGACCCGAAGAATCACAATCAGATTATCGTGACTGTGCGCGGGATGGTGACGTCGGATTATTCGCCTTTCCGCATCGCCGCGTCCTCGGGGCCGTCCAACTACTACAACTCGCTGCGTTTCCGTGGCACAGGACTGGTGATGGGTCCGGAAGACGTGTATGTCACGCACACGGGGTCGTCCTCACTGGGCTCGGATGAGGAGCAGATCAACAACCCGTTGATCAACACCCCGTCGCTGGCGATCGACAACAGCCTCCGGGCTGTGTGGGAGAAGTCAGGGTCTATTCCGACGATCACACTCACGTCGCCTAACCTGGAGTCGCGTACGCCGTCTACCACTGGCAACGACTTGTTCCTGACGTCCGGGTCGGCCTTCGACTACGGCGGGGACCGGTTCATGACGACACACGTCGACATGAACAATCAGGAAATCACTGTGACCGCCACGTCGCGGGTAACCTGCGACGAGTTCTCCAATAAGACCGATACAGGTGTTTCGTTAGCCGATTACGAGGCCAAGATACCGAAGACGATCTACAACGTGTTCCAGTTCAACCAACCGCACAAGGAGTACAAGCCGGAATGATACCCAATAAGAATCTCGGCGCCGGCGACACGTGGGGCGCGTGGGTGCAGGATGAGATCTCATCTATCAACTCAGGTCTCAACAACTTAGGGATCGGGGGTGTGCGCAACTCGCTGAACGGCCTGATGTCGAACCTGGACAACACCAATAACAAGCTGTCTTTCCGGACTCTTACAGGTGATTTGCGTATGCTCGGCCCCAATTCTGATAATGTAATGATGTCCGAGAGTATATTGAACTACCCCGAGAACGGAAGGGGTTATTTGAACTTCCTCTTCTTCGGCAGTGGTCGTTACGTGAATAAGGGCACGTCGGATGCGTTCCGGTCGAAGATGCAGTTGGTGCTCCAAACCGCTTGGACACCACCGGGTGGAACGCAGACGAAGTACGAAGAATACTACATCTCTCAAATGCCGGGGATGTTCAATGGTGAGATTAATGCTGGGTACTACGACCTCTACGCATTCTACAACCTGACAGTGCCGCGCGTTACACAGGTGGTCTTCCGCCTTATCGGGGAAAACAGGTTGACGCACAACCCGGAAAAGGATGAGTACAACTATTTCAACGGCACTATACTGGTAATGGAGTCCAATCAGCCTAATACGTAAGGAGAGGAAACATGGCTACAACGGACAGCAACGGGATCGCGCACATCGAGGGCACGGATCCCGTCAAACCCCTGCAGGGTTTGTTTAACACAATCTCGTCTTCCGTGTCCAACGTCGTAGGCAAGCTGCGCAAGCAGGTTATCTACCCGGTGAAGACGCGGTGGGACGCACAGAACAAGGTGGAAGAGCTGAAGCGCCAGGGTGTGGAGGGCACGGCTGACGAGCCGATCGTCTTCAACATTCTGAACGACCGTATCCAGCTTCAGCATGACGGTTCGGGGTTCACATACTTCAGCGCGCAGATGGCAGTTCTAGCAGCCGGGGTGTTCGAGACCGGATATCAACGGTGGGAGTTATACAATATAAAGTCGTTCACTGTGCCCTTCCCTGAAGAGCTCGACCGTATCCCTCGTTCGCTACTGTGCCAGGTCACGGACGCCATCACACACAGTATCATCGGTTTCCCCGTGGATAAGAAGCAGTTCGGAGTTGCTACGGCATGTAACTGGAAATGGGCCGTTGACTCGAACGTCCACGTCAGCTGGGTAGCGCTCGGCTGACAACGGCACAAGCGCACAGAAGAAGCCCCCGCATTACGCGGGGGCTTCTTCCTACTCACCTGCCTTATAGCGTCTCCACCACCGGTGGATGTCTGTGTTCGGCGTGTACAGCCAACTCGGTCCTATGATGTTGAACAACACGTCGACGAACCTGTGCGAGCCGTTACCCTGGCCGTTCCAGGGGTGGGACGAGAACGGGTCGTCCGCATCCCACTCGAAGACTGGGCCGATGCCCGCCTTCCCGAGGCGCACGGCCAGCTCGAAGCAATCTTCGACGTGCAGTGCCTCGTTGTCGTAGCAGTATTTCCTGATCCACCGTGCGGTGTTCCATTTCTTGATCATCAATTGGTCCTTTCTCTCGTTAGTTGCAGAAGCCCATGGTAGAAGGCTTCAGACGCCTGTTGGGGCGTGCACGCGTTTCCGAGTGCTGCCAATTTGGCCGTGCGAGACACGTCGTCCGCGTCGGTCACCCACCCCTTCGGGAAGCCCATCATCCATTCGATGAATTCTACATTAAGCACCCCTTTAGGCTTCGCAAGTGGAGGGGCCTCGCGACCGAGTGTTTCCTCCCAACGCTCGATGGCCACCCCGTAGGAAGCCCTCACTTCGTCTTCGCTCCAATACTTGAGGTCGTAGAAGGACGGACGTTTGGAATACCCGGGGCTTTTCCTGCCGTCCATGCGTGACCGATTGGGTGTCGGCAGGCAGCGTAGTCGTGTGTCAGGCTTCACTTCGATTAGCGGTACGTTGAAAGGGATCGCCAACCGCTCCGTCCGTTCGGCGAAGACGAAGAGCCGGCGACGTTTGTGAGGCATGCCGAGACGACTTGCAGGGAGGATCACAGAGCTCGTCGAGTAGCCGGCTTCGTTCAGCTCATCCAAGAGCACGTCATATGCGCCCTTTGTGAGAGCCCCTGGGACGTTCTCCCACAGAACATACTCAGGCTTCTTCGCCTTCACGGCTTCGATGAACGTGTAGAACAGGGAACTCTTCTCTCCTTCCAGCCCCTTACGGGTCCCGAGGTGGGAGAAGTCCTGCCAGGGGGTCCCTCCGGTGATGCAGTCTACGTCTGGAACCGTGCTCCAATCGATTTTCGTCACATCGCCGAGATTGGGCACCCCGTGGAATATGGCTGAATGTTCAAGTATCTTCAGTGTATTCCCTTCGGTCTCCGCTATCCACTCGATGTAATTGCTATATGGAGCAACGGACGTCACTGTATCGACGAATCCGAGCTCCAACCCGCCGATCCCTGTGAAAAGCGATCCTATCCTCATTTCCATCCTCTCTCGTATGTGGGCTTGTGGTGTGCTCGCTCGACCAGATAGGCTATGGCGTGCCGTGCGGCCTCTCGCCTGTCGTGGTGGTGATCCTCAACCTTCTCGAATAGGAGACCGAGCTTGCGGAGGTTCTCGTCGCGGACGAACAGCCGCTGTTGCGGTGTGCGCCACTGGATCTTCTTCCCGAGGGCTCGACCGAAGATGTGCACGGCACCTTCGACCCGGACCGGGTTGATGTCAGCGCCGGGAATATTCCGGTTCACGTACTTCTCGCACACCACAACATCGGGTTGAACCATGCGGTCGAACATCCGCTTGTAGAACCAGTCGTAGGTCTCATCGGTGCCAGGGGCCCACGAGTTTAGGAGCCTTGCCGGCTTTTCTTCCCCGTAACCGAGGAGGACGATCCCGGTCGTCCCTCCGACCCCGCAGGGGTCGATAGCCAGTAGCGTCGTCATTTCTCGTATGCCTCGACTTCAGAGCCCGTGGTACTGCTGTGCGTAACCCCAGTAGCCGCCGTCGACGAATGACCGCGAGGCCGGGTGGTAATAGCAATGCTTCTCGCCTCCTGTATCGCCTCGTTCAGCCTCTTCGCCGACCTGCGGAGCTGCCAATCCAGCAGGGCTATAGCCACCGCCCATGCCAGAAGCATAATAACGACCCAGATATTCATAGTATCTCCTTTCCTTCGCTTTACTGCCCCACAGATAATCTATCAGCAGGCAGGCGAACACTCCGTAGTGGAATGGCCATGCCCAGACGGTCCACATAAAGGGGCGGATGCGCGTGTCGTAGTTTTCAATCCCTCGGTCGCCTCTTGTCGCCCAGATTTGGTAGGCGACGAGATGTGCAATGGCGCCGATGAAGAGGACGCATATGATGAGTTGTGTCTCGTTGAGTGTCGTTGTCTGTGTCATGGGGTCGGCTCCTTTCTTTCTCCATGTCTCCATGGTATCGAGAGGAGCCGACCCCGTCAAGCCGACCGGCTGTGTCGTCGGTCACTTATGCGAGCCTGAGAATATAACGGTCGAAACCGGCGGCCTGCACGCATTCGACGAGCTCCCGTCGGCGTTTCTCCCAGCGCTTCCTGTCCCACGAAGCGGCCATCAGCTGGAATGCCACCGGCGTACCTTCTGTGCGAGCCTCCTGCAAGGCGAAGGTACGCACACCGGCCAACCTAAGCTGGGAGACGAGGTCTTCGAAATTGTAGTCGATGAGCGACTCGGGGTAGACGGTTGTGCGAACCTCATAGTCGACTCCGGACTCCAAAACGAGATCGAGGGTCTTCCACACCTTGTCCCCTCGCACACCGACGGCTTTCTTGTAGTCCTCAGGCCGAGCTTTAACGTCGAGGCCGACCCAGTCGACGACGTGCATCATGCGCTCCAGCCGGTCCGGGAACATACCGGACGTGTGGACGCCCACGTCGAAACCGAGATCTGCGGCGGACTCAGCGGCAGGGATGACCGCCTCCTGGCGCAGTGCCTCTCCACCTGTGAAGACGACGCCGTCGAGCAGCCCGACGCGCCGCTTGAGGAAACCCTCAACCTCCGACCAGGCGATGGTGCCCGGTGTGCGGTTATCGAGGATGGCCGAGTTCTGACAATAGGGGCACCTGAGAGGACAGCCCTGGCAGAACACGGTGGCTACGAGCCGGCCGGGCCAGTCCACTGACGACAGCGGCACCAGCCCGGCCACTTGAAGGTCGTTGCTCTCCGTCAAGCCTTCACGCTCTCCTTCTCCGTGAAGCACGTCCTCTCTGCATATTCTCCCTTCTTCCCGATGTTGAACGACTGCACCGGCCTGAAGTACCCCATGACCCTCGTCCACACCTCGCATGCCTCTCCACATTTGTCGCACACGAAATGCTCCCCGGCGAGGTAGCCGTGGTTGGGGCAGATCGAGAACGTCGGAGTGATCGTGATGTAGGGAAGGTGGAAGTTGGTGAGCGCCCTCTTAACCAACTTCGCGCACACCTCACCGGACGAGATCTTCTCATTCATGTACAGGTGCAGGACGGTGCCGCCCGTGTACATCGACTGCAAGTCCGCCTGTTCTTCCAAAGCCTGGAAGGCGTCCTGCGTGTGCGACACAGGCAGCTGGGAAGAGTTCGTGTAGTAGGGGTTCTTGTCGGTTCCAGCTTGGATGATGTTGGAGAACCGCTTCCTATCTTCTTTAGCGAACCGGTATGTGGTGCCCTCTGCAGGCGTCGCCTCCAGGTTGTAGAGGTTTCCCGTTTTCTCCTGATATTGGACGAGGCGCTCCCTCATGTGTGCGAGGAGCCTCTTTGCGAAGCCATGACCCCACTCGGTGGTGATGTCTTCCTTGTCGTGGGTGAAGTTGCGAATGGCTTCGTTGACGCCGTTGACGCCGATCGTGGAGAAGTGGTTGCCGAGCCCACCCAAGTAGCGCTTGCTGTAAGGGAAGAGGCCTCGATCCATCAGCTCGGCGATCTTAATCCGCTTCTTCTCCAGGGTCGAGGAAGCCAGGTCCATGAGGTGGTCGAGGCGCTCGAACAAACCCTCACTGTCACCGGCATACTGATACCCGAGCCTCGCGGCATTCACGGTGACGACGCCTATGGAGCCCGTGAGCTCGGCCGAGCCGAACAAACCGTTGCCCCGCTTCAGGAGCTCGCGCAGGTCGAGCTGGAGGCGGCAGCACATCGAGCGGATCATGCCCGGGTCGAGCTCGGAGTTGATGAAGTTCTGGAAGTAGGGCAGGCCGTACTTCGCGGTCATATCGAACAGGGCGCGGGCGTTGTCCGACTCCCAGTCGAAGTCCTTCGTCATGTTGTAGGTCGGGATCGGGAAGGTGAAGACGCGGCCGTCGGCGTCGCCTTCCATCATGACCTCGATGTAGGCGCGGTTGATCGTGTCCATCTCGGCCTGGAGGTCCCCGTATGTGAAGTCGCACAGTTCACCGCCTATAAGCGGATGGTTGTCTTTGATATCCTCAGGGCACGTCCAGTCGAAGGTGAGGTTGGTGAAAGGGCACTGGCTTCCCCACCGCGACGGCACGTTGAGGTTGAAGATGAGCTCTTGGACGCACTGCTTGACGTCGTCGAAGGAGAGGTCGTCGAGCCGGATGAACGGCGCCATGTACGTGTCGAAGGACGAGAAGGCCTGGGCCCCCGCCCACTCGTTCTGCAGCGTGCCGAGGAAGTTGACGATCTGGCCGCATGCTGACCTGAAGTGTTTTGGCGGGTTGGAGGCTATCGCGCCTGCGACTCCGTTGAAGCCTTCCTCCAAGAGCCTCCTGAGCGACCAGCCCGCACAATAGCCCGCGAGCATGTCGAGGTCGTGGATATGGTAGTCGCCGTTTCTGTGTGCGGCTCCTTCTTCTTCGCTGTACACCTTCGACAGCCAATAGTTCGCGATCGTCTTGCCGGCGGCGTTGAGAATGAGGCCGCCGACGGAGTAGCCCTGGTTCGCGTTCGCGTTGACGCGCCAATCCGCCTGCTCCACGTATTCTTCCACTGTGGAGATCGGGTCGATATTAACAGTCAAAATCTCGTCCTTTCTACGATGGGTCTTCGATTATACAGCCACGGGGGCCTTGATGGCGGGGTGGTGTTTGTACCCGGCCGATGCGTAAATGTCGCTCATCTGATAATCGAATATGGATGGTGCCTTCTTGAGGATGAGTTCAGGAAATGGATATGGTTCGCGCCTGAGTTGTTCTCGCACAGCCGCCACGTGGTTCGCGTAGATGTGGCAGTCTCCGCCCGTCCAAATGAATTCGCCTACGTCGTAGCCTGTTTGCTGTGCAATCATGTGCGTCAACAAGGAATATGACGCAATATTGAAGGGCACACCCAAGAACAGGTCCGCACTGCGTTGATACAGCTGGCATGATAGCCTGCCGCCTGCTACATAGAACTGGAATAGAACATGGCACGGTGCGAGAGCCATGGCATCCAAGTCGCCGACGTTCCATGCCGACACGATATGTCGGCGGGAGTCCGGATCGGCCTTCAAGCCCTCAACGACCTCGTAGATTTGATCGATGCCCTTTCCGTCCGGTGCAGGCCAGGAGCGCCACTGGTAGCCGTACACGGGCCCGAGGTTGCCATCCGCATCGGCCCACTCGTCCCATATAGTGATACCGTTATCCTTCAACCACTTAATATTCGTGTCCCCCGATAAGAACCACAGCAGTTCGCCCTTCACTGCTTTCATCGGCACGAACTTCGTCGTGATACGCGGGAAGCCGTTACACAGGTCATAGCGAATCTGCCGCCCGAAGACGGACAGCGTGCCCACCCCTGTGCGATCCTTCTTCTCCACCCCGTGCTTCAGAACGTCTGCGAGAAGAACCTCGTACTGTCTGTCAATCGTATTCATCATACGAACTTCTTCACCATGTCAGGGCGGAACCCGCTCCAGTGCGTTTGGCCGATCACCACAACCGGCGCCTGCTTATAACCGAGTCCTAACACAAAGGACAGTGCGTCGTGGTCTTCGGTGATGTCGACCTCGTCGAATGGTATGCCTTTCTTCGTTAGGTCCTTCTTCGTCATCTTGCACTGGACGCAGCCAGGCTTCGTGTACAGCGTCGCTTTCGTCATACTCTCTCCTTTCATCAGTGGGAGGCGTGCTCCCAGTCGTCCGCAGGTTGCCCGTGTGCGGCGGTGAACTCCACCCCGTTCCACGTTGTGGACATCAGCTCCGCGATTTTGGGTACTGCCCATTCTAGCTCGGTTTCGGGGATCGAGAAAATCAGCTCGTCGTGGATTTGCGCACGAAGCCAGTGAATGAGGCGAACGTCACACTTCAGCATCCGGATGAGCGCGTCAGTCATGATCTCCCGCGTCCCGGACTGCCCCATGAGAGCCGAGGACTGCGTGTAGGACCGCTCGACATTGACGCTCATGCGCCTGCCCCACGCGTTGTAGATCCAGCCGTTCTCCCCCTGATCCGCACAGTCCTGGCGCCATTCGACGACCCGCGGATAGGCTTTCGCCATCTGCTTGACGAAGTGTTCCGCTATGTCTAACGGTTGTCCAGACGCTTTGGAAATCGTCTTCGCCCCGCCGCCGTAGTTCCAGGCGTGCGAAAGTGCCTTAGCCTTCTGGCGGTACGGGTTGTGCTTTCGCGCCTCAGGATCGGCCTCCCAGCCTTCAGGCATGTGCGCCTCGTACTCTTCGTCGCCCCAGACGGCCCGGCCGGTGATCTCATGCGGGTCGGCGCCGGGTTTGAAATTCTCCATGTAGGCGGGGTCCTGTGCGTAGCCGGCGACGATCCTCGCATCCGCGTTCGAATAGTCGAACGAGACGAGTTTGCAGCCCGGGTCTGGGATGAAGTAGGACTTCTCCACCGCGTTGTCCCCTCGGGCCGTCCACACAGTCAGGCCGGGCTTCGTCGTAGACGAACGGCCGGAGCGCTGCAGGTCGTCGACCTCGGGGTGCACACGGCCGTCAGGCTGCAGGCAATCGATTGTGAGCTGCGCAAGGGATCGCTGGCCCAGTAGTTCACCCAGGACCTTTCCGAAGGCCTCAGCGTGGCGTCCGTGGCCTCTCAGGAGGTCCTGTACGACGCTGCCGGACAGCTGCAGGGCTCCGGTCGGTGTGCGCGGCCATTCAGGATGGGTGTACTCGTCTACGCCGAACGCAGCCAGAGCGTCGATGATGCACTGCTTTCCGACGTTCGTCCGCCACGGCTGCTTCGAATCGAGTGGCATACCCACTGACCTATGCAGATAGTCGAGTAGCTTCTCCTTTCTGTCAGCCAAGGCGTATAGTCTGTCGTAGACTTTGTCTTCATCTATGAGGAACCCGTTCCTCGACATCTGCGCATTGACGGCGGCCTTCAGCTGCTCGCGCCAATCGTATTCGTCAACCTCATGACGAAGCAGGAGCTCCTTGAAAATACCCCTGAGCACCACTACGTCCTGTTCGGAATACTCGCGGAACGTCGGATCGTCAAGCGGAATCAGTCCGAAGTCGAGATCTGCGACCTTCGTCCCCGGGGGGTTGAACTGCTTGGCGAGGTCTTTCAATTCCATGACCTTGCCTTCCAACCCCAGGTGGTGTGCGAGATTGTCGAGCGATAGCCATCTGCGCACATTCGAAGGGCTGAGGTCGGTGACGACGCGGCGCCCCGTTCTATCCAGGTAGACGGACGGGGCGGGATAGGCAATATTAGCCAGCACCATGGTGTCGATGACCTTGCGTGCCATCGTCATCCGCAGTGGTTCGTCGCTGCCTTTGCCGAACAACACAGACAAGTCGAAGTTGTGACCGTTATGAATCACCACACCGTCGGCTCCCCGAATAGCATCCATGACTTCGTCATATTCCTCCGTCAGGACGACTGAGCCCTCGCCCCACGCATACTGCCCGAGTCGGAAGAACTCGCGCGGCGACATGGACCAACGCTTCTCGACTCCGTGGGACTCGATGTCGAGGAACAGGATCTTCGACCATTCTCCGCCGAACGGCGACGACCACGCTCCGTTGTCCAGTAGGTAGCGTCGCACAACACCGGCGAACCACTGGGCTGCCGTGTCGATTCCGCAGTCGTCCCACTGTTCGAGGTCGAAGACAGCGGCGCCTTCCTCGGTGTCGGACCACTCGTAGTCGAGGGGTCCGAGCTCCGGATTGGCAACCCCGGCCATCTCCTTGAACGTCTCGATGTCGCCGGATGCTAGATAGAATCGCACAGTTCTCATTCGTCCACCACCATCGTGTAGAACCAACCCTTGGACTTCTTGCTCTTATCCTTGCCTCGAATGTATTCGAGCTCAACTGGACCGGAGATAAGACCCCTGCCTCGCAGCGAAGAGATGATGTTCTTGTACGTCCACTCGTCTAACTCGGGGAATTTATCCCGGACCTTCGTGCACAGGATGGCGTGATTCGCCTTGTCGCAGTGCGTGCGGATGAACGTCATGACCGACTCCTGCTGCTTGACGTAGTGGCTGGCCGTAACGTCGTTGAGCGCCTTGAGCAGGCACCGCACCCAATGGTTGGCATAGTAGATGGCGTTCAGCATGTGCGTCTTGGTTATTACCCCGTCATCCCGGTCCATGAGGCTGAACAGCCCGGCGACCTGAGGGACGGTGATGCACAACCTGCGGAACGCCGACTCGAAGATCGACGACTTGTCTTCTACGATGTCGAAGCGCTGGACGTTCATGCACCACGTCTCGTAACGATTGAGCGCCTCATCGTCCACGTCGAGGAGAATACGGTTGACATCGAGGTCCCGCTCCTGAAGTCGCTGCTCCACGTCGGGCACGTCGTCAGTCTTGTAGCACACGCGGCACAGTTGATTGACGCGGCTGGCCAGGGTGTGCGCGAGCTTCTGCGCCTTCCTGTCGCGGTCTTTGCTGTTGCCGAACTTTCGACGACTATTGAACATGGCAGCGATCTTCGGCTTATCATCGCTTTTACTCTCGTTGTCTTCTTCAATGTACGTTACCCATGTGAAGCGTGTAAGGAAACCGTTTTTGAAGTTCCTCATTTCTAGGATGTCGATCGACTCGTCGTAGATACCCGTGAGGATCACATTGAGGTGTGCGTTGGCCCTGTCGACTCCCTCGGTGGTGATACGACGCGTCATCTCGACTTCGCCGCTGAACAGTTTGCACAAGCCGGCATCGAACCCGTTCCACGACCCGCGGTTGTCCATGATGTCTCGGAACTTATCCTGGATCTCATCGAGCGCCATATACGTGGGTGTGTTGTGGAACGGAGCGATGTCACGCTTCATAGCCTGAATAGTGGAATCGCTGGCAACCTTGATGCTGTTGGCACGCCCTATCAGGGTACCGCACAGGTCGATGACTGTCTGAGCTCCATTCACCGCAGTCGTCTTGTGCGCAGTACCCGAGGGTCCAAGGATGAGCGGCCAGAAGCGAAGCCCCTGCTCGTCGTCGCCCGTGGTGTTAATAGACCCGAAAGCGCCGATCGTCGTGGCCATGGTCACCAACCCCAGTGCGGCATGATAGGCGTCCGCAGTGTCCGTAACCGTGCGACCGTAATCGATGTAATCTTTGATGAACGTTGAATTGTCGTCACTTTCGACGAACGCCACCTCGTCATCCGTAAGGAGCTGGATCTCACCAGTCTGATACTCGCGAATAGCATTGACAAAGCTTTCGTCCCCGAGAGCAATGCCGTTCTCGTCGAGATGCGTGAAGCTGTCCTTGTACTCTTTGCTGAACTTCTCAACCTCCTTCCACGTGCACAACTCCCAGTTGTCACGCCTCGGGATAGCGTGGCCTTCCTTGGTTTTCCGACCAGCGTAGATGGGGTTGTACTTGTTGCAGTGTGCGCGAAGCATCAGCTGATACACCTCGTTGTCGCTGAACGTAGCTCGGAAGAGCTCCATCTGGAACTTCTTGGCCGTCTGAGACCAACTCTGCCGGCCGTCATCTATCTCGTCGATGTACATGGACCGCAGCGACTGCGTCTTAAGTTTGTCCTCGATGACTCGAAGCTGCTCGTCATCGCACATTGGAGGGGCTTCGCCAACCTTCTTCGCTTCTTCGAGGCGCACAACGGGGTAGGCCGCCTTGATCTCGTCCAACGTGTAGACGGCACCGGTATTCTCCACGACGCGCACGGGATAGTCTGCGCCGTACTTCGTGTTGACGGAGCCCGGCACGCGAAGCAGTTTGGACGCCTGCCAGCCGGAGTCGCAGCCTTTATCGCGATGCTTCTGGTAGATGGACCTCGCAACCTCTGAACACTCGGCCAACGAATATGCCTTGTCGAGGATCCACCAGCAATGCGTGCGGTTCCTCGACGTGCGCACAACCAGAGTCGGCTCGACCTCGAACTCGCTCGGCGGGCAGGTGTCCGCCTCGGCCCACACGACATTGCACATAGCCCCTTCGTCATCACCTGAGCGGCTCTTGCCTGTGAAGACGCCGACCGAGCAGTAGGTGTTCTCATCCTCGCGCATCGACAGGTAGCGCTGGGCGAAGTCGCGCTTCTTCGGCCACTCGACGAATTTGCTTTTAACGGTTTCCTCCTCATCGAGGGGATCCATCGTCACGATGTTGATGTACCCTTCGATGTCGCCGTAAATCACGTCCAGGAATTCTATCGCTTCCATCTTCTCTTCCTTTCTCTTCCGAACCGACGGTGTCTTATAGAGCAGGAACGGCCCCAACGGGGCCGTTCCTTACTCCTTCCTCTTAACCGATGCTGAACCTCCTCGTCGTGTCCCTGGCCGGCTGGACCTTAGCCGTGGGCGCGTCCTGCACGACCTTGGGCTTCAGCGGCTCACCGAGCTGCTCCAGCTCTCGCTTGCCGTCGTCCACGTAGTAGGACTCGACCGTCGCGTTGACGTAGCCTCGATCGTTGTGGCGGTTCCCGATTTTGATAAGGACCGTCTGATCGGGGTCAACCAGTTCGGTTTCGTCTTCGGGGATCAGGAAGCCCTCGTCGGGGTCGTAGGCGCCGACGGCCTCCCAGAAGTTCGGAAAGCTGTAATTGAGCTTGCCGTTCTTCCAGTGCGGTTGAAGCGGGACGTTGAAATCCTTAACGATGGCGCCGTCGTAGTCGTCGGTCGGGCCTTCGATGATCTTCAGGTCAACGACGAGACGCGGTAGCCCTGCATTGGCAGCGGACTTGTACTCACCCTTCTCCACATCGCAGATGATCGCCCGGTAGACCCCGGGCGCCGGAACCTTGACGGCTCCCCCGCGGCCTCCGAAGTGGCCGTCGGCTCCGAGAGCGGACTTGAGTTCCTTGTCGTCGAGTTTGAATGCCTTATAAGCGGGTTTGCGTACCATAGTGTTCTCCTCTCTCAGTGGTTGTCGCAAAGCTTCCAGAGCTTTTCGATGGTCAGGTCCTCCACAAAGGGAGGAAGGTTGAAGCGGTTCTTGGCCCCGATCGTTCGGGACGCGAACATCTGCGCTTCCGTGTGCGACTCGCCGGTCTTCCGGTCGGTGTCCAGTGACAAATGTACCACCACGTCGGGCGTCTGTCCAACTTTGGCACGCGAGCCGGAGCCGCGCCAGGCGAAGTCCGCCACCCCGTTGTCGTCGGTCTTCTGGTGGACGACGAGGATGGACAGCACCCCGGCGTCCTTCAGAAGTGGGAAGATCCCGTTCGATCCAGTGGTCTTCTTGGCTGCCTCCGTCCAGATGACGAACTTGTTGGGGTTCTGCTTGGCCATCTCGACGGCTTCGAAGTGATCCGCACACCAATCGTTGTAGACGTTGAGCGGGTCAATGACGATCGTCTTGTACTCACGGGGCATCTCGCCTGTGAGGAAGGCCACAAGAATGCGGTCCGTGTTGTGGATCCAGCCTTCCTCCTTGGTCATGCCCTCCGGTATCGGCATGTTCTTAGGCCTAACGATGTCGATGTTTTCCGGTGGAACATCGCGTGTGACGCCTGTCGTACTGCCTTCGAGGTCGAGGTACAGTACGGGCGAGGTGGGCTCGAACTTAGCAGCCGAGGCTGCGAACGTCGTCTTCCCCTGACCGTAGTCGGAGTAGACGAGGATCTGCTCGGGTTTGCTGAGTTCGTCTGGTTTGATGATGAATGATTCGATATCGAAATCTGTCATTCGTCTCCTCCTTTCTCTTGACGTACGTAAAGCTGCTCTGTGCTCCTAAGGCACTGAAGATATTCCTCTGCCGAAGCCAGCATTTTCACTCTCTTCGGATCCAGCTTTTGAACATAGCAACGTCGAAGCGTATCTCCAGATAGAGCCTTTTCAGCCTTCGATATATCGAAACGGTGAACCTCCCTTCGTGTCACTATGTACGGGCCGGCTACCCCGGACTCACCGACCTGCAGCCTTTGCTTGATAGCTGCAGCGAGTTCCTTCTTCCTCTCTTCGAGGCTGTCGATGAGTCCCGATATGTAACCGTACTCCAGAATGTCGTCTTGTTCTTTCATGTCGCACACCCCCGGTTATTTGTCCTTCTTAACGGCCAGCACGTTGCAGCGATAACAGCCGGGATATGACGGAAAGTCCGTGAAGCCGTCGCACAGGGCGTCGATGATGTGCTGCCCGCGCTGCCACACTTGCTCGGCTTTCTCGTGATCGTAGTCAAGGGTGAAGATCTCCACATCGGACACTTGCGAAGCATCCCTCGGAATGAACATGACCTTGATCTTGTGCACGGTGCCTTCGCCGTCGCGGCGCTCTTTGCCTAGCGCATAGAGGTGGGTCTGCGCGACGTAGGCGATGTACTTGGCTTTGGCGCTGTCGCCCGCCACATCCGGTACGTCTCCGTGCATCGAGAATACAGCGCTGAGGGCCTTCAGCTTGGATCGGGTGGTCGTCTTGTAGTCAACGATCGTCCCGTCCTCCGGGTCGTAAGCGTCAGCCGTAGACCGGATCAGCCCGTAGTTCTCGTAGAGGCCGAGCTCGAAGCGCTGCTCCAGCTCCCACTTGGGGAAGAGCCGCTTAGCCCAATACTCCAAGCCGCGGTGGATGTCCGTTCCAATCCGCGCCCCCATGACGAAGTTCGACTCCCGCATCTCGCGAGGCTTGAGCGCCACTCCGCTCTTGTCCTTGATACCCGGAAGGATGTCCTCGGCCAGGCACAGCGCACACGGATTGGACAGGTTTGATGCACCTACCCGGATCTGCTTGTCGCGCCGCGTCTGCGGTGTGAACAGTGACAGCAATTCGTCGTTCCTCATACCAGTTGAAGCTCCCAGCCTTTGTTGATTGCGAAGTTGACGACGTGCTTGCACTCGATGACAGCGGGTGTGTCGCCGGTGTTGTGCAAGATGATCGGCCCGTCCTTGTATTTCAGCGTGGTGTGCGGTTCCAATGTGGCACGCTGCGTATCACGCTGGCCCCACACGTGTTGGATGAACGGGACAGGTGCAAAATACAGTAGGTCATTCTCCATGAGCTTGCGTATATCCGCAAGCCCAAGACAGTAGTCCGCACCATTCACGTCCAGCCATTTACCAAGAGCTGGAATAAACGCGTAACACTTGTCCATATTATCGAACAGCATTGGCGCGACCTTGAGATGGTCGTTAACGTAGTCATCCACCGTATAACTCCTTTCCCTGTTAACCGAGAACGACGGCCTCCTCGGCCCCGAACCCGGCGTTATTCGATTCGAAGAACTCATCATAGTGCTCGTTGTACCCCACGCGGCAATCGAACAGGTCGAGCGATTCCACTGGGTACAACTGGTAGCCCCTTGCCACGAACAGCTTCAGGTCGCCGTACTTGGCGCGGGCTTTTTCAAGGTCTTCGATGAACTCCGTGATCGTCATGATGTAGTCCTTTCTCTCGGTCGGCTTGTGCCTCCACAGTACATGTGCAAGGGTGAGCCGTGCAAGCCGGGGCTGTGTGATATAGCTCACTTATTCAGTACTGAACGATTGTTCTCCGCCTGCTGTGCGAGACGCTGGAACGTTCCGTCGTCCATCGTGTCCCGAGCCTGGAAATAGTAGCGGACGATCCGCTCTGCCGGCTGGCCCATCCGGTTCAGCCTACCCTTCGCCTGCTCGCACAGCATCCCGTTCAGGTCCTCGTCCAGCCACACCTCTACGTGACACACTCGTTGCAGCCCGTCCAGGCCCTCAGCCGCGGCGCCTACAGTGCACAGCAAGACCTGCACATCCCCCGCTGTGAACCCGGCAAACGCCTCACTACGTGCCTTGGCCGACTGCGCGCCCGTGTACAGGGCTGTCTTCGCACACACCCTATGTGCAACAGCATTCGCGAACCGTTGGCTCGACGTGAAAACCAACACCTTGTCCTGAGGGTGGTGCTTCTCGATCAACGCGTTCAACATGTCAAGTTTCCTGGAGCGGCAGTCCGAGTCGAACGTCGCCTTGTCCATGTCGATATCGGGGTCATACACCATGCACGGCTCACCCAGCGCCACCTGACGCAGGCGCACAAGCTTCACAATCGGAAGAGACGCCACCAGCAAACCGCCCTCGATCTCCGTGATCAACTCATACTGCAGGTTGTCGTATATCTCACGCTGCTTGTGCGTCAATTCGCACTCGACGATACGCGTGTCCACTGGCTTCTTGTCGGCCTTCAGGCCGACGACGCACGGCAGAGACCGAAGGAACGCGCCCGGCTGCTTCTCCGAAACGATCGTCTCAATCTTCTGCAGCCTGCCGTACCTGTCGTGTATCCAACTATCCTGGACGACGCACCACCGCGCCTTCCATCGATGGAACGAGCCCTCCACGTACAGCCAGTCCCTCTTGTCGTTGGACAGCGGGACACGCGCAGGGTCCTCGACACCCCACCACAGCCAGCGGCATATTGACCACAGGCCCTCGAAGCGGTTGCCCTGCGGCGTCGCCGACATGGCCAGCTTAAAACCGGCGTTCCGCAGACTCCACATCGCCTTAGCCCGTCCGGATTTACGGTTAGACGCCGACTGCACCTCATCATAGATGACGAAATCCGGCTTGGCCTTAATCCAGGGAAGAAGGTTTTTCTTACCCTTCTCAGCATTCTTCCCATTCAAATCCGACAAGCCGAGGTACTCCCGCCCCACGTAGTAGACGCCGGGGGTTTGCGCACACAGCTCATCGAAATAGTCAAGGTGCTTGGAGTCGATACGCTTGAACGGTGCAGTGAAGCCCTGCCGGGCAAACGTCGCCTTCCACGCAGAGACGATCTGCGGCTTCGCCGGCCCCACGACCAACGTCGTAGTCGGGTCCAACCGCTTCGCCACCTCCACCGCACACAGGGTCTTACCTGTCCCCGTATCCGACACATCCAAAGCGGCCCGGAGGCCATCCCTTTGTGCGACGACGGCCTCCACCTTCTCCAACTGCTCGGGTGTCAGTTCGAGTGGTTGTTCGATCATGATCGAACAACCTCGAACTTCGCGCACGAGATGTCGATCGAACGCACCAACAGGTCCATGTTCAGACCGATCGAGAATGCCTTAATGTAGTACTTGTCCACATCCGCCTTGCCCTCAGGGTCCTTCGTCAGGAGGAACTCAGTACCATCGTACTTACGACGGCACCACACATACCCCTGGGACCTCAGAATGCCCGTCACCGAATCAGCCGGGCACTCCTCACCCTTCACGTGGAACGGCGGGTCGTAGAAGCGGTCCACCGTATGCCTAGAAGCGTCATAGTAGTACCCAGACGGAGCCTTTCCGGGGTGGAACGGAGGTTCGTCCTGCTTGACCAGAATCAATCGAATCCCGTTGCATGTGTAGAACACCTGCCGTTCCGATGCGTAACCGATGCTGATAGCCCGGAACGGCTTGCCTTTGGCGTCTCCCACCGTATCATGGTATGAGCCGTGCATCGCCTCACTCGACGTCGGCACATACTCCAGTGTGTCGTCCGAGTTGACGGCGAACCAGCCCTCAAGCGGTCCCTTCTTCCCGTACAACAACTGCCTCACAGCTTACCCTCCTCTTCTCTCCTAGCCCGGCGCTCGAACGAATCCTCCCCGCCTATCACGCCGAACAACCTCTTCTGTCCTTTCTCCACGCGGTCCGCATAGTCCCTGCATTCGAGTCGCACGGGGCAAATCGAGCACACCCACTTGGCCCGCGCATAGTAGGGGTCATCCTCCACGTCGACCCCCTCGCGGGGGGCGAAGAACAGGTCCATTCCGATGTCGCTCTTCTTGCAGCGCGCCTGCTTGACCCATTCTTCGCCCCCCCAGATGTCAGCGATATCCATTACTGCGCGTCCGGCCTCCTCGCGAACTTCGACAGCTTAGACGTCGTCGGGCCCTCTTGGTTCACATAGTGGCCTCGCACATCGTATGGCTTCTCGCTCGCCGTCACGAGGTCGAAGAACCCCACCTGGGCGATCGGCTCGACATCCGCCGTCGCAGAATCCCGTCTATGATGCGTCACAGGCAGCCGCAGCGGGTGCTTGCCGACGTTGTAAAGCTCCAACGTGATCGTCCCCTTGAAACCAGGATCGACGAACCCAGCTGTGATGTGCGTCATCAGGCCGAGGCGTCCCCAGCTGGACCGGCCCTCCACCTTCGCAGCCATATCGGAAGGAATGTTGAACCACTCAGACGTTTCCCCCAGCCACAGCTCGTTAGGTGGCAGCACGAAGTATGGAACGGCGTCATCGCGATAGATCAAGCCCCGACGGTGCGAGTCGAAAGGATCAACCAGATACGGACTCAGGTGCACGTCGTAGCTCGCCGGCTGCAGGTTGTCCTCGTCGAATGGACTCACCAACGGTCTACCGTCACCGTAGTTTAAAGCAAAATCTCGAATGTCCCCATCAGATAACATTGAACGACAGCTTCTTCCTATCCAGTGTGTCTTGATTGATCTTGAATGCCACGACCGGCTTGCCAGCGTTCTCGTCCTCCTCACTCGCCTGTGCGCACACGCACAAGACGGGTCCCGAACCGCCGCGGTTAACGAACACGTCGCCCACAGTGAACGGCACCCGTTCGGAGTCCACGCGCACACGCAAAGCCCCATTCGTCACGGCGTCGTAGTCGTCGTCCAAGTGCAGGCACAGCCCGCTGTTCGACACCGACACGCTTTGCACGCGAGACCCTATGAGAGCCTCCTTTAGAGCGGTGATGTATAAGGGAAGAGGGTCGGTCGGCTGTGCGAGCTCCACGGTGAAAACCGTGTGCCCGTCTTCATCGATTAGTCTCCATGCCTCCAACCCGTCTTGTTTCATCACACGCTGCATAGAAGCGAGAGCGACGGGCATCTCTTCTTCGCAGCACCCAACGACGCGGTACTCCGACTTTTCGAACACCACCGCTGTGCCATTGTCGAAAAACACACCCGTTGCATCGAAGACGTCGACGATCTCATCGACGGTCCGTCCACGGCGCACAAAAGGGTCGAGCAGGTCGAAGGCCCGCTGCATCAGCTCATCATCTGTCATTGCCTTCTTCCTTTCTGAAGAGCATTTCGACTGCTGCGCCTTCCTCGGTCATGATAGACACTTTGTTGCCCCAATCGTTGATCCGATCCACCGGCGAGTCGAGAAACCGCCATTGTACGAAGATGCCGGCCAGGCCATCGGCTTCCTCCGTGAACACCACGCCGTCAGCCAGCCGCACATACTTCTTATATACGTTAACGGTCAGCGAGCCACGCAGACTCCGACCGTGCAGCTCGCTGAGCAGCTGCTCTGCCCGAGTGACGTTCTTAAGCTCCACGTGCACGATAACATCGCCTTTCTCGTCTAAGAGTCGAACGCACCCGGACTGATCATTGTACTCCACACCACTCACAAGCACGTCAAGCTTGTTCAAGCCATAGCGGGCCACCTTGTATCCCCCTCCTCTCGCCTCATGCAAGGGAAGCGACACTTGATGGGACAGGCTGGCGAAGACCAAGCGACCGTCCCGAACCTCTATGCCCATCAGCGGGAATCCCTCAAGCTTTTTCAGGGCCACCACGTAGTCCTGTGGTTTTTCGAAACCCATGGTGAAAACTCCTTTCTCTTGGTTGCTGTGCGCGTCCAGCCTATACGAAAAGGGCGAGGGTTGTCAAGCCCCCGCCCTGTGAGATGCGTCACTGTCCGTTATGGCGTTGTGCGTTTGTGAACAGACGTCAAACGCCACGCGCCGGTCGAACAGTTGTTCTCCTCCCACGCGTCGCAGATCGCTGAGCTCCGAGCCGGCTTCAGCGTCAAAGAACCGTCTACCTCTCTCCACAGCCTGCACGGGGTCCGGGTCAGCGTGCTGCCCGAACCGGGGTTGAGGCCTTCCTCCGTGGGGGAGAAATCGCACAGCCACACGGCCCCCACGTCGTCCGCCCGGGACAGCGTACGCCACGGGTTCGTCTCCTGGCCTTCCGCAACAGGTGGAAACAACACCGCGTCATACAAAGACACACGCATGTGCTCCATGTACGCCTGGGGGCTGTCGAGCTCCAATACGTGCATGTCACCGACCGTCACATAGAAACGATCGAAGAAACACAGCACCATGCGGAAACTCGACGAGTCGAACACTCGCACACCGTGTAGCTTGTACGGGTTCAGCGGTTCTACGAACACCGGAATGTTGCTCAGCTCATTGAGGGGGATCAGGCTTACGGTGCGCGCTTCATTATCCACGTGCAACACGCCGTACATTGACCCCTCGAAACGGATATAATACTCTCTCAGCTTACTACCCTGACCGGGCTGAATCAATTTCAAAGCCATGCTACTCAGCGTCTCCTTTCAATCTATTCTAAATAGAACAACCCGATAGTCTCGTGGTGTGGGTACAGCATCACCCTCAGCCGATTAGTCAGCGGGTTGTAACGGGACATGTACTGCGCCTCGCCCTCCCTCACAGCCGTCGTACCGTCAGCCCTGTAGTAGCGCACATCTGAACCAGATGGGTCATAAGCGTTCGCTATGGCCCGCGCAATGTCCTTATGCGTCATCAGTCGATGCACCTCACCTGATATGTACGAATAAACTCGTCTTTCTTCATGTCGAAAAGACAAGTGGCTACATCGCTATCGTTCTTCCTGTGAATGTGAATCGTACGACTCCCCTTATCATAGGACAGCCACACGTTGCTATAAAGGGTCTTCCTCTCAGCCCACGGCTCATCCGGTACGGGCTGAACAAGGTCTGCATTCACCTCACCGCGCAGCATCTCCGTATAGGGGTTCGGCTCGTTGTCCTCTACCGAGAACATGTTCGGCCAGTCTTCCGGCACCAGCTCCTGCAACACCGTGTTATAGCACATGTCACACGGCAGGTGGTGGTGCACCAGCAGAACGTCGCCATAGGGGTTCGTATACGGCGCCGCCTCGTCGCATGTCGTCAAGTCGAAGTGCGTGGGCACGGGTTCGTCGAAGCGAGGACTAGTCGCGTCCACGCACACGAAACCACGGTTCCTGATATAGGCGCACAGGCAACCCTCGTAATCGTAGAACAGCATGTCATTCCTTCTTTCAAACAGGCTCGACGATGACCGGCCACGGGTCCGCGTCATCCATGCCCCCATATAGGGACGTGATCTTATCAGCAGCCGCGTACGTCTCTTCGATGTACTTCTCCACGAGTGCATCGATCAGGCGAGACCAATTAGTGATACCCACGACCCTGATGGAAACCAGTCGCACGTCTCCCGCAGCGAATAACGTCGTCTCCTTCACGCCATTATCACTGTAGCGCACAGTGTACGAGTCGACCTCTTCCGGGTCGTCTCCCACCGGTGGCACGGCCACATCCAACCGGGCCATCAGCGGCGTCTTAGTCAGAGCCGCCAACAGCTCTGACGTGTACTTCACTCCAATCATGCTCTCTATCTCCTTTCTTCCACAACCTGGAGCCACGGGTTATCTCGATCCGTCTCGAAAAACGACACCACGATCCGATCAGGTTTATACTCCTCGCGGACGTCTAATGTCGCGTGCGGCGCATCGTCCACCGAAATCACTTCGGCGTCACGGCCGAAATCGAACACCCGAAACGACCCATCCCGCAAGGCCACAACGAGCTCCAACCGCCCATTGAGCGCCCTTCTCGTGTGGGACAGCGACGCTTTGGACACGACCAACCCGAACCGCGTTTCAACATCGCAAAGAAACTCATCTGCTTTCACGAGAGTCCGGCCCTTCACATCTAACCACGTCGTCACACAGTGACGATTAACGGAATACTCCACGGTGCACGAAACGATAGCACACCCATCTGGCTTCTCAAGAACGAGCACACCGGATGGGTGTGCAGCTGCCTTCAAATTGTTCACGAATGCTTCAGAGAATGGTACCCGGCCCCGTATATACCGAACCGTATTCAACCAAGCAGACGGCGGTACATCGACCAACGCATCCAGAAGATCCGGCGGATAACACACATCAGTCATGCTCTTTCTCTCCTTTCGTTCGACTGTGCCTACAGTCTAGGCGCACACGGGGCAGCGGTCAAGCGCCCCGTGTGAGATGTGCGTCACATTCCCCTTTGTAAACACATGGTCCACCCGGCTATCTTCGCGGCCACGGATTCGGGCTTGTCGGCTGTGCGGTCCACCACGATCGGTACGAACCTCGACATCTCCCCCGCGACGAACGCGTTCGTCAGGAACGTCCGGTACGCCCCGGCGACGGGGATGGGGTTATAAGGGTCGGGGCCGGGGAAGTCCGGGTCCGTCAGCTCGGCGGGGTCGCGGGGTGTCAACACGAACGTCGTCAGCGGAACGCGGTTCAGCCAGTTCAGCATGAGCGCTGTGTTCTCCGAGATCTTTTCGTTTCTAAGGTGTGCGTACACCGCGGTGCTGAGCGCCCACCTGTCCAGGATGTACAGCGTCTCGGGTTGCCTTCGGTCGGCGGTGGTCGGCGTGCCGGGGGAGGCGGGCTCCGGTCGGAAGGAGAGCCAGTTCTCCATGTCCCTCGCGTAGTCCTCCGCCGTCAGGCGGTGGTTTTCGCTTTGTGCGCACGCTGTCAGCGCGTCCGTCGGGAAGTGCCGTATGCGCACCGTGGAGTAAGAGGGGGCGGCGGTGCGGCTTTGAAAGAGCTCTTTCAGCACAGCCGCTACAGTCGATTTCCCCACTCCGTCGGGGCCCTCCAGTGCTATGTACATTGCGGTCATTTATCGCTCCTTTCGCTCATCCTGCGCATGCGGCGCGGGTGTGCAGGATGAGCCAGTCGCACACCCCTTAGTGTTCGCGTCATCCAGTTCGTCCAAGCAGGACGGCCACCCGCGCACAGACAGGTGCGGGTTCAGTCCCGTCGCTTTTATCAGGGCCTTCACGGTACCCAGTGCGTTCAAGCCGCGGCCGTCGACCTCGACGGCCTCATCGTTGCGGGCCATGGAGGGAAGCGGAGGGGTGTTGTTCAGCACGATGTGCGTCCTGGCTAGGCTAGTCGAACGCACATGCGGCGTGTACATCAACTGCAGTTCACAGTAGAAGCCGTCCAGGCGTTGATAGAGCCACTTGAGCACAGCGGATTCGACGTCGAGGTTCATGCCATCCACGAACACCCACCTGTGAACGTCGTCGCGTTCGAGGCGAGCCATTGTGCGCTGTGCATGCAGCTTGTCCCGTGAGCGTGCGGGCATCGTATAGCGCGTCATGTTGTTTATTCCCTTCCTCTAATGTCTTTCGCTCTCTTGACGGCTGCCCGATATTCAGGCCACTGCTTCTCGTAGGGCCGGCGGTCCGCATCCCAGTAGTCCTTATAGCTCAGCCCGGGGTTGGCCGCTATGAACACTGCGAGAGATTCGTAGAAGTCTTCCTTGAAGCGCTTCGCTCGGAGTTTGCGGGCTCTTTTGTCGGCGTCCGCCGGGTCCTTTCCGCGCAGGTCGACGTGGGACAGCGGGTTCGATTTGAACTCGCGGAACATGAGCCTCAGACGCTTCCGGGGTGTGGCCGAGGGGTCTTCTGCGGGGTCGCACAGCACATCGCACAGGGAGGAGGGGGTGGCGGTCGTCACGCCGAAGCGTTCGAGCGCTTCCTTCAATGTCGGGGGTGCGTCGTCGGGGAAGACCAGGACCATTCTGTCCGCGTAGTTCGGATTGAGAACGATTCCCACCCCATATTCCATTTCGGCTTGCATGCGGAGGTCCTGCGCACACAAGTTTTCGTCGGCGACTTCGATCGCCACACTGATCCGTTTCATTTCGCTTTTCTCCTTTCACTCGAAAATACATTTTCGATCGGTTTCAATTCAGTTCCGTTGATCGATTTCAACTCGATTCCTACCCTAGACCCGGATCGATTTCAAGTCAAATCGTGGAATGTGAATTTGGTCACAGTAGTGTTGTGAGGAGTTGTGTTATAATCACGCGCCCGCGCGCACACGACCCACTGCGCACACCACAAAACGGCGGATTCATGCGGATCGACGGGATCGAGGAGAGATCGTTCAGGACTGAATGATTAAACTTTCAATCGTTCAGGACTGAACGTATTAGTTCTTTCGCTATATGTCGAAATAAGGACGAGTCCTACTCCTAATACACCACCCCCACACAACTTACTAACACATTATATCTGTATATTTATACAATTAAGATAATTTCCTTAATTCTATACTTTTGAACCTATAACCCTATTGTTATTTGGGTATGTATGCCTTATGTAGAAGCGGATCCCACCCTCGCCGAATCCGCCCTTCTTGTTGTTTGGTGTCGTTTGAGAACAACGTGTTTTGCGTCTGTTCAGTTTTGTCACATCCTTCACACGCCTCTGCCGCGGGGGGCTGTGCGCCTGGGGTGTGCGCCTCCTCGTGGGCCCAGTTGCGCCTCAGGATTACGAGGTTGCCCTCTGAGGCGTTTTCAGGGTCACCCCAGTAGGGTCGCTTGGGTCGGGGGCTGAAATCGCCTCAGAATCGATCCTCGTGCGTCTGAGGGGGTGCCGTTCGACGGCCCGGTGCTGTGTGGTGTGCGCCTCGGGACTGTCCGTTCCGCCGACCTCCGGTCTAATTTCTCTCATCTTTGAGCCCCGAAATTCGAAAATGGCCCTCTTTGTACCCGAAACCTGCCCCCGAAAATCGAAAAGGGGCCTCTTTGTAACGTTTAATGACAACCTTTACCTACGTAACCGTAAGTTACTGCTACGTAGGTAAAAGTTACCCCGTGGTAGGTTACGTTGGTGTAGGTTACTCGGTGGTAAGTTACCCCATGGTAAGTTACGGCTTCGTAGGTGTAACTTACCCACGGGTAGGTTACCGTTGCGTAAGCTGCCCCGACGTAGGCGTAAGTTACTGGTGGGTAGCTTACGTCAACGTAAGCGGAGGGACGACCCTGCTTCCTACGGGTGGGTAACCTACGGTGCCGTATGGTGCCTGGAAATGTGGCTGAGAACACACTCTCAGGACTTGACATGGGGCCCCGACCCGGGTAGAATTGTTGGTGTCAAAGGGAAAAAGAGAGAAAGGAACCCCGATGACGAAGATCGAAGCCCTCAAGTGGACCGCCGAGTGGGACTTGGCCACCGCAGTCGCGAAGACGCAATGGTTCGCCCAGTGCAGCTGGGACGAAGCCCGAGACGCCCTCCTCGCCGTCGCCGGAAGGGGCCGGCTGGGCCGCTACAGCGCCGCAGACGTCAGCTGCGCGTGGGCGAAGATCCGCCCC
>ERZ773272.137-NODE-137-length-29318-cov-68.308683_pt1 | contig 29318 bp, 27 predicted proteins | sample MGYA00511891_ERZ773272 | MGnify/ENA primary metagenome ERZ773272 (study PRJEB29015, sample SAMEA2738150) | human oral metagenome | biome: human oral; feature: human-associated habitat; material: saliva | place: China | collected 2198 ...
GCTCCAAGCTGAAGGCAGCAGTCGCTAAGAAGTAATTCTTGAGACTTTGAATCTGATAAAAGACCCTCACCTTTACGGTGGGGGTCTTTTATTATGTTCGAATGCTTATCCCTTGGTCTATGGATGTACGTGGTGGGGAAGATGGCGAGGCGGGGGCTGGGGCGGTGCATGTAGTGAGGAGAGTGTGCGAGGTTGGTCTTCAGGACCTTAACCTTCAACTCGAGCTATAAAACACAGAAAGTAGCCCGGTTTCATAGGAGAAGCTATGATGTGCCACAGAAAAATAAAGAAAATTTATACATGTGAGTAGAAAGCTATGCATAAGCTGAGTGAAAAACCGCGAATATGAAACCCTGCTGGGAAAAATACTTATACATTGCCGCCCGAACACAGCTTAAACACAGCAAACTAAAGCTCAATCTTAGACTCACACCCTAAGCTGGAGTCACCGGCGAAGGAAAAAGCCACACACTATACGCAACGGCTCCACCCTCCCAACCGGAAAAACAACCATACAAACCCCGGACGACCGACCCTCCGGGACTCACTAGGAGAACCACCTCATGGCACGCCATGCTCAGCGTACTTCCGCACCGCCCACCAACCACCGCCTCCGCACCGGCGCAGCCGCACTGTCCATCGCGGCAATTGCAGCACTGGGCCTGAGCGCCTGCGGTGCACAGAACACCTCCAACCCGGCGCCCACCGCAACTGCAACCGCTAAGGCATCCTCCACCGCTGACGCAGCGGTCAACGCAGGCAACGGTAAGGTCACCCTCAAGGCAAGCGACGCAGCCTCCCCGAGCGCCACCGCAAGCAGCTCCCAGGGCACCGTCACCGTCACCGAAGACGGCGTGACCGTCAACGGCGCCAACGGTACCGGTGTCACCGCAGACGCTAGCGGCAACGCAACCGTCAACGGCGGCTCGGCAGCTAACGGCTCGGCATCCAACAACTCCGGATCCTCCGCAAAGGTCGACGAGAAGGCAGGGGAGAGCGCCGCCAAGAGTGGTTCCAACGGCGCAGGTAGCAGCTCCGGTAACGGCACCGTGACTGTCGATGGCGGAACCGTCAGCACCGCCAACGGCTACACCGTGATTCAGCTCGACGCTGACGGCGGCTGGTCCTACCACACCCCCAACGGTGACATCGTTGATGTGGAAGCTGACGGCTCTTGGGAACGCGTCGGTCCCAGCGGCAACGTAGAGGTGAATGCAGACGGCTCCTGGGAGCTCGTCGGAACCTCCGGTGTTGTCGAAGTGAAGGCTGACGGCTCCTGGGAACGGACCGGTCATGGCGACTTCCAGGTACCTGCCGTACCCGTCAAGCCCGCCGGTGCTGGCGCTGACCCCGTCAATCCCGTCACTCCCCGCCGCTAAGAAGCTGGCTGACGAGCCGAGCGAAAACATGGGCTATCCCACTCGCTAGAATGCGGATAAACGCCCACACGCCCGGATAATCACACCCAAACTCGATAGAATTAACGCGGTTGGTTACACCGATAATCGTTATGGAATCCCACAAGGATCCTGCGCACGACGCGAATACGTCGCCAACTAGCCGCACCATACTCAACAACCACAAGGAGAAATAATGGCAATCGCCCCCGCAATGAAGAAGACCACCGCTGTTCTGTCTATCGCTTTCGCAGGCGCACTGGGCCTGAGCGCATGCGGCTCCCAGTCCTCTTCCACCACCACTACCGCGACTGCATCCGCATCCGCTTCGGCAACTGCGTCCGCAAGCGCATCGGCTAAGGCATCCTCTGCGGCAACCACCTCAGCAGCTTCCGCTTCCGCTACTGCAGACGTGAAGGTTGACAAGGACGGCAACGTCACCGTCAAGGCTAACGACGGCGAAGGCAACTCCGCAGACGTGAAGGTCGGCGCAGATGGCAAGGCATCCGTAGACGCTAAGGACTCCGAAGGTAACTCCTCCAAGGTAGAGTCCGACGAAAAGGGCACCAAGGCTGAGTCCAAGGACTCCGAGGGCAACGCAGCATCCTCCTCCACCGTTGAGGGCGACGTTGTTGTCTCTGAAGAGGGCGGCTGGTCCATTCAGGGTGACGAGGGCCAGGTAGCTGTACAGGCTGACGGCTCCTGGAGCCGCCAGGACGCAAACGGCCAGGTCGCCGTTCAGGCTGATGGCTCCTGGAGCATCCAGTCCAACACCGGCCTGCAGGCAACCGTGGACGCATCCGGTGAAGTAACCTCCCTCGTTGGCGGCGAGAAGGCTGACCTGAAGGCTCCGAAGGTTCCCGCAAAGCCCGCACAGGCTAAGGTCAACCCCGTCAAGCCCGTTCAGCCCAAGAAGTAATAAGCTGACCAGTGCATAACAAACGCCCCGTGCGCATCCGAACGTGATGCGTGCGGGGCGCTTTGCGTCTTCAAGCTGCACTGAGAAGACCAGTAGAGCTGAGAAGACCCATGAAAGTAGCGGGGGATGAGAAACGGTACACTATCTCAGGGAGCTTTCAGGTCGCGGTGCTAGCATGAAGGCGTACACCGGGCATACCGGAGTACAAGTCAACCACACTACGCACTGCGCCGTTGCAGAGCGGCGCATACAGAAAAGAGAAATTCAGTGAAGAAGTCTATTGCTGTTCTGTCCCTGACCATTGCCGGTGCCCTTGGCCTCGCAGCCTGCGGCGGCAACTCCGGCACCAATTCCGGCTCCTCCGCATCGGCAAGCGCGTCTGCTTCTGCAACCGCTTCCGCAACTGCCTCGGCACCCGCAAGCACCTCCGCATCAGCAACCAGCAAGAGCACCACCTCCGCAGCAGCTGAAACCACCAAGGCAGAAACCAAGACCACCCAGGGCACCATCAGCGCCCCCAGCGGTCTGCCCAGCGAAGCAACCGAAGCACTCAAGAAGGGCCAGGAATCCGCCGAGCAGGCAACCTCCGCAGGCTACACTGCCAGCAAGAAAGCCCTGGAGCAGCTCAAGGACGAGTCCGGCGTGAAGAAGGTTCAGACCAGCGACGGCACCGTCTACTACACCGATAAATTCGCTGCATTCGAATCCAAGGACGGTGCTATCGTCAGCATCCAGAATAACGGTGTATGGACCAGCATCGACTCCAACGGTACGACCATCGTCGTGAGCGAGGACGGCTCCTGGATCAAGACCAACCCCAAGGACAACCTCTACACCGTCGTCAAGGCAGACGGCACCGCATCCGTGCTGAACACCAAGACCTTCGAAAAGGCGACCGACGTCTCCACCATCGAGACCCCGAAGGCACCCGGCCGTATCGACGGCTTCAGCGGCACCGCTAAGACCCCGGTTAAGCCCACCAAGATTGGTGACCTCTCCGAGGTTGCAGGCGCCAAGTAAAAACTAGCACCTGCCCCTGGACCGAACAGGCCGCCAGAACAGGGACACCAGCGCCCCGTGCGCATCTATTCGTGATGCGTGCGGGGCGCTTTTGCGTCTTCAAGCCGCACTGAACTCCTACAGAAAATAGGAAGCTTCGCATGATTGTTGTTAGGATTAGGGAGGCGCTCAGATTCTAACTCTTACTCAACTCTCACTCAACGAACAACCACACTATAGGTCTCCCCGGCATAGCACGGGGATCTACCAGAAAAGAGAACACAGTGAAGAAGTCTATTGCTGTTCTGTCCCTGAGCCTCGCCGCAACCTTCGGTCTTGCCGCCTGCAGCTCCAACGCCAAGGCACCCGCCGAAAGCCAGAGCACCTCCTCCAGCGCGTCTGCTTCTGCAACCGCAGGTAGCTCGAGCGCCTCCTCCAGCGCGTCTGCCTCGGCGAGCGCATCGGCTACCGCTTCCGCGAGCGCAGGTAGCTCGAGCGCCTCCGCTAAGGAATCCGAGAACCAGAAGAGTGGACTGTCGGGTGCATCCGCTATGCCTACGGACCCCACCGATAGCAACTACGGTCCGCAGCTATACGCGCATTACAAGGAAGCCGTCGAAGAGGCTAAGAAAGACCGCTCCGCCAAGAAGACTACGAACGCTGAAGGTAACGTGTACACTGCCTCTGACGGAAGCATCGCTGTTGTCGAAGCCAAGAACGGTAACTACATCAGCATTGAGAAAGACGGTAGCTGGGTACGTGTGACCCCTGAAGGTGAGGTTGCCGCCGTGACTGATAAGGGCGGCTGGGTCGCCGTCAAGCCTAACGGTGAAGTAATTAGCGTTGATGAGAACGGTGCAGCTTCCATGATGAACATTAAGACCTCGGAGATTTCGGGCGACTACCAGTCCCTGGAGCTGCCCAAGCCCCCGGCTCCGGTGGGAGACCTGCCTGCCCCGAAGAATCCCGTTAAGCCGACCAGCATGGCTACGAGCTAAACGTATCCACCACTTAGCTGGCGACTAGCTAGCCCCGTTCGCCCCGTGTGCATCCGAACGTGATGCGTGCGGGGCGCTTTTGCATGCGGGAAACTACACGCCCGATATATAGAAAATAGCAAGCGTCAGGTATCTATTGCTAGGATAGGGAAGCGCTCAGAACCTAGCGCTTACTCAACACACGCCTCATGCGGTGCAGGTATGCACACAGAGCGTGTCTGAAAAAGGAAAATTAGTGAAGAAATCCATTGCTGTCTTGTCTTTGAGTCTTGCCGTAACGCTCAGCCTGGCTGCCTGTGATGAGGCTACGCAGACCACCACCATCTCCCATGAGAGTGCATCTGCAAGCGCTACTCCTAACGCTTCCTCCACCTCGCTGACTGCAAGCGCCGCATCCCCTGAGTCGCAGGTGACCTCGAGTGATGCCCAGGCTAAGGCTGAGGAAGAGACAGCCGGCGCAGACTCAACGCAGGATGCTTCGGATGAAAAGCAGGTCGCTGAGGGCGAAGAATCTAAGCCCACAGATTCCAACTCTGGTGCTGGCAACCAGAAATCCTTTAAAGAAACCATTGAAGAGGCCAAGAAGAGCCCCGCTTCAAAGAAATCTACGAATGCTGACGGCACCGTGTATACCTCATCCCTCGGCGATGAAATCGCCATTGTTGAGGCGAACAACGGCGATGACATCATTATCAAGAAGGACGGTAGTTGGGGCCGAGTCACTCCTGCTGGATCAATCATCACCGTAGAAGCTGATGGCTCGTGGCATGCAATTATGGCTGGTGGGCGTCTTATCAATGTCGAGTCAGACGGTATGACCCAGATTATCGACTTTAAGAATGAGGTTAACGAGGAATCCTACACGTCCCTGGAAGTCCCGCAACCCCCCGCCCCTGTTGAGGCTCTCAACGTAACGCCGAAGGAACCTGTAAAGCCGACGAAGCGGGCCCGTATCTGGGACCCCGAACGGGCTTCTAATGCGGGTTAGGAATCGATGAATTCCAGCGTATTCGGCTGTATTCCGCGCACATTTGAACTGAGCTGATTAGCTTAGACCGCCTGAATACCTCAGCGCCCTGCACGTATCCGAACGTGATGCATACGGGGCGCTTTTTATATACCCACACGCCCCGGGAATGTGACTTAATATGACAGGTCGTTAAGCCCCCAAGTCACAAAGCTCAACTCCCAGCGAACCACCCCCACCACGCTGGCATAATGGGGACAGCAAACCAACGCGCCCACACACGGCGCACCCAACAGGAGAGAAAACCATGAGCGAGAACACCACCCGCAGCGTACGCGTGCGCGCCAGCGAACTCGAAGGCCGAGCCTGGCTCAACACCGGCGACAAAAACCTCACCCTGCAGGACCTCCGCGGCAAAATCGTTATTCTCGACTTCTGGACCCTCTGCTGCATCAACTGCCTGCACGTGCTCGATGAACTGCGCCCCCTCGAAGAAGAATTCTCCGACGTACTCGTCACCGTTGGCGTCCACAGCCCCAAATTCGAACACGAGGCAGACCCCGTAGCGCTCGCCGCAGCCGTCGACCGCTACCACATCACCCACCCCGTACTCGACGACCCCGAACTGACCACCTGGCAGGCATACACCGCCCGCGCATGGCCCACCCTCGTCGTCGTCGACCCCGAAGGCTACATCGTCGCCCACCTCTCCGGCGAAGGCCACGTACAGGGCCTCACCTCCCTCGTACGCGAACTCGTCGCCGAGCACGAGGCGAAGGGCACCCTACACCGCGGTGACGGCCCCTACGTGCCCCGCCCCAAGGCAGCCGGCACCTACGCCTTCCCCGGCAAGGCCATCGAACTGCCCGCCGAATTCGGCCCCGCAAACCTCTTCGGCAACCGCGAACGCACCTACCTCGTCGCAGACAGCGCACGCCACCGCATCCTGCAGGTAGCAGCCGACCTCAACACCGTCATCAACACCTACGGCGGCGGCAACGACCCCATCAACCACCCCGTCAAGGGCCACGTCGACGGCACCGGCACCGAAGCACGCTTCAACGAGCCCGCCGGCCTCGCCCTCGTACCCGAAAACCTGCGCGAACAGCTCGGCTACGACGTGCTCGTCGCCGACACCGTCAACCACCGCCTGCGCTCCCTCAACCTGCGCACCGGCGAAGTACGCACCCTCGCAGGCAACGGCGTGCAGCGCGTCATCGATGGCGACAACGCCATCACCGGCGACCCCAACCACATCCCCGCCGGTGTACCCGCCACCGAGATTGCGCTCTCCTCGCCCTGGGACGCCGTCTACTCCCGCGAAGCCGGCCAGTTCGTCATCGCCATGGCAGGCACCCACCAGCTCTTCGGCTACGAACCCGTCACCGGCACCGTCAGCATCTTCGCAGGCTCTGGCGTCGAAGGCCTCGCCGACGGCCCCGCCGACGACGCCTGGTTCGCCCAGCCCTCCGGCATCATCGAAGCACGCGACGGCAGCCTCTGGGTCGCATGCTCTGAAACCAGCGGCCTGCGCCACATCACCTTCACCGAAGACGGCGTACAGGTCACCTCCGCCGTCGGCAAGGGCCTGTTCGACTTCGGCTTCGTCGACGGCGACTCCGACACCGCCCGCATGCAGCACCCCCTCGGCCTGACCGAACTGCCCGACGGATCCATCGCAGTCGCCGACACCTACAACGGCGCCATCCGCCGCTGGGACCCCGCAACCGGCACCCTCGGCACCCTCGAACGCGGCCTCGACGAACCCTCCGACCTGCTCGTCGAAGAAGCACCCGGCGAAGAACCGCGCCTCATCATCGTCGAAACCAACGCCCACCAGCTCGTACGCGCCTCCATCCCCGCCAAGGCACAGCACGTCGACGAAGGCGCCATCACCACCGCACGCCCCTCCACCAAGCTCACCGGCGGCACCCTCGAATTCACCTCACGATTCACCGTGCCCACCGGCCAGAAGCTCGACACCCGCTGGGGCGACCCCACCCAGCTGAAGATCTCATCCACCCCCGAGAACTTCATCCTGGAAGGCGCCGGCACCTCCACCGGACTGACCCGCACCCTCGTGCTCAACCCCGATGTGACTGAGGCAGTTCTGCATATCACCGCCCGCGCCGCCGCCTGCGACGGCACCCCCGGCGGTGACATCCCCGAGCACGCAGCATGCCACCTCTACCAGCAGGACTGGGGTATTCCCGTCGTCGTGACCGGCGATGAGGCAGACGAAAGCGAACTCGTCCTGGATCTGCGCGGTATTAACTAGGAATCTATAAAAGAATCAAGGGTCAGTATTATCCTCTCCTCTGTTAGGAGTGAGGATAATACTGACCCTTTTCCCATAATTACGTCTAGAAAGAGACTCGGACCGCCTTCGCATCCGCCTCCACCGACGCCTTCAACGTAAACGGAATCTCCTTCTGCACCTGCGAACGCGCACCCGTATACAAATCCAACTGAGTAAACGACACCTTCGCCGTACCCGACATCGGCTTCAACGACCACACACCCGCCGAACTCACACTCACCTGCGGATCCGCCACCTTCACCACAGACCACTTCACCTCAGAATCCACACGGCCCGTGAACGCATACTCAAAAGGGCACCCACCAGGATAAAGAGTGCTCTGCTGCGTGCACTTCTTCAAATGCTCCTGCACCTGCTTCTTCACCGACGACAACGCGTTATCACTCGGCTTCAACTCCATACGCACCGAATGATTCGCATCCTGCGCAGTCACCACCTCATTCACCTTCTGCGCCGTATAAACCGTCGAATCATACGACACCGCATACACGCCAGGGTAAAACACCGGGAACGACGCAGAACCACGATCCACCGCAACCTTACGGTTATTAATCGTTGCAGCCTCCACACCCTGAATATTGACCTTCACCGACGGCAAAGACGCCTCATCAATAGCCCATTTATCAAAAAAGCCCCAATGCGTACCCGAACGATGCAACCGAAAATCCGTATGCTGCCGCGAACCCTCCAACGTATAGGACGCACGCACCGTCGCATGCTCACCATCGGCGCTAGTCTCCACCACCTCATACGACACCTCACCCAACGAAGACACCGAACGCCTCAAAGCATCCCCATCCAGCAGCGACGCGTCACCCTCAGGAATCTGCGCGCCCAACAAACCACGCGCATACGAACCATTACCCGTACGCAACGCATGAAAATACTCCCGCACCTGACCCGTCGGACCATACACCAACTTATTCGTCATAACCAGCGCCGCAGCAGCCACAGAAACCGCCACCACAACACCGACCATCCACATCGCCAGGACCCGCTCCACGGGAGAAAAATTACGCATAGAACCAGAGTAACGCAGGTAGTCCGCTAGGTTTCACGCACCGCACACACTAAAGTTGTGTATATGGCAGAACGCGCTCACGAAGTCCCCGCCAAATACGGCGAAGTCAACGAACTATTCCACCCCCGCATGCGCTCCTACGGCAGGCGCATCGAAGCGGCACTCCCCGGCACCATCGTGCTCCTCGCCGCGCTCGCCTTCATCCTCTACAAGCGACCCGCCCTGCCGTACACCATCCTCGTACTGCTCATCGGCACCATCGCAGGCGTCAACCTCTACTCAGTCCTCAAACCCACCATCATCGTCATCACCAAAACCCACGTGCTCCGCGCACGCACCTTCGGCTGGTTCGCCGTACCCCTCGAAAACATCGACCACACCATCTTCGTCGAAAAGCTCTACCCCAAAAAAGCCTACGGCCAGAAACTCAAAACCGTCGCCGGCCGCCTGCGCTACCGCAGCTTCCCCGCCATGTGGGCCGTCGACAAGGACGGCAAACAGCTCATGCGCATCGACGGTCGCGTATGGGACGGCAAAACCATGCGAGAAGTCTCATCCAGGCTCTCCGCCCAGACCACCATCTACAAGCAGATCAACGTGGTCAACATGGACAAAGAACACAAGGGACTCATCACCTTCAACGAACTGCACCCCGGCTGGCGCTCCAGCCTCATGACCGCGCTCGCCGTCATCATCGTGGCAATCCTCTTCGCAGCATCCTTCATGCCCGAAGAACTCGCCCGCACCATCTACCTCATCCACTAGAACCCCCGCTCTTCATCGGTGCTTCTTTTCGGATGCGTATCTTCCGAACGCGCAAAGGCCCGGCACCTACCCCACACGGGGCAGGCACCGGGCCTTTTGCATGCCTAACTCAAGGCACATTACGCGCTAGCTTGAGAAGCGAACCTAGCTCGCCGGGCGCGACAGAACCGCCACCAAATACTCCGAAGAGCCCTCCACAAACGGGTGCATCTGCCACGAAGAGTACGTGTTATCAACGTTCAGACCAACCTCGCGGGCATCAGCGAGGAACTGCTCAAACGCATAATCACGGCCCGGACCCGAACCGTAACCCACGACAGCACGGCCACCAGGCGCCAACACACGACGGAAATTCTCAACCACCGGCTTACGAGTCGAACGGGCCAAGAAACCCATCACATTACCCGCACACACTAGCAGCTCAAAACCATTCTCCTCCGTAGCGTCACCCTCAATGCCCAGCACCTCCGGCAAATCCACCAGATCGGCAGTAATCCACGTAGCATCCGGGCAGACGCGGCGCGCCTCCTCAATCAGCTCAGGATCAATATCCACACCCGTCACACGGTGACCCAACGCGTGCAGCTGCTTACCCACACGACCGGGACCGGAACCCGCATCAAGAATCTTCGCGCCACGAGAAGCCATAGCATCCAACAGACGAGACTCACCCGCAATGTCGTTACCCTCAGCCTCCATCGCCTTAAAACGGTCAATGTACCACTGAGAATGATTCGGGTTGCTCTCCTTCTTGATCAGCCACAGGGACTTATCACGCTCAGCAGGAGCGCTGAAACTCATCATTGCCATAAAAACTCCTTAGACAGGGTTGAGGATGCGCCAACAGCCACCAGGCACGGTGACTGCGGCATATAAGCGGTGTGTGCGCTACGTTCTAGCATAGCCCCACCCGGCGTCTGCCGGTAAGGACAGACTAAGAGCTGGGCGGGGCTACCGGGGCTACCGGGGCGGCCGGGCGGGGCTACCGGGGCAGCGCGAAAGGCTGGGGCGCCACAGAGAAGCTACAGGGGCACGGTTAGAGGTGATCGCCGCTAGTATTCGACGTCTCCTCAGCAAACGCCTTACGCATCTGCTCCTGACGCTCCTCCTCAGCCAGACGAGCAGCCTCAGCGAACTGCTCCTCAATATCGGTCAGCAGCGCCTCAACCTGCTCATTACCAGCCACCGGGCCGCCAGCAAGCAGACCATCAGCCCCCAAAACCACAGCCAACGGCACACCATTACCGAAATTCGCGCGCGCACCCGCCTCACGATCAATCAGCGGAGTCAAACCCTCCGGCAACGTACCCGCATTACGCGAAGTCTGCAACGACTCCAGACTCGAATACACCGGATGCAACGCCACCTGCGGCAGACGCTCCTGCCACGAAGCCATCGTCTTCAAAAACTTCACGCAACCAGCGCAGGTCGCCGACACAAACACCAGCACACGCGCCTGATTCTTAGCCAACGCACGCAAATTCGTGTGACGGCCATTCTCCAGATACAGCGCCGCATGCGGAATCGGCATGCGAACATACTGCTCCTCGCCGTTCTCGTCATACACCGGTTCCGGCAAGATCACCTGAGCCTGCGGCTCCGGCTGTGCCAAAGCGTCACCGCGGCGAACAGCCTCCAACGTCAGCGCAATCAGCGTCGCACCAAAAACCCAAGTCCAGCCGCTATTACCCAGCCCCAGCAGAGTCGACACAACACCCGTGCCGCCCTTCAACGCACTCGCATGCGCACCAGCCGCTGCCAACAGCAGCGCAATATTACGCACCAGCGTGTAACGGCTCACCGGCGCATTCGACTCAGAACCGAAACAATTACAACCCGCAGTACGACCCGTCGCCAGTGCACGCGCAATCACCACCGTATAGAACAGCATCAGAATCAGCGCCAAACCCGAAGCAATCACCGCAGGCAAACGCACCGGCGACAGCAGCAGAACGGCGGCTAGAGCGATTTCGAACCACGGCAAAATCAGCGACACCGCACGAGTCGGCGCGATCTTCTCCAAACCAAGATTCTGAATACCGGTCACGGTACTCTGCGGGTCCTTCGCCTTAGCAATACCGCTAATCAACAAAGTCAACGCAACAAGTGCCGTACACAAAACAAGCGGCACAGTAGAGACGGTGAGCATAAAACTCCTAGAGTGAGTGTGCGAAAACAGGAGGCGGCAGCAGCAGTTTTTGGGCAGAACAAACTGCGAGACGTGCCGCCGTGTTATACACGATTTTACGCCCTGCACATGGGGAATTATCTCTACGAGTTAAGCTCTACGAGTTAAGCGGAAAGCGGTATACGCCCTCGTTCCTACAGGGAACCCGCCCTCGCTTCGCTTCGGGCACCCTGATGTTACTACGGACGATACCGCTTTCCTCATGGATAGGCTCTTAGCGCCTGGGTGCGCTAGATAGCCGTCAGGTGCACCCCGTACTCTCCAGCCAGCTCCGCGTACGCCTGCACAAAGCGCTGCGCTCGCGCACCCGAGGCACAGAAAACGCCCACACGCTGATCACGCACCGACTCAAACAGGCTCAGCAACTCCGCGGGCACCTCGGATGCCGGCAGGAGCGAACCCGCCGTATCGCTCAGCCGCGACAGCGGCACATGTAGTGAACCCTCATGCTTCACCGACTCCTCACGCTCGGGCGCCTCACGCACATCCAGCAGAACCTGCGGGACCTCATGCGCCGACAAATCCACCGGCACCACACGCGCCGGATCCGGCACCGCCCCAAACGATGTACACGTACCCGACAAGGCATCATACGTCAGCAGGGAGCCCGCCGCCGTCGGCAAACCGCTCACATATTTGAGCACCTCCGTCGCCATTAGTGAACCAACCACAGCCGTCGTCGCACCCAACACCCCGGCAAGCGCACACGACTCCACCGTCTGCGGAATCGTCGGAAAAATATCACGCAAATGCGCGCCATCCGGCTCAAAAAGACTCACCGAACCGCCAAAACGCAAAACCGTGCCCCACACCAGCGGCAGACCCGCAACCTGCGCAGCATCCGCAATCAGATACTTCGACGCAAACGTATCCGTACAATCCACCACACAATCCGGTGCCGACGCGGCGAAAAGATCCAAAATCCAGGACGCATCCACATGCCGAACCGTTGTCTCAACCGTCAACGACGGGCACAAATCCAGCGCACGGCGCGCCGCAACCTCCGCCTTCGGCTCACCCACATCAGACACCCCAAAAAGCGGCTGACGCTGAATATTCGACAGCTCCACCGAATCAGAATCCACAATATGCAGATACCCCACGCCAGCCGCCGCCAACGCCTGCACCACCGGACAACCCAAACCACCAGCACCAATCACCAACACGCGGGCAGCCGCCACCGCATCCTGCTCAAAGCCCGGCAGGCGACGCTGACGGTCCGTGCGCTCGCGATCCAGACGCGCATGCTCCGGATTCACCGGGGTAGGGGCGAGGTTTACATCCACGAGACGAAACCCTCCGACGGCGACGACGCCTTCGCGTGCTCACGCACCGGAATACGGCCCGCCTCACGCGCCAACGCGCCCGCCTGCACCGCAAACTTCATCGCCTGAGCCATCGCCACCGGATCCTCAGCACGATTCACCGCCGACGCCAACAACACCGCATCACAACCCAGCTCCATCGCCAGGGCGGCATCCGAAGCGGTACCCACACCGGCATCCAGAACCACCGGAACCTGCGCGCGAGAAGCAATCAGCTCAATATTGTGCGGGTTCAAAATGCCCAGACCCGTACCAATCGGCGCGCCCAACGGCATAACCGCGGCAACGCCCGCATCCTCCAGACGAGCGGCAGCCACCGGGTCGTCAGAGGTGTACGCGAGCACAGTAAAATCCTCAGCGACCAGCTGCTCGCACGCGTTCAACAGCTCCACGGTGTCCGGTAGCAGGGTGTCTTCGTCGTGGATAATCTCGACCTTCACCCAGGACGTGCCCAGCGCCTCGCGGGCAAGCATCGCGGTCATCACCGCATCAGCTGCGGTGCGGCACCCGGCGGTATTGGGCAGCGGCGCAATATTGAGCTTCTGCAGAAGCGGAAAAATGGGGGTGCCTGCGGCGTGACGGCGCATAGCAACGGTCGTCATTTCGGTGCCGGAGGCGATGAGCGCCTGCTCGAGCAGGTCCATGCTGGTTGCGCCTCCGGAACCCATGATAAGGCGGGAGTTGAAGGTGCGGTCGCCGATGGTGAGCGGTGTGAGGCTCATGAGTTCTCCTCTGTGGGAACGATGCGGTGGGTGTGTATGGCGTACACACCCACCCAATATGTAGAACGTATATTCTTTTTCTGGAGGGGTACTAGCCACCCTGAACGGCGGTGAGGGCATCCACCCTATCGCCCTCGTGCAGCGGCACATCCAGCCACGTGGAACGCGGCACAATACTGCGGTTAAGGGCTACCGCCACGCCCGCCTCGGTACCAAACTGGTCCATGACAAGGTCAAATATGGTGGGGGCGTTGGTGGTGAGCGGCTCGCCGTTGTAGGTGATGATCATGCGAAATCCTTTCGGGAGGGCGCCGGGTGCACCCGGCGGGGAATGTGTTTAGTGGGTGAATCGTGCCGGGTCGCACGCCTGCATGATGGGCGGAATCTCAGCCCCGCAGGTGACCTCCGCGCCGACCTTGCCGGCGAGCGCGGCAAGCAGAATGCCGTGGCGGAAATAGCCCGTGGACACGAGCTGGCGGGTGCCGTCGGCACGGGTGCGGTGCCCGAAGATGGGCAGGTCGTCCGGGGTGCCGGGGCGGGCGCCGACGTTCGCCTCCAGAAGCTCGCACTCTTCAACAGCGGGCACCAGGCGGATCGCGTCACGTAGCAGCTGGTGTACGCCGTCAATGGCGGGTAGTGTGCGGTGGTCTTCGCGGCTGGTCGCGCCGATGCACAGCTCCCCATCAGGGCGGGGGATGAGGTAGACGGGGCGGGAATTCACGTAGCCGCGCACCACATGCTTGAGGATGGGGCGTGGGGCGCGCAGACGCAGAATGTCCCCGTAGACGGGGCGTAGCGGGTAGTCCCCGTGCAGTGTTGCCCCTAGTCCGGTGCAGATAATGTCGCCCGCGTCCGGGTCGGTGACCCGTTCGGTGCTGAAGGTGACGCCGCGGCGGGTGAGGGCGTCTTTGAGGGCGTGCCTCATGAGCCGCGGGTGCAGCTGATGGTCGCTGGGGATGCTCACGGCACCGGCAATACGCGGTGCTAGGAGCGGTTCGAGGGTGCGCGCCTGCGTGGGGGTGACGGCGTCTGCTGGGCGGTTCATGTCCCGGTAGTAGGCGCGAGTGCGTTGCAGGTGCTCGGCGTCGGCGCGGTCGGCTGCGACGATGAGCGTGCCGGTGGTGTCGTAGCCGGTGGGCAGGTCGGTGGCGCGGCTGAGCCTTTCCATGAGGGAGGGGTAGGCATCGGCGCTGGCGGTCATGAGCGGGAAGAGTGCGTCCTGCTGGAATTGCACTTCTGCGATGGGCGCGAGCATACCGCCGGCGTAGTGGCTGGCTGCGGGGTAGAGCGCCGTGCCGTCGTCGGCGGTGCCGTAGTCGCTGGTTTCGGCGTCGATGAGGTGCACGCTTTCACCGCGTTCGGTGAGCTCAAACGCGGTGGTGAGACCAATGATTCCGCCGCCAATAATGGTGATGGTCATGGCTATGCCTTCAGTGCGGGGTTGTCGACGAAGGCTCGGACCATGGCGATTCCGGCAACTCCGGTGGTGCGGATGGCGGGGCAATCTTCGGGAGTGATGTCGCCGATAGCTACGGTGGGTACGGCGGACAGTTCGGCAAGTTCGCGGAGCCCATCAATGCCGAGGGGCGGGCGGCTGGACTGCTTGGTGGGGCTGGGGCGGAACGGCCCGGTGCCGATGTAGTCGATCAGGTGCGCGATCTTGTTGGACTCTTCGACGAGCTGCCGGGTGCCGGTGGTCAGGCCGATGACCGCGTCGGCGCCGAGGAGGGCGCGGGCGTCGGCTACGGGCAGGTCGTCTTGACCGATGTGCACGCCGTCAACGCGCACGCCGCGGGCACGCAACGCGAGGGCGACATCAACACGGTCGTCGACGAGGAGCGTCTGGTGCGGCTGGATGATGCCGGCGATAGCTTCGGTGAGCTGGTAGAGTTCGCGCGCGCTGATGGGTTTGGACCTGACTTGGATGCAGGTGGCGTGTTTGGCTGCCCGAACGGTTTCGAGGGGGTTGTCGCCTGTGACGAGGTAGAGGTTCAGGTCGAGGGGGCGTGCGGGGGTGGTGTAGGGGTGCGTTTCGCGGGTCATGCGGGTCTACGATTCGTCGTCGAGTAGATGTTTTGAGAAATTCTCTCATGGAATTTCTGTGGTTAGGTTAGCACAGCTGTGTAGTGAGTTGAACATTCTTCAAACTTTTGAGATGTCTGACGGGGTGCGTTCCTCGCTTGTGCGAGGGATGGGCCGGCGCGCTATACACTTCCTTCGCTCCTACTGCAGGAGCAAGGAACATACCGCCTCGACCCGTCCAACCGAGCCTAACCACCACATCCAACCCAAAATAAAAAGCCTCCTGCCGTGGGGCAGAAGGCTTGTGGAGCGGCTGACGGGCTGGAAGGCGGAAATCCCGAGCGCGCGAGGGAATGTATTTCCGCCTGGAAGCGATTCCCGTCAGCCGCTCCAATAGAACGTCACTCTGGATACAAAGGTTTCCGGCCCTGCCGGGAAGTGTCCGGAGTGGCGTTATCAACTTACCTGTCGTAGTTCCGCCGTGAGTCTATTGCTTCCTGTGCTGCGAAAGTAGCGTTCAGTGCTCGTGGAAAGCCGCAGTACACTGAGGCATGCAGGATAGCTTCCTGAATTTCCTCTTCGGAAATCCCGACATTGAGTGCCGCTCCAACATGAACTTTAAGTTGAGGTTCGCATCCGCCTAATGCAGTCAATACGCCAATGGTTACTAGCTGGCGACTGCGTGCATCCAGACCGGGCCTATCGTAAATATCCCCGAAAGCAAATGCGGCGATGTGGTGTCCTAAAGCAGGGTTTGACGTGGAAAGTGATTCGATAACACTCTGACCAGCGTCTCCGTCGATACGGGAGAGAACCTGCAATCCAAGATCACGACGTCGCTGGTTATCGATGGAATCAATATCGTACTGATCACTCATTATGGACTGGAACCTTTCTGATACATTGCTATCTTGAATTCGGTAGCTGCCAGCGATAACTGAAGATCCTCTATTCGTTGTCGAAGGATGTCGCGATGCTCCAGCATCAAATCAAGACGCTCCTGTACTGTTTCTGCACCTTGTTCAACCAAGGAGATGTAATGCTGGAGTTGGGCAATCGACATTCCAGAGACCCGCATTCGGGTAATAAAAACCAAACGCCGTACAGCCGCAGCATCGTAAAGCCGATAGCCGGATGCATCGCGTCCTACTTTCACCAGCTCTGCACGTTCGTAATAGCGCAGCGTATGTGCGCTGATTCCCAAATACTCGGCAGTGGTGGCGATATCCCACTGAGTGTTCTCGTCATCTCTGATCAGGTCGCGCAACGCCGCAGTATTTAGCCCTCCGGGTGGATCGATCGCGAGCCTAAGGGCTTGCTCTAACCGTTCTTCCAACATATCAATTACACTAAACCTTTGAGTGCGCTCGAAGGCAAACTGCTATGGTGCTTCACGTTCTGTGACCTGGGATAGGTGTGGCTGATGTTGGCAAGGTAGCCGTTCAGGAACGGTACGGTAGCGGTTGGTCAAGTCCTGTGGAGTGGTGTAATCGTTTTGTGTCCTTCGGGTTGGGTACCGCAGACAGCTCGCCGGGAAACGAGGGGTGGCAGCCGGGTATGGTGGTGGTTCCGTAGGAACGTCGGGGCACTTTCCCGAGGGCTCATTGAGAAAGGGTCTGCTGTAGCCCCATGCGCACGCTATACACTTCCTTCGCTCCTACTGCAGGAGCAAGGAACATACCGCCTCGACCCGTCCAACCGAGCCTAACCACCACATCCAACCCAAAATAAAAAGCCTCCTGCCGTGGGGCAGAAGGCTTGTGGAGCGGCTGACGGGCTGGAAGGCGGAAATCCCGAGCGCGCGAGGGAATGTATTTCCGCCTGGAAGCGATTCCCGCTTCAGGCGCGGAAAAAGCCCCGCGACGAAGTCCGGGGCTTGTGGAGCGGCTGACGGGAATCGAACCCGCGTATCAGGCTTGGGAAGCGTGCGCTCTACCATTGAGCTACAGCCGCATCTTTTTCAGTGTATCGCGCCTGCTTGCCGGGGGTGAAATGTGTTACGGCTGTTTGTGCGCCGGCGTCGGGGTTGAAATGTGATGTAGGACTGTGTGCTGGGGCTGGTGGATGCCTGCACGTGGGTGGTGTTTGCCAGGTATCCTTTAAGCGTGCTTATTTCAGATCGCGATATTCGTCAAGAGATTGCTGATGGGCGCATCGTTCTTGAACCGTTCGATGAGTCGATGATTCAGCCTGCAAGTGTGGACGTGAGGATTGATCGTTTCTTCCGTCTGTTCGATAACCACAAGTACCCGCATATTGATCCTGCTCAGCCGCAGGAGGATTTGACGCGCCTGGTTGAGGTGGCTCCTGATGAGCCGTTTATTCTGCATCCGGGTGAGTTTGTGTTGGGTTCTACGTATGAGAAGGTGACTCTGCCTGATGATGTGGCTGCCCGTTTGGAGGGTAAGTCATCGTTGGGCCGACTGGGTTTGTTGACTCACTCTACGGCTGGTTTTATTGATCCTGGTTTTTCTGGGCATGTGACGCTTGAGTTGTCGAATGTGGCGACTTTGCCGATTATGTTGTGGCCGGGTTCTAAGGTTGGTCAGTTGTGTTTCTTCCGTTTGAGTAGCCCGACTGAGCATCCGTATGGTTCTGGTGCGTATGGTAACCGTTACCAGGGTCAGCGTGGCCCGACTGCTTCGCGTAGTTATTTGAATTTTCATCAGACGATGATTCCGACGGATGGTTCTGTGGAGTCTTAGTCTTTCCCGCTTTGGGGTGCGGGTGTGCAGGCTGTGTGTTTGTGCGCCCGCGTTGGGCGGTTTTTCCGTCTGTTGTGCTCGTGCGTTCACTCGCGTGCGGGTTTTTATCTCTCACTCTCTAAGGATTTTTGATGAATCTGAAGCCTGTTGTTCTGCGTGTTGCTGGCGCGGAAGTTTCTTTGTATCTGATTGATATGTCGGACTCTTTTGTGGAGCGTTTTAAGAAGGCGTGGGAGCCTCTTGCTCCGGAGTTTTTTGATACTCCTGATGAGGCGTATGCTTCGTTGTCTCGTTTTGATCAGGTGATGTTGGTTCATGCGCCGACTGATGAGTCGGTGATGGATTTGGCGAATCCGTTGATGGGTTCGTTTGATAAGGTTTCGACGCTGCGTGTGGCTGATGATGATTCGGGTATGCAGGATCTGACGAGCCGTATTACGTTGGCGATGATTGAGCAGCTGGTTGGTCGCGGTGTGATGTTGCATGCGGCTGTTATTGGTGACCCTGAGTCGAAGCGTGCTGTGGCGCTGGTGGGTGTTTCTGGTAGCGGTAAGACGACTGCGTCGCGTTTCTTGGGTTCGAAGTTTGCGTACCTGACGGATGAGACTGCGATTATTTCGGATGAGGGTGTTGTGTCGCCGTATCCGAAGCCGCTGTCTGTGATTGTTGACCCGAATGCGCCGAAGGATCAGCAGAACCCGGTGGATCTGGGTTTGAACGTGGTTGATCGTGATGACCTCAGCTATGAGCTGTCGCGTATTGTGTTCATTTCTCGTGATGAGTCGGCTTCTGAGCCGTATTTTGAGCGTGTTCCGCTGCATGAGGCTCTGGTGTTCTTGAGTGAGCAGAGCTCGGGTCTGGCGCGTCACCCTGAGGGTGTTGTGTCGCTGGCTAAGCTGGTGGAGCGTTGCGGTGGCGTGTGGCGCCTGGTGTACTCGGAGATTGAGGATACTCTGCCGCTGGTTCAGGATCTGCTGAATGGTGGTGAGCTGCCGAATGCTGATGAGGTTGAGAAGCTGGAGAAGTACACGGTTGAGGATCACCTGCCGGGTGTGTTCTTGAACGGTACGATTGCGGTGTCTCGTATGCCGGGTACTTCGGGTGTGCGTGTGGGTGAGGACGGCCCGTTCTTGCTGCTGTGTGACACTGAGCTGAATGAGCTGTCTGATTTTGCGGCTGAGTGCTGGCTGCAGGCTGAGGGCGACATTTCGTATGATGACCTGTTTGCGCGTTTGGCTGAGATTTTTGAGGGTCTGCCTGCGGAGGCGTATGACGAGAACCTGAGTACTATGGCGGCTGGTTCGATGCTGTGGGTCCGTGTGATTGATGATCCGCTGATTGATGACGCGACGTGGGCTCAGCTGACCAGCGATGAGGTTTTGGATGAGGAGGAGCAGCAGATTGCGCTGGATTCCTCTGAGGACGCTGTTTCTGATGATGAGGATGACGTGGTGGAGGACTAGCCACTGCGGCTTGCTGAGTTCCGTCTGATAGGTACTGCTTAAGCACAAGGGAGGGGCGGGTAGAAGATGATCTTCTACCCGCCCCTCCTTTTGCATTTGCGGGGGTTGTGTTTGAAAGGTCGCGTTTGCGGGGGTGCGATGGTTTGCAGGACGCTTAGCCCCGCGACGCCTTACCGGGCAGCCTTGTCGCGGCGCTTCTGTTCACGCTTCTGCTCGCGGCGAGCCGCACGCACACGCAACGCGCCGGGCGCCTTCACCGGCAGCAGCAGGAGCAGACCCGCCACTACAACGATCAGAATACCGAGCACACCCCAAATCTGCGCGCCCATGATGCTCACGCACAGACCGAACAGCATCGGCGCCAGGAAGCTCGTGGCACGACCGGTGGTCGAGTACAGGCCGAACAGCTCACCCTCAGTGCCGGGCTCAGCCAGGCGAGCCAGGAAGGTGCGGGACGCCGACTGCGCCGGGCCAACGAACAGGCACAGCAGCAGGGCGCATACCCAGAACACACCAGGCTGAGGGAAGAACAACAGCGGGGTAGCCGCCAAAATAATGCCGACCAGCGAGATAACAATAATCGCCTTCGGGCCCAGGTAATCATCCAGGTAGCCGCCCAGGATCGCGCCAACCGCCGCGACAGCGCTACCGGCAATACCGAACAGAATCACATCGGAAGTGCTGAAACCGAACGTGCCCGCCGCGAGAATACCGCCGAACGTAAAAATACCGGACAGACCATCACGGAACACCGCCGAAGCAATCAGGAACCACAGGGTCTGCGGGGACGTCATCTTCAGCCGCTTAATGGTGCGCCACAGCGCCTTGTAGGAGGCGAGCAGACCGCCCTGACGGGCCGGGGAGAAACGCTCCAGACCCAGCTCCAGGAAACGCAGCTCGCGGGTGGGCAGCACCTCCGGCAGGAAGCGCTCGCGGGTGCGCATACGCACCAGCAGCGGCACGCAGAAGAAGAGGCACCATGCGGCGGCGAACAGCGCGACCGCACGGATATTCAGGGCGTTCTCGGTGGTCAGGCCGAGTACCTCGGGGGTAAGCACAAAACCCCACAGCACCACAGCCAGCGCCAGGATGCCGCCAATGTAGCCGGCAGCCCATCCGGCACCCGAAATCTTGCCGATATTCTCCGGGTGGGAGATGCGCGGCAGCACGGCGTTATAGTTCACGTACGCGAACTCGCTGAACACGCTCGCCGCAGAAATCAGGGTGACACCCAGCCACAGGTACTGCGGGGTGGGAGCCACAAAGAAACACGCCGCCATCGAACCGACCAGCAGTAGCGTGTTCACGCCGAGCCAGAAGATACCGCGGCCGGACTTGTCGTTACGCTGACCGGTGACCGGCGCCAGGATAGCAATCAGGAAACCGGCAATAGTCAGACCCAAAGACAGCGCCGAGGAGGTCTCTTCGGGAGTGCCGAAGTAGCTGCTGGTCAGGTACACGGTGAAGATGAAGGTCGTCATAATCGAGTCGAAGCTCGACGAACCAACATCCCACATGACCCAGGACGCGATTGAACGGCGGCTATTCGCGTGGTCAACGACCCTACGCTGAGCCTTCGTCTTAGGGCGGGGAGAAGAAATAGTCATAGTTGTGCTTTCAGGTGCCGAGGTGGCGCTTCAGCCCAGCGGCGGCATGAAACCGGCTGAAGTAAGCGGGCGTGCTGAAGAGGGAACACCAGGCGGTACGTACCGAGTGGAGATACGTACCGCCTAGTTCATGAACTTTCGCGCGGAAGGCGCAAAGTCTTAGTTGAAGAAACGACGCTGCAGGCGAGCAATACCGAAGCTCACCACAGCACCCACGACGGAGGTCAGAACGGTCCAGAGGATGACCTGACGCAGGGTGTCTTCAGACTCGTGGGAAATGGCGGGAGGCTGGTTACCGGTAGCCTTGGTCCAGGCTGCGCCCAGGCCCTTACCAACCAGGGCAACTGCGCCCATGTTGATACCCGCAATAGCAAGCTTAGCGACGGGGTTCATGTGTATCTCCTTAGCTGTATACGATGCGGCGTCTTGCCCGTGAACCCCTTCGGGGTTGGGTGAGAAAAGAGCGCCACTCCCTAGCGTATAGGGTTTAAGGCGTTCGTGCCGCCTTGGAACCTCTCCGTCCCAAAATTGTACACCGTGCAATTCTGTGATGTGGGCAGAAGAACGAAACAAAAAGCGGCAAATTGGCACGAACAGCCAGACAAGCCTACAATCAAACCTGGGTTCCCCCCGCACCATAACGGCGCGGGCAAGGAACCCCACACGACAGGGGAGCGCCACCGAGGCGCTGAGAGTGCTAAGCAGACCCTCGAACCTGATCCGGTTAGTACCGGCGTAGGGAGTCGAATTTCTTCTCAATGCCCTCGTCCATTAAGAGGGCGAGGACATTCCCCTTCCAACGACGGAAGGACCTCCAATGTCACAGAACGTAACCCCCGCCTCCCAGGCATCTACCCAGGCAGAGAAGAAGCCGAACCTGCGCTGGCGAGTCAACGAAATCGTCATCGCCGCAGTGATCGCAGTAGCCTGCGCCGTCATCTTCTGGATCTGGGACATCGCAGTCGGCCCCGCCGCCAAAACTGCACTCGTAGCAGCACCCGAATTCCGCCCCATCGTTGCCGGCGCATGGCTGCTCGGCGGCACCCTTGGCGGCCTGCTCATCCGCAAGCCCGGTGCGGCACTCTTCGGCGAAATCGTCGCAGCATTCATCTCCGTACTCTTCACCGGCGGTGCATGGAGCGGCGAAATCCTGATCGCGGGCCTCTTCCAGGGCGTCGGCGCTGAAATCGCCTTCGCAATCTTCCGCTACCGCCGCTGGAACGCAACCGTCGCCCTCTTCGCCGGTGCGCTCAGCGGCCTGTTCATGGGCGTTAACGAAATCTTCATCTACTACCCCGACATGGAACCGGTCAAGGCAATCATCTACGTAGCATGCGCCGTCATCTCCGGTGCAGTCATCGCAGGCTTCCTGGCGTGGATTCTCGTGCAGAACCTCGCCAAGACCGGTGTGCTCTCCTCGCTGGCATCCGGCAAGACCAGCCGCTAACCACCAGCAACTAGCCACCAACTAGTCACTCACCACGAGTCACCACTCGGCACACTACAGCAGCCACACAAAAGGCTAAGGAACCATCATGGACGCAACACCGCGCGGGGCGCGCATCGAGCTCAACAACTTCAGCTGGCACCACCTCGGACGCCCAGAACCCGTCATCAGCGGACTCAACCTCACCATCAACCCCGGTGAAAAAGTCCTGCTGTTGGGCACCTCCGGCGCCGGCAAATCGACGCTCCTGCACGCCATCGCCGGTGTGCTCCACGATGACGACGGCGAATCCGCCGGCGGCACCATCACCATCAACGGGCAAGCACCTGCCGAAGCACGCGGCACCGCGGGCATGATGCAGCAGGACCCCGAATCCTCTATCGTCATGGCAACCGTCGGTAACGACGTCGCCTTCGGCCCCGAAAACCTGCGCGTACCCCGTGAAGAAATCTGGGGCCGCGTCACCGAAGCCCTCACCGCAGTAGGGCTCAACGACCTGCCCCTCGACCACCCCAGCAGCGCGCTGTCCGGCGGGCAGAAGCAGCGCCTCGGCCTGGCGGGCATCCTCTCGATGCACCCCGGCGCCATGATCCTCGACGAACCCACCGCCAACCTCGACCCCTCCGGCGTGCAGGAAGTACGCGACAGCATCCTCTCCGCCGCGGAGGCGACCGGCGCGACCCTGCTCGTCGTAGAACACCGCGTGAGCATCTGGGCGCCGCACATGGACCGCATTATCGTGCTCGGTGAAGGCGGCACCATCACCCACGACGGCGCACCCGACACCGTACTCAGTCAAGCACGCCAAGAACTCATCGACGCGGGCGTGTGGGTACCCAACTACGTGCCGCGCGCGCCGCAGAACGCTACCGGTGAGGCGGGCGGCGAAAGCGAGCACGGCGAGGCGCTACTTCGCGCCGAAAACCTCAGCATCACCCGCGCACAACCCACCCCCAAACAACGACGCGCCCGCCGCCGCACCATCAAACGCCTCGGCGACACCCCCGCACCCGCACCCACCGACCTGCCCGTACTGCGCGGCGGCATCAACCTCACCCTGCGCGCCGGCGAACACCTCAGCGTGCTCGGACCCAACGGCGCCGGCAAATCAACCCTCGCACTCACCCTCGCAGGGCTCCTCACCGCACCCGACGGCACCCTCACCGCCACCGACGCACTGCGTAGCCACGGCGGCAACCACAGCGGCAAGCCCGCCCACTGGGACGTGCCCACCTGGACCCCCGCCCAAATGCTCAGCCGCATCGGCTACGTCTTCCAAGAACCCGAATACCAATTCATCCGCGGAACCGTACGCGAAGAACTCGAACTCGGCCCCCGCCGACTCGCCGCACTCACCCGCGAACCCCTCAACGAAGACCACCTCGCAGCCCGCACCAACGAACTCGCAACCCACCTACGCCTCAACCACCTACTCGACGCCAACCCCTTCACCCTCTCCGGCGGCGAAAAACGACGACTCTCCGTAGCCTCCGCACTCGCCACCGCACCCAAAATCCTCATCCTCGACGAACCCACCTTCGGCCAAGACGCACGAACCTGGGCAGAACTCGTCGACCTCATCCGCGAACTACTCGCCAACGGCACCGCCGTCATCTCCATCACCCACGACGAAGACTACACCGCCGCACTCGGCGGCAACCACATCACCCTACCCGCCCTCACCACCCCCCGAAAGGAGAACGCATGAACACCGACTTCTTCGGCACCATCGACCGAACCAGCTACTTCAGCAACCTCAACGCCGGCGTAAAACTCATCGTCTCCTTCGCCCTCATCATCGCCGCACTCATCGTGCGCGACCCCCTCACCTCCGGCATCCTCTTCGCCCTCGAACTGCTCGGGTTTATCCTCGTCGGATTCCGACCCGTCAACGTCCTCGCCCGCTTCTGGCCCATCCTCATCGCCGTCATCACCACCGGCTGGTCCGTCGCCATGCTCAGCGCCAAAAGCGGTACCACCATCCTCGACCTCGGCTTCAACAGCATCACCACCGACTCCGCCGCCGTCGGCGCAGCCATGATGATCCGCTCCCTCGCCATGGTCCTACCCACCCTCGCGTTTGTGCTCACCACCGACCCGACCGACCTGGGCGACTCCCTCGCACAAACCTTCAAACTACCCTCCCGGTTCGTGCTCGCAACCGTCGCCGCCCTACGCTTGGTCGGCATTCTATTCGCTGAATGGAACGCCCTCGGCCAGGCACGACGCGCCCGCGGACTCGGCGCAGGCCAATCCCTCATTGGGCGTGCACAAACCTTCGGCGGGCAAAGCTTCGCCCTGCTCGTGCAGGCTATCCGCCGCGGCTCCCGCCTCGCCATCACCATGGAGGCGCGTGGCTTCGGCGCGGGGGAACGCACCTGGGCTCGTGTACCGTCCTATTCGCCGCGTGATGTGCATGTGAGCATTGCTGCCGCCGTCATTATCGCTGTTGCATACGGTGCATCTATTGCGGCGGGTACGATCCAGTTCCTCTGGGGCTAGTTCGCTCCCTTTCTGGTTCCGCTTTCGTGGTTCCGCTGGGGAGGCGGTATTCGCCCTCGTTCCTACAGGGAGGCGGGGTGCCGCATGTTTCCTCCGCGCCTAGCTCTACTTAGGACGTGGGTAGGGAGGCGCCTGTACTCTTCCTTCGCTCCTACAGGGAACCCGCCCTCGCTTCGCTTCGGGCACCCTGATGTCGCTTCAGGAAGGTACAGACACCTCCTGTCCTTGACCTCAGACAGCACAAAGGGACGGTATTATCCTCGCTCGGATAATACCGTCCCTTTTTGTATGCGTTTAGCTCTGCTGCGCCAGGTAGTTCAGCAGCGTAGCGGTCAGCTCCGGGTCATGCGCCAGCGCCGTGCCGTTCAGGTGAGTCACCGGCGCAATCAGACGCACCGACGACGCCAACCACACGCCGTCCGACTCAAACAGATCCTGCGGGTAAAGCGGACCGAAGCCCAGCTCCCAACCAGCCTGGCGTGCCGCCTCGAACACCGCGCCCTGCGTAGTGCCGGGAAGGATACCGTGGCTCGGCTCAGGCGTGTACAGCACCTTCTTGCCGTCCTCAATCTTCGCAACCAGCACCGAAGAAGTGGCGCCCTCCAGCACGCGACGCTCATCGGTGATGAAGATAGCGTCATCCGCGCCGCGCTCCTGCACATACCGCAGAACCGCCATGTTCACCGCGTAGGAGAGGGTCTTCGCGCCCGCCAGCAGCCACGGGTAGGCGCTGTTATCCATCGGCTCGTGGCCACGCGGCAGCAGCATCGCCTTCACACCCTCGGTGCGGCGCTTCACGATGGAGGCAGGCACCGGCGACGCCATAATCAGCGTGTACGGGCCCGGCTGCATGGAAGTCACCGCCTGGGTGGGGCCGCGCGAAATAATAATCTTCACGATGTGCTCTTCACCCAGCGCAGTCTCGGCACCGGCGGTCGCCTCACGCATGAGGCGCTCCACCGCCGAACGCAGAATCTCAGGTTCCGGGTCGGGCAAATCCAGCATGCGCGCCGACGATTCAAGGCGGGACAGGTGCATGCCGAGCTTACGCACGCGACGGTTGACGGACAGCATGGTCTCGAAGACGCCGTCGCCGCGGGTGAAGCCCTGATCATCAACGCTGATGAGGGGCACGGACGGGTCAACGAAGATGCCCTGCGGGTTCTGTTCGTTCAGAAGAATTACGGTACTAGACATAGTTTTATTGTACGTTCGCATCCCTAACCGGCGAGGGAAGACGGTATCGCCCGTAGTGACATCAGGGTGCCCGAAGCGAAGCGAGGGCGGGTTCCCTGTAGGAACGAGGGCGAATGCCGCCTCCCGAGCAGAGCTAAGGGCATCAGAAAAGGGGCGCCGCATATTTCCTCCGCGCCTACGCAGGGGCACCCGTCACCCGGACGCTCCGCCCCTCCTCGCTTCGCTGTGGAGAGCGTCCGGGCTGACACCCTGAGGGCGCTTCCGGAAAACGCGGCACCCCCTACGCTCATGCACGGGCACAGCAAAGCCCCGGATGCGCAACCCTTAGCGGGTCGCCCATCCGGGGCTTTAGCTATACAAAAATCAGCAACAGGCTAGTGGCCCGCCGGCGCGCCTTGACCTTTACCAGCGCCGTGGCTCTCGCCGTCCGCCGAGTAGTCCGAATCCTTACGCGGCGTAGTCCACAGCACCAGCGCCGTCAGGACCGCGAAACCCAAAATGGAGAAGCCCATCGGCAGGTACTCATGCTCACCAGTAATCGACACCAGCGGCGCCGCCAACGCACCCAGCAGAGCCTGAACCGTACCCATCACCGCCGACGCACTACCCGCCATGTGGCGCGCCTCGTTCAACGCCAACGCCGAAGCATTACCGAAAATCAGGCCGCACGAACTGGTCAGCAGGAACAGCAGAACCAGCGTCGGCACCAGCGAAATACCGACAAGGAAGCTAACCAACAGCAGCGAAGACACCACCAGCAGGCTAATCACGCCGACGTTCACGATGCGGCGCTGCGCCACACGACCCACCAGCTTCGTCGCAATCGCGCTGAACAGCACAATGCCAATCGAGTTCACACCGAACACAATCGTGAACTCAGTTTCGGACATGCCCAGAATCTTCTGCAACACAAACGTCGAACCGGAAATGTACGAGAACAGCGCACCAAACGCGAAGCACATCGTCAGCATGAAACCCAGGTAGCGGCGAATCTTGAAGACCTTCGGCAGTTCAGAGTAGACGCTCAAGGTAGTGCCGGTGTAGCGCTTCTCAACGGGCAGGGTCTCCTTAATCACGAAGACCACACCGAGCATCATGAGTGCGGTCACCACGCCAAGCACATGGAAAATATCGCGCCAATTACCCCACGACAGCACCCAACCACCAAACAGCGGCGCAAGCACCGGCGCGAAGCCGTTAATCATCATCATGACGCCCATGAGCTTAGCGGTCCCCAGGCCCTCAGTCGTATCAGCCACCATGGAACGCGCCAGCACCGCACCAATCGAACCGGTGAAACCCATCAAGAAACGCGCAAAAATCAGCAGCTCAATATTCGGCGCGAAACCACACGCCACCGTCGCAATAAAGCAAATGACCACACCGAACAGCAGCGGCTTGCGGCGGCCCGTCTTATCCGACAGCGGACCCACAACCAGCTGGCCGAGCGCCATACCCACCATGAACGAGCTCAAGGTCAGCGACGCGTTCGTGCTGGTGGTGTTCAGGTTCTCAGCGACCGCAGGCAACGCCGCCAGGTACATATCCGTGGCCAGCGGCGCGATAGCGGTCAACAACGCCAAAACAACAATGAAAAGGGGCGATAGCCCCAAAGAGGTCTTAATCGACTTCGAAGACATTAGCCTTAGTTTTTCTTTCTGCGTGATGCGCGTGCAACGGCGCCTGCGGCTCTACACAACGTGGATGCGGCGGTACCGCCTCCGGGGGATGAGCTTGCGCAGGCTGGAAGCACAACTTTCTCACGGTAGCAGAATCGGGTGTGGCTTCGTAAGTTAAACGTTCGACATTTTTTCGGTGCGGGAGGGATGCTCCGCTTAGTTCCTTTGTGCTTGGCTGGCTTGCTGATTGGCTTGCTAGTTGGCTTGGAAGGCGGCGCTCGCCCTCGTTCCTACAGGGGTAGGTGAGCGAAGGTGCGCCACATATTTCCTCCGCGCCTACGCAGGGGCACCCGTCGCACAGACGCTCCGCCTCTCCTTGCTTCGCTGCGGAGAGCGTCTGTGCGACACCCTGAGGGCGCTTCCGGAAAACGTGGCTGCACCCAACGCATGCTGGGACAAAGGGACGGTGTTCTTCACGCTCCGTTGGAGAGATAACACCGCCCCTTGAGCGGTTTGTGCCTGCCGCTCAGCACCCCCCCCCAAGCCCAGCACTGAAGAGATATTTGAGAAATATTCCTGAGAAGCATTGCTAGGCACAACTGCATAACTTACGCTGGTCATACCACGCGGTACGACCGGAGGGAGCACCTCAGATGCGCAACCACTATTACAAATATTTGCTATGCATCCTGCTGCTCATAGCTTGCGTCTTGCTCGTAGTCCTTGCTGTGCTTTCTAACAACAACTCGGGTAACGAAAAAGACGGTACAGCCTCCACCCATGCGCCGAGCAATACCTCAACCTACTGGGATAAAGACCGCATGGAATCCGCTAGCCCGGCTCCCATGCCTGAATAAAACAGCGCCTCAGTAAAACTGCCTCTAAATAGCCGTAGGGCCCAATGCTTCGAGATCACGAAGCATTGGGCCCTACTGTCTTGTAGGCGGCTGCTACTGCGCCGTGCTGTCGTAGATGAAGTCCACGGTCGCGTAGTCCTCCGGGATTTCGGCGAGTAGCGCCTCCTCCTGTGCCGCCCAGCGTTCCCAGTGTGGGCGGAACGCGTCACCGTCACGAGCCATAGCGCGTTCGTAACGCACCTCGTCCGGGGCGGTGGCGAGGATACGCACCTCGCAGG
>ERZ773272.140-NODE-140-length-29061-cov-17.284458_pt1 | contig 29061 bp, 22 predicted proteins | sample MGYA00511891_ERZ773272 | MGnify/ENA primary metagenome ERZ773272 (study PRJEB29015, sample SAMEA2738150) | human oral metagenome | biome: human oral; feature: human-associated habitat; material: saliva | place: China | collected 2198 ...
GATATTAACACGGATGTATAATCCTGTTGATGGCGACATCTTTTTTCTTAGACATCGAAAAGAGATGGTATAATCAATCCATGAAAACTTTAATTTGGGACTTTAACGGCACAATTTTAGATGATTTACAATTGTGCCTATCGATTGAAAATGAAATGTTAAAAAAGAGGGGAATGGAAAAGTATCCTGTGTCAAAGCAGGATTATCTCAATACATTCTCGTTTCCAGTCATTAACTACTATTACCATATTGGATATACCTTTGATACTGAAAGCTATGAAGAAGTATCTCTTGAATTTAATCAAGAATATGATCGTCGCTTTGATGAGTGTTCTTTGATGGACGATTTTATTACTACGATAGAAAAGGCAATCCAACTTGGTTATCGCAATGTGATTCTATCCGCATCTCGTCATGACAAACTTGTAGAGCAGTGCAAGTTACTAGGAATTGACCAATACTTTGATGAAATTCTAGGAATTGATAATATGCTTGCGGCCTCGAAAGTTGAGATGGCAAAGATTTGGATGGAGAAGAGTGATGTGGAACCATCTGAATGTAAGTATATTGGTGATACTGTTCACGATAAAGAAGTTGCGGAAGCACTCGGTATTCATGATTGTGTACTAATCGCAAATGGTCATCAATCCTATGAAGTTTTACGCAAGGTAACAGATAACGTTGTATATACACTTAAAGAGGTAACACTATGAAATATTGCCCAGTGAGTAAAAAGTGTGGTGGATGTGCATACATCGATGTCCCATATGAAGAACAATTAAAAATGAAACGCGAAGAGATGCGTAAGATATTCCATACCAAAGCAGTTGAACCAGTACTGGGTATGAAAGATCCGTATCACTATCGACATAAAATCTATGCAAGCTTCGCTAGAGATAAAAAGACAAATAGAATCTATGCAGGCATGTATGAAGAAAATAGTCATCGTAAAGTACCAAGTGAGATGTGTTTGATTCAACATACACTCGCAAATAAAATCCTGACAACAATCTGTAAGTTAGCAGAATCTATGCGTATTGAAACTTATGATGAGGATAGCGGTAGAGGTACGTTACGTCATGCGTATATTCGTATCTCAAAAGCAACCAATGATGTTTTACTCGATGTTGTAATTGGCTCAAAAGGACTACCAAGTTCAAAGAACTTCGTAAACGCACTTGTAAAGAAATTCCCACAGATTAAAACGATTATTCTGAATTTCAATCATGCTCGTACATCTATGGTACTAGGAAAGGATGAAAGAGTATTATATGGTCCTGGTTATATTACTGACCGTATTGGTGGATTAGAGTTCCGTATCTCATCAAAGTCCTTCTATCAAGTTAATCCTGAACAAACAGAAGTACTCTATCGCACAGCACTATCACTTGCGAAGATTAAGGATACTGATGTGGTACTAGATGCGTGTTGCGGTATTGGAACAATCTCTTTACTAGCAGCTCAAAGTGCAAAGCATGTAATTGGAGTTGAAATCAATCCACAAGCAATCCGAGATGCTAAAAACAATGCGAAGCACAACAAATTATTAAACACAGAATTCTATGCGGCAGATGCGGCAGAGTTTATTCAACGTATGAATATACAACCGGATGTCGTAATTCTAGATCCACCAAGATCTGGAATGACACTACCATTCATGCATAAACTTGCACAACTTTCTCCAGATAGAGTGGTATATATCTCTTGTAATCCATACACACAAGTTACAGATATCGAACCTCTTAAGAAAGCTGGATATCAGATTAAGAAGATTGTGCCAGTTGATCTCTTTGGCTTTACTCCACATGTCGAGACGGTAGCGCTTTTGTCCAAACTCAATACAGACAAACATATTCATGTAGAAATTCAATTAGATGAACTCGATATAACAAAAGCTGAAAAAAAAGCAACCTATGAAACAATCAAAGGCTATATCAAGGAAAAACATAATGTGAAGGTGAGTACCTTGTATATAGCTCAGATAAAAAAGAAGTACGGATTGGATTTAAGGGAAAATTACAATATCTCAAAAAAAGAGAATCAAAGAATTCCAACTTGTCCGCCGGAAAAAGAAAAAATGATTGTTGAAGCTTTACAACATTTTGGAATGTTGGAAATAGCGTAGTTTACAATTCATTTTTATGACCATTAGGGATAAGCAAAAGAGAAATCTTTTGTTTTATCCCTTTTTTGTTTCTAAAAAATGCTGTTGTGAATCATCTGAAGGGAGGAATAGAACATGGCAAGCATACGGAAATTGATGCTATTCCCAATTACACTGATACTTTCTGTCCTTATTGCTGTATTAAGGTTTGTAGTTGGAATCAGCAGCATCATACTTAGGATTTTAATGCTCCTTTGTATGATTGGAGCGATTGGATCAATCGTTTCAAAAGAAATGGACTTACTAATAGGAACAACAATACTAGCATTTCTTTTTAGTCCATTTGGTATAGAAAAATTTGCAGTTTGGATATTGGGATGTATGTCCCATTTCAATGAAAGTATCAAAAATTTATAGGAGGGTGATTATCATGACAATCAATTTCAGAAATGAAGAACATCAGGAATTTTACAACGAAAAAATGAAAGAGGTGAGATATAGGGATTGCTACCATGAAGCTTTGATTTATACCTTGGGAATCTGTGCGGATACAAGGCAACAATTTGAGAGAATTTATGATTTGAAATCCGGTCTTATCAAGCCGAAGTGCCTTCATGAAGGATGGCAGACTGGAAGCTCTCTTAAAGTGGTGCGACTGGCATTTAACTTATATACGGACGTTACACCGACAAAGGACTTGTATCGAAAGAAAGATGAAATGTTACGTGAGTGCAATGAATACTCCGTCAGCAATATATTTTGCAGTAACTTTGCTCCATATTTCTGGCAGGCAATTCAGATCCGGTATCCGGAATATTGTAAGGAGGAAAGTTTCAATGTGTAAGGTTATTGCGATAGCGAATCAAAAAGGTGGTGTCGGTAAGACAACCACAGCCTGTAATTTAGGAATAGGTCTTGTAAGAAAAGGAAAGAAAGTCCTTTTGATTGATGCCGATGCTCAAGGCAGCTTAACAGCAAGTTTAGGCTTTCAAGAACCCGATCGAATGGAAATTACATTGGCTACAGTCCTAGAAAAAATCATCAATGATGAGGATTTTGATTTGGAATTAGGGATTTTAAAACATCAAGAGGGTATTGATTTACTACCAAGTAATATCGAGCTTTCCGGTCTTGAGGTTTCCATTGTAAATGTAATGCGGAGAGAATTTCTTCTTCAAAACTACATTGAAAGAAAACGAGCAGAGTATGACTATATTTTGATTGATTGTACACCTTCCTTGGGAATGGTTACGATTAACGCTTTAGTAGCTGCGGATACTGTATTGATACCTGTACAGAGTGCATTTCTGCCTGTTAAGGGCTTGGAACAGCTCATCAAGACAATCGGAAAGGTCAAAAGGCAAATCAATCCTAAGTTAGAGATTGAAGGTATTCTCTTAACCATGGTGGATAGTCGTACCAATTTTGCGAAGGACATATGTGAACTCTTGGAACAATCCTATGGAAATAATGTTCGCATTTTTAAATCTTATATTCCAATTTCTGTTCGAGCTGCGGAAAGCACAGCGGAAGGAGTAAGCATTTATTTACATGATCCAAAAGGAAAGATAGCAAGTGCCTATCAAAGTTTAACGATGGAGGTGCTGCATGGCTAAATCAAGTAGTGCAATGAAAATAAAGATTAACTCGTATGATGATTTGTTTGGCAATCCATTGCAATCAGATGAAACCAAGGTGCAAGAGATTCCTTTAGACCAGCTTTATGAATTTCATCTACATCCGTTTAAGGTGCTTGATGATGAGAAAATGCAGGAAACCGTGGAATCCATTAAGAACTATGGTGTTCTAACGCCGGGTATTGCAAGACCAAGAGAAAATGGTGGATATGAGATCATCGCCGGACATCGAAGAAAAAGAGGGTGTGAGCTGGCGGGACTGTCCAACATGCCCATGATTGTGAAAGATTATTCTGATGATGAGGCAGTCATCATTATGGTCGATACCAATATACAGCGAGAGTCTCTTTTACCAAGTGAAAAAGCCAAAGCCTATGCAATGAAGTATGAAGCCATGAAACACCAAGGGAAAAAAGGAAACGGAAATACGTTGGATGAGGTCGGTGAAGTTGCTGGAGAAAGTGGAAAGACCGTTCAGCGATATATATGGCTATCAAGATTGAGTGAAGCCTTATTAGATTTTGTTGATGAAAAGCGAATCGGATTTGTTCAAGGTGTGGACTTATCTTTCTTAAATGAAGAACAGCAAGTTTGGGTAGAAGAAGAATTTCTAACATCAAATTCTTCCATGACAACAGTGCAATCTGCAAAGTTAAAAGAATATGGAAAATCTGGGGAGCTTACACAAGCTATGGTGCGGTTGATTTTGGAGGAAGAAAAGCCGAAAGAACAACGGCTAGTGATTAAGGCAGATAAGTTTAAAGAATATTTTAGTGGTTACACTGTTGAAGAAGCGGAATCCATCCTAGCTGAGTTATTAGAGGAATGGAAGAAAAGACAAAACTATAATACTTCTGGACACAATGTCTAAAAGTAAGACTTCTGGACAAAATGTCCAAAAGACAAAAAACCTCTGGACAGAATGTCCAGAAGAAGGAAGGAGGTGAAAATGGATGGGAATGTTTCTGTTTGATGAACAGCCAATCTTTGCAAATAAGACCTTGGCAAAGGGAATCGGGCTAAATGAAGCCTTGATTTTGCAACAAATCAATTATTGGCTTGAAATCAATAAAAAACAGGGAAAGAACTTTTTTGATGGACGGTATTGGACGTATAATTCGATCCGCTCATGGCATGAAAATGATTTTGACTATATGAGCATAGATACTGTGAAACGTACTTTTGTCAAACTGGAAAAATCAGGTTTTCTAGTTGTGGGGAACTACAACAAAGATCCTCGAGATAAGACCAAGTGGTATTCCATTAACGAAGCAAAGCTAGAGGAACTTTATCTGGAAGTCACTCAAAGAAAGAAAAGAGAAGCATTTGAAGCCTTGCAAAAAGCGATGCCCAATGCATTGGTGCAAAATGCCCCAATGGAAAAGTGCAAAATGCCCCAATGCAAGGATGCAGATTACACGAATGCACTAGAGCAAAATGACCTAATGCATTTTGGCAGTATGCCCCAACCATTACCAGATATTTCATCAGATAATTCTACAGAAATAAATACAACAGATAATTCATCATATACTTCTACCATCCCTTCCACCATAGGTGACGTTACCAATGACAATACAGGTACAGGGGGACGGGAAGAAGGGAATGACCCATATGAATATTATCTTAATGAACTAAGAACGAACGCTGCGTATTTTGAGCATATAAGTTTAGGCAATAAACTGTTGGCACAGCAAATGGACGAGATTTTGAGGGTTTTAGCTGAGGTATATCTGCTTGGTGATGAGGAGTATATCCAGATCAATCGGAATCGCATGAAGGCAAAAATCGTAAAGGGTAGATTTTTGAAGCTGGATAAATTCCATATCGAGTATCTGCTTGACTTGCTAAAAAACAACAAGTATGAAATCAAAAATGCAAGAGCCTTCTTGCTTACGGCAGCATTTAATGCCCTTTCCGCAATGGATACGCATTATACAGCGTCGGTATATAACGACAATAAGTGGTGTGGAGGTGGTTATTATGATTAATGAAGAAGTCACAGGTAAGTTTATAAGCCTGCAAATACAAGCCTCTCGAATGAGCTATGAGCTGATGAAACAGGAGTTGGAGAAACTCTTAAAGTTTCTTGAGCAGCATGGAGGGCTTGAAAAGACAATACAAAACCATGGAAATCAAGTGAAGTTGAAGGACTTGGTGAAAAAAGGGCAGTTAGAGGAAATACCGATCAAGGACGAAGATTTCAAGGAATTAAAAAAGCAGCTAAATCGGTATGGTGTCAAATTTTCTACGATGAAGGATCATCAGTCCAATCAATATTCTGTGTTCTTTCAGGCAAAAGACGCAAAGATCATGGAAGTAGCGTTTAAGAATGCGTTGTTGAATACAGAGAAAAAGGCAGAGCGAAAGGAGTCCATATCTAAGGCAATACAGAAATTGAAGGAAATGGCGAAAGATACAATCTCCAAGGACAGAGTAAAGAATAAGCAACAGGAGCAAAGCCTATGATAGATAAAATCCTAAAAGATTTAAAAAGCCTGTTTTATGTGCGGGATAAAAAGAAATTCATCAAACAAAATTTCCCCTATCTAGTGTTTCTTTACCTTGGCAATATCTTTGCCCATCATGTTCGAGCGTATAGGGGAGGTGATGTGATAGACAAGATTTTTCAAGGGATATTAGAAATTGGAAAAATGAGCTATATCCCTAGCTTGCAAATCATGGACATCCTAGTTGGCATTGGAGTTGCCGGATTGGTCAAGCTGATCGTTTATACCAAAGGCAAGAATGCCAAAAAGTTTCGGCAGGGAAAGGAATATGGCTCTGCAAGGTGGGGAACTGCAAAGGATATTGAGCCATACATTGATGAAAAATTTGAGAACAATATCCTTTTCACGCAGACGGAACGCTTAACAATGAACGGGCGTCCAAAAAATCCGAAATATGCAAGAAATAAAAATGTACTTGTGATTGGAGGCTCTGGATCGGGTAAAACAAGATTTTTTGTAAAGCCGAATTTAATGCAAATGCACAGCAGCTATTGCGTGACAGACCCAAAGGGAACAATCGTATTGGAGTGTGGAAAAATGCTGGAGGATAATGGATATGAAATCAAGATTCTAAATACCATAAACTTTAAGAAAAGCATGAAATACAATCCCTTTGCCTATATCCGTTCTGAGAAAGATATTCTAAAACTGGTACAGACAATCATTGCAAATACCAAAGGTGAGGGTGAAAAGGCGGGAGAAGATTTCTGGGTGAAAGCGGAAAAGCTCTACTATACGGCTTTGATTGGTTATATCTGGTATGAAGCACCTAAAGAGGAGAAAAACTTCAAAACATTACTGGAAATGATTGATGCCAGTGAGGTTAGAGAAGATGATGAAACCTTCAAAAACCCGATCGACCATTTATTTGAAGCACTGGAGAAAAGAAATCCTTCTCACTTTGCTGTGAAACAGTATAAGAAGTACAAATTAGCCGCCGGCAAAACAGCGAAATCTATCTTAATTTCCTGTGGAGCGAGATTGGCTCCTTTTGATATTCAAGAGTTAAGAGATTTGATGAGTGAAGATGAGCTGGAGCTTGATATCTTAGGGAATCGCAAAACAGCTCTTTTTGTTATCATTTCCGACACTGATGATACCTTTAACTTTGTGGTATCTATCATGTATTCGCAATTATTCAATCTGTTGTGTGACAAGGCAGATGACGAATATGGTGGTAGACTTCCTGTTCATGTCAGGTGTCTGTTAGATGAGTTTGCCAATATTGGCTTAATTCCTAAGTTTGAAAAACTCATTGCCACTATCCGAAGCAGAGAGATTTCGGCAAGTATTATTCTCCAAGCTCAGTCACAGCTAAAAGCAATATATAAAGACAATGCCGATACAATCGTCGGAAACTGTGATAGTACACTATTTTTAGGAGGAAAAGAAAAGACCACATTAAAAGAGCTTTCGGAAACTCTGGGCAAAGAAACAATAGATTTGTATAACACATCAGAAACAAGAAGCAATCAAAATTCCTATGGGTTGAACTACCAGAAAACCGGAAAGGATTTGATGAGCCAAGATGAAATCACAGTCATGGATGGCGGGAAGTGTATCTTCCAGATACGAGGTACAAGACCATTCTTTTCAGACAAGTTTGATATTACAAAGCATAAAAACTATAAGCTCCTAGAGGACTTTGATAAGCGAAACGTCTTTGATATTGAAGAATATCTAAAAAGACGAGGAAGCGTCAAACTAACAGGAAACACAGTCATTACAAGACTTTCGTAGCAGGCAGTTAATCAGAAATGGTTAGCTGCTTTTTTGTGCAAAGAAATGAGGAACAGGATGAATAGGATTAGAAGTCCAACTTGGGACAAATTATTTTATGAGCTTTTGCAGCAAGCAGAGAAGTTAGGAAAGGAAGTGTTCGTATGAACCAAGAAGAAAGAATAAACATCAACGCAAATTTAGTTGATGTACCAAAGTTTTCAGCTTTGGAAAATCCGGATGGCACAGTAAAGGTTGCGAATTTTACATTGGTGAAGAAGTATGGTTCTGGAAAAGAGTATACCAACTGTGCGGTCTATGGTGAAAAGGCAGATATTGCCAAAAGCTTTCAAAAGGGTGATCTGATTCACGTTTTTGGATATGTAAAAGAACGACGTAAGAACGATAAGGTCTACAAAAACTTTGTGGTTCTGTCACTGAACAAAATTGAGAAGAAGGATGAGGAGGAATAAATCTATGGAATTTTTTACACAGGCAGTCGATGTTTTAAAAATCTTAGTCATGGCAGTCGGAGCAGGACTTGGAGCATGGGGTGTTATCAACCTGATGGAAGGGTATGGTAATGACAATCCCGGAGCAAAATCGCAGGGTGTCAAGCAGCTCATGGCAGGTGGTGGAATTGTCTTGATTGGATTAAAGCTCATTCCGCTTCTTGCCAATGTTTTAAAGTAAGGAGTGTGAGCTATGTTTGGTATCTTCGATAAGATAGAGGAATTTTTTCGTGAACTACTTCTTGGAGGTATCAAGGCAAACCTAGAAAGCATGTTTATTGACATCAATGATAAGGTTGGTGTCATTGCAACGGATGTAGGGAAAACACCGATGGGGTGGAATGGAGAGGTATACAGCTTTATTAAAAGTATAAACGATTCTGTTATTATCCCCATTGCAGGACTCATCATTACAGCAGTCCTTTGTATCGAGCTGATTAACATGGTTATGCAGAAAAACAACATGCACGATACAGACACCTTTGAGTTTTTCAAGTACATGATCAAAATGTGGATTGCTGTATGGTTGGTTTCTCATGCGTTTACTTTTTCAATGGCAGTATTTGATGTGGCACAACACCTAGTAAACAAAGCAGCAGGGGTAATCAATACCTCTGCTGTGGTTTCTGGGGATCAGATTGTTGCCATGGTGGACACCATAAAAGAAAAGGAATTGGGTGAACTATTCATGATTCTTATGGAAACCACCTTGGTGAGAGCTGCCATGCAAGGAATTGCTTTAGTAATCATGCTGATTGTATATAGCCGTATCTTTGAGATCTACGTTTATTCTTCGGTAAGTGCGATACCGTTTGCCACGATGGGGAATAAAGAGTGGGGAAGCATTGGTACAAATTACATCAGAGGTTTGTTTGCCTTGGGACTTCAAGGACTGATACTAATGATTTGCTTAGGAATATATGCAGTCCTAGTAAAAACAATCAATGTGACAGGGGATATTCACATGAGTATTTTCTCTGTTTTAGGCTATGCCTTATTACTGGGACTAATGATGATGAAAAGCGGAACTTTAGCAAAGAGCATCTTAAATGCTCACTAGGAAGGAGAAAATCAATGAATAGAAAATTATGGTTAATAGGAATGGGCAGTGCCAGTATCTTGTGCCTTGTCATGCAAGTTTTTCAAAGCAAAAAGCAAAAGAGAGAGTTACACGAGCTAGGGGATTGTCATAATACCTTTGTCCATATGCAAGAGGAGTGGAATCAATCTACGGAGGAGCAGCTTCTTTCCATACAAGATGAAATCAGCACCGTCTACTCACACATGGATAAGCTCTTAGAATCCATGGGAGAACAACCACATGGGAAGGAGTTGTAAACGATGGCGTATGTAGCAATTCCCAAAGACTTAAACAGGGTAAAGACAAAGGTTGCCTTCAATCTAACCAGAAGGCAACTGATTGGATTTTCGATTGCCGGTTTTCTTGGTTTTCCAACCTATCTTGGAATGCGAAATTTTGTGCCAAACGATGTGGCAATCGTCTTTTTGGTATTAGTAACCTTGCCGGTCTTTTTTATCACCATGTATGAGAAAGATACCCTTACTTTTGAGAAGTATTTCAAGTATGTATATTTACACAAGTTTTATCAGCCGGGAAAACGAGTAAGGAAGGAGGAATACCTTGAACAAGTTAGACTTGCAAAAGCAGAAGCTGGAGCAAAACAAAAAAAACCTAAAAAGGCAAAAGAAAGAACAAAACAGAAGTAAAGTTGCAGGCAGTCCAAGAGGTTTCTTCTTGGATTTCCTTTTTCGAAAAGAAGAAAAAAGGTTTACGGTTGAGGACACGATCCCTTACCTTCGCATGTTGAAAACGGGTGTGTGTCAACTGGACGAAAAGCACTTTGCAAAGATCATACAATATCAGGACATCAACTATCAGTTGGCACTTGAAGAAGATCGGGACATGATTTTCAACCAGTTTGCCAATTTTTTAAATTCTTTCGATCCAAGTGTGCATGTGCAGCTTTGTTTTGTAAATGAGCAAGGAAGAAATCAGGAAATGGAGTCTGCGATTCAAATCCCCGATCAAGAAGATGGCTTTGACGAGATACGAAAAGAATTTCGAGAAATGTTGAAGTCACAGCTAAAAAAAGGAAACAATGGCTTGAAAAAATCAAAGTATATCGTGTTCTCCATAGAGGCAGATAACCTTGACCAAGGTATAGCAAAGCTGGAGAGAATCGAGATTGATATTTTATCGAACCTCAAAAACTTTGGAGTACGTGCAGAAAGTTTAATCGGAGAAGAATGGTTGAAGGTTCTACACGACATAATGAATCCCTATCAGTCCTTTGCGTTTTCCTATCCGCAGTTGCAGCCAAGACAAAGCACCAAGGAGTTTATTGTTCCGGATACCTTCAATTTTGCACCAAGCAAATATTTTAAGTTTGGAAAATACATTGGTGCGGTGTCGCATTTCCAGATCCTTGCCAGTGAGCTGTCGGATCGTATGCTTTCAGAATTTTTGGATACCAATGAAAACATAGCGATTAGTTTTCATATCGAGGCGATGGAACAGACAGAAGCCATCAAGATGGTGAAGCGAAAAAATACGGACATTGACAAGATGAAGATTGAGGAACAAAAAAAGGCAGTCAGAGCCGGCTATGATATGGACATTATTCCAAGTGACATCAATACCTATGGGGAAGATGTAAAGAATCTGATGAAGGACTTGCAAAGCAGAGATGAAAAGTTCTTTGTTGTGAGCATTTTAATCATGAACTATGCAAGAACGATTCAAAAGCTGGAGAATATCATTTCTCAGCTTGTTTCGATTGCAAACAGACATAACTGTGCAATCAAACGTCTGGATCATCAGCAGGAACAGGGATTCGTTTCGATTCTTCCACTTGGAATCAATAAAATTGAAATCACTCGTGGACTAACATCTTCTTCCACAGCGGTCTTTATGCCATTTACCACAGAGGAGCTGTTCATCAACTCTAAGCATAGCTTGTATTATGGATTAAATGCCTTAAGTCATACCTTAATCATGGCAGACAGAAAGAGGCTGAAAAATCCAAACGGGCTGATACTTGGAACACCCGGAAGTGGTAAGTCCTTTAGTGCCAAAAGAGAAATGGCCAATGCCATCTTAGTCACCGATGATGACATTATCATTTGTGATCCGGAAGGTGAGTATGGAAATCTGGTGGAACAATTTAAAGGACAGGTCATTAAGGTAAGTTCCAAAAGCAAGGATTATCTGAATCCCTTGGATATAAATTCCAATTATGGGGATGGAGATAGCCCATTGAAGGATAAGGCAAACTTCATCATGAGTATGCTGGAACTGGTCGTTGGCGGAAGTGGTTTAACGGCAGAAGAAAAGTCCGTCATTGACCGTTGTTTGCCAAAAATCTATGCAGCCTATTTTGACAATCCAATTCCTGAGAATATGCCAATCCTGCAAGACCTCTATGAAATGCTTAAAAATCAAGATGAAAAGGTTGGAAAGAAACTGGCTACGGAGATGGAAATCTATGTGACCGGTTCTCTAAATGTGTTCAATCACCACTCGAATGTGGATTTGAATCGACAACTGATTTGCTTTGATATTAAAGAGCTGGGGACACAGCTTAAAAAGATTGGTATGCTGGTCATTCAAGACCAAGTGTGGAACAAGGTATCATTGAATCGAGGGACAAAGGCAACTCGATACTATATTGATGAATTTCACTTACTTCTAAGGGACGAACAAACGGCAGCATATTCCGTCGAAATTTGGAAAAGGTTTCGTAAATGGGGAGGTATCCCAACCGGAATCACCCAAAATGTGAAGGACTTGCTTGCCAGCAAAGAGATTGAAAATATCTTTGATAACACAGATTTTGTGCTGATGCTGAACCAAGCTCCGGGGGATCGAGAGATTCTTGCAAAGAAACTCAAAATCTCACCTTATCAGATTAAGTACGTGACCAATTCCAACTCTGGAGAAGGACTGATCTTCTTTGGAAATACCATCGTTCCATTCCTTGATAAGTTCCCACAAGATACGATCCTATACAAGAAAATGACCACCAAACCGGAAGAGGTATAGCGTATGGGAAAGAAAGGAAGATTTGAACATGACTACCTAAAGAAGCGAAAAAGCATTTCTTATGAGGAAAAGAGAACCGAAGATCAAGCAAGGTTTCAAGACAAGATTCTAACAAAATCAAAGAAACGAGTGCTTGAGCAGGATGAAACACTTCAAAATCCCAAAAGAAGGCGAAGGATTTTAAAAGAGGAGGTACAGGTTCATAAGGAACACAATCCAGTTTTAACGGAAGATCCGGAAAGCTATGACCCACTTTCAAAAGATATGGATAACGATGGGATTGACGACCGATATGACTTTGATTTTCGTGACAGTGAAGAAACTTATACAGAAAAGCCAAGGGAACAATCAAAGAGTGGCAAGCGTAAGAACTATCAGGAAGAAGTATATACAAGAAAAAAGACGCAGGAGTCATCTTCCAAGAAAGAAACGCAAACAGGCACTTCACCAAAAGATAAGACGATTCCAGAAGGTGTTATAGACCCTAAGGCTAGAAAAAGAACCATTGAAAAGGGACTTTTCATAGGTGGAGCCTTTGCTGGTGCGTCACGATTAAATAAGTATGGGCAACGATATGTGGCCAGTGGAAGTGATGAAAATGTGGGCTTAGATGCTGCAAGTAAGGTGCTTGGGGTAAATTCCAAACTCTTGGATAAAGCCAGTCGGTATGTGAGAAAAAGAAAGAGGACATCTTCCCTTCGTTATGAGCAAAAATTCAATTTAAAAAAGTCAAAGCTTGAGTTTCGAGAAGCGAAATCGAAGCTCAAGAAATCGGAGGAATACCAAAGGGCAAGTGCATTTAAAAAATTCCAAAAGCGAAAGCAGATGAAGGCACAAATCTATAAGGCAAATCATAGTCGCATTCGTGATCGTATCAAGCAGGCTGTGATGGAAACCTTAAAAGGAGCAAAAGACTTTGTACTTGCCAAAGCAAAAGGACTTGAACTTGGTATACTTGCTCTATTTTTGGTGGGAGGAATGGTGCTGCAAATGAGTGGTACAACCATGACCGGTATTGTCAATGGAATGAATGGTGTTGTAACAACCAGTTATCTATCCGATGAATCTGTACTAGGGGAAGTTAATCAGCAATTTTCTTCGATGGAACAGGGTTTGCAGGATGAGCTTGACAGTGTGGAAAGCAACTATCCTGACTATGATGAGTATCTGATTCATAAAGAGGGTGAGATTGGTCACAGTACGCATGAATTGCTCTCTTATCTGACTTCCCGATATGGTGAGATCAAAAATTCATCGGAAGTGAGCAATCTGAATACAGACTTGTTTGAAGCAATGTATTCCATCGAGTATCGGGAAGAAATCGAGATTCGCTACCGAACCGTTACGACAACGTATGTGGATGAGGAAGGAAATGAGTACGAAGAAACCACAGAGGAGCCTTATGAATATAAAAAGCTCCATGTGACACTGCATAAGAAAGAAATGGATACTGTAATTCGTGGTGTTTTTGCAGACTATCCGGATAACCTCATCCATTATGAAGCACTGTTGGAAACACAGGGAAACATGGCGGACTACTTTGGTACAGACGGTAATTACAGTGAGATTGTTCATAATCCTGCATTTGAAAATCCAGGATTAGCCTTTAGTGAAGAATCCGTAAAACAGCTATTTGCGGAGGCGGATAAGCATGTAGGAAAACGGTATGTATTTGGTGCAAACGGGCCAAACAACTTTGATTGTAGCTCGTTTGTGTGTTGGACATTTACGCATTCGGGTATCAAGAATATGCCACGAACCACAGCCTATCGAATCTTTACAGATTATTGCGATCCTGTAAGTCCTGAAGAAGCCAAGGCAGGAGATATTATCTTTTTTACCGGAACGTATGACAGTGGCACACCAATCTCACACGTTGGAATTTATGCCGGAAATGGCGTCATGGTTCATGCCGGTGATCCGATCAAATATTCCAATATCAATACACCATACTGGAAACAGCACTTTTATACCTTCGGCAGAGTAAGACAATAGGAGGAATCAATGAGTAAGGAATTAAAACAGATAAAAGCAAAGATTAAAAAGCTACAAAGCAAAAAGGCTCTGATTGACGAACAATTAGAGCCTTTACTCTTAAAAGAGGAAGAACTGGAAAATCAAGAAATAATCACGATATGCAGACAGAATCACATCACATTAGCAGAACTGATGCAGAAGTTTAAGGAAAACCAAAAGAAAGAGGAGGAAAAGGGTGATGAACGTACAGAATATGTGGAAGGTTAAAGGAATTCGGTTTGTGGCAATCCTGTTAGCACTTGTGACGATTGTCTTTGCCGGAAGTAAAACGGCTTATGCACAAAGCAAAAAACCGGAAGAAGGAAAAGACAATACTACGATTGTAAAAACCGTCGTAGAAGAAAAGGAGGTTCGCACACCGAATAAGCTGAGTGCAAAGCAGCCGGTTAATGAAGTCAATCCGGAAAAGATTACAGTTACGGGAGTAAGAACTGAGCCAAGCAAGGCAAAAGCAACCGTCACTGAAAATGTGAACAATGCCAATAACGCTTACCCAATCTATCATGGAGAGGAAGGCGAAAAGACGAATCCGTATAGTGCGGATGCAAGACAGTTTCTTACATTTACGACCAAAAATGGCAAGACATTTTATCTTGTGATTGACCATGATGTGGAAGGAGAAAATGTCACGTTGCTTACAGAGGTATCTGAGGACGATTTATTGAACATGGTAGAAGAAAAAGAAAAGCCAAAACCGGAAATCGTCAAAGAGGATACAACACAGGAAGTAACCAAAGAACCGGAAACACCAAAGAAGAAAGAAAGCAGTGATCTAGGAACATATTTGATTGTTGCAGTGATTGGACTTTTCGCATTAGGGGCAAGCTATTACTTTAAGGTGGTAAAGAAAAAAGAAGAAAAGGAGCTTTCGGATTTAGAAGAACCTGAAGAAAACTTTATTTCTGAAGCAAGCGAATCGCAAGAGGAAGAACCTTTAGAGGATAGCTTAGCTGATGAGGACACAGAAGATTTATTGTAACTATGAGCAGGGTGGAGGAATGAATTTCTTTCACCCTTTTTAAGAAAGGATGGAATGTATGACTAAACATAAGTTAGTTATTGCTGAGAAGCCAAGTGTAGCCATTTCAATCGCAAAGGTGATTGGAGCGAAAACAAAAAAAGACGGGTATTATGAGGGAAATGGATATAAAGTGAGCTGGTGTGTTGGTCATTTGATTCAAATGGCCAATCCGGAGCAGTATGATGAGAAATATAAAAAGTGGAAACTGGAAGATCTTCCGATTCTTCCTCAAACGTATCAATATGAGGTTTCAAAGGCTACGAAAAAGCAGTTTCAGATTTTAAAGAAACTGATGAATAGCAAAGACATAGATTGTGTGGTCAATGCCTGTGATGCTGGACGAGAAGGGGAAGCCATCTTTCGCTTGGTTTATATGCAAGCGGATTGTAAAAAGAGAATGGAACGACTTTGGATTTCTTCCATGGAAGACTCAGCCATTAAAGAGGGTTTTGCAAAGTTGAAAGCCGGCAAAGACTTTGATGCTTTATTTGAATCGGCACAGGCAAGAGCAATTGCGGATTGGCTTGTGGGCATGAATATCAGCCGATTGTATTCTTGTGTATATCAGCAACCTTATAGTGTGGGCAGGGTACAGACACCCACACTTGCCATGATTGTAGAGCGAGAGGAAGAAATCAATCATTTTAAGAAAGAGAAGTATTTCATTGTTGATGTGAATTTAGGAGAATTTCATCTTTCTACAGCCCGCATTGATGATAGACAGGTGGTTGAGCAGCTTCTAAACCTCTTACCAAAGACGCTTACAATCAAGGATGTAGAAATCAAAGAGAAGATAACAAAGCCAAATCTTCCTTACGACTTAACGACCTTGCAGCGAGAGTGCAACAAGATCTTTGGATACAGTGCAAAGAAAACATTAGATATTGCCCAAAGTCTGTATGAGAAAAAGCTGCTGACCTATCCTAGAACCGATAGTAGAAATCTGACGGTCGATATGGTGACAAGTACTGTAAATGGAATCTTAGGAAAGTATGACTTTGATACCAATCGTATGAAGGTGGTATTCGATTCCTCTAAGGTGACTGACCACCATGCCATAATCCCTACTATCAGTTCCGTTGAAAAGGGCGTACAGGGCTTAAGTGATGAGGAACAAAATGTTTATGACTTGGTTGCTGCAAAGCTTCATGCAAGTATGGGCTATCCGCTTGTGGAGCAGACCACAAAGGTGATGGCGGTATTAGAGGATTTTGAATTTACCAATAGTGGCAAAGTCATTGTGGAAGAAGGCTTTACAAAGTACATGAAGCAGTATGCAAAGAAAAAAGAAGAAGTCATATTGCCAAAGATTGAAGCTAACGAAAGCTATGAAATTCAAGGAAGGGAAATCAAAGAAAAGTTCACGAACCCTCCAAAGCATTACACAGAGGATACACTTCTAAAGGCGATGGAGCTTGCCGGAACGGAAGATTTGGAAAAAGGGATTGAAGTGGAGCGAAAAGGAATAGGGACACCTGCCACAAGAGCCGGCATTCTGGAGAGTTTAATCTCTAAAGGCTTTGTAGAACGTGATAAAAAGAACCTTCTTGCGACACACAAGGGAGTGGCACTGGTTACCATCGTTTCTGAAGCCTTTAAATCAGCAAAGACCACAGCAGAGTGGGAAACAAAACTGAGTAAAATTGCTGCTGGAACGCTGGATAAGGAAGTCTTTTTGAAAGAGATTGAAGGTGGTATTCTTGAGGAAATCAGTCATTATCAAAAGTAGTAGTTGTGAAAATAATAGTAATAGGCACAAAGAAATGTTATAATTAAACAAAAATATTAAGGTGAGGTGAGCTATAATGCAGCGTTCTGATATACAGAGAATGGCTCATGATATTTTAGAAAAACAGGTGCTTGAAAATAGCTATATCGAGTATAAGAAATCAGCTCAATTTAAAGATAAAATCTTAAAGACAGCATGTGCTTTTGCAAACAATTACATGAATAATGAGATTGGACTGATTTTTATTGGTGTAGAGGAAGTGGATGATAAAGAAACAAAAGAAAAGGCAATCCCAAAGCGTCCAATCTCCGGCATTAAAGAAGCAATGATTGAGAGTATTGAAAATCAGCTTAAATCATTACTTTCCTATATCACGCCTAAAATTAGCTATCAGCTTATTCAAGATAAGATTGATGATGAATACTATATTGTCATTGCTGTTGAGCCAAGCGTAAAAGGGCCATGTCAAACGACCGAGAAAGCTGAAAAAGATAAGGAGATTGGACTTAAATCTGGAAGATATATACGAGTTTCAAGAGATTCAAAGCTACCCAATACTACAGAAGAATTTGAGCTACTAAAGAAATTTGCGAATTTTAATTTCAGTTCAAGTTTAAATAAAACAGCTACGCTTGATGATTTGAGCTATGAATATATGAAAGAATATCTTACTTTGACAGAAGCCAAAGAGGATCTTAGAAATCTTTCTAAATTAGAAATGGCAAAGGCATTAGGATTAATTGATGAAAGTGAATATGGTGGATTTAGAGCAAAAAACTTTGCTGTTTTGATGTTTTGCGAAAAACCAAATCGCTTTATTCCTAATGCACAAGTAGAAATCATTCGTGAAATTGATGGAACAGATAAGATGGAGAGAACAACATTCGATGCTCCAGTATGGTTACAAGCAAAGCAGGTTGTTCGCTATTTTCAAGACAATATCATGCGTTCTTATACTTTACGTTATCCAGATCGCATGGAACACAAGATTATTTATAACTATCCTGTTTCAGCGTTTGAAGAATTAGCAACAAATGCAATTTTACACAAAGAGTACGATGAGGATGAATATGTTGGAATCTATGTTTATAAAGATAGAATCTCTTTTGTAAATCCCAATCGTCCACTTCCTCCGATTACAATCGAAGCTTTGAATAAGGAGAGAAGTTTTGATAAAAGACAGTACCTGAATAAAGAATTAAAAGATATGTTTTATGCTTTAGATTTGATTGAATCGTATGGTTCTGGAATCAGAAGGGCAAAAGAAGCTATGGAAGCCAATCTTTCCCCTGATATTGTCTTTTTACCAAATGACGATTTAGGAAATTATACAAATGCAATTATTTATATTCAGCCTGAATTCTTAAAGGATCATTTCTTGGCTAGTACTGGCCAAGAAACTAGCCTAGAAACTGGCCAAGAAATTGGAAAAGAAACTTCTATGAGTAAGCAAATTATTGACTTGATGAGTGCAAATCCGCATATTACAATCAAAGAACTCGCAGAAAGGATTGGAGCTTCAATTAATGGCGTGAAGTACAATATTAATCTTCTAAAAGAGAGTGGAAGAATCATCAGAAAAGGCTCAACTAAGTCGGGTGTTTGGCTGGTGTTAAAATAAGAACTTTTTATCAGAATAAATAGTTGCGATAAAAAGAAATTCTGAGCAGTTAATCGAAAGGTTAGCTGCTTTTTTCGTGGGAAAAAGGAGGTAAAACAATGCGATTAAGCGAATATTATGGTATTCAAGAAGTAATCAAAGCGGATGTTTTGCAAAGCGAAGAAAGCTACTTGAAGCTATTAAAAGTAGTTGGGGCAAATCAAAGGTATAACTTTGAAAATCAGTTAAGTATCTACGATTTATGCCCTCAAGCAACAGCCTGTGCGGACTTTGACTTTTGGAGAGAACATTTTGGAAGAACTGTCATGCGTGGGCAAAAGGGAATACCGATTCTCGATGTCAATGCTGGGTATAAAAGGGTGCGATATGTCTTTGATGTATCACAAACGACTTCCATGAACAAGGAAGTCAATGAAGTACCAATCTGGAAGTTTCGAGAGCAGGATCAACAAGCCCTAAAAGAAATAATTGAAGCAAAGGGGTATGACCATAGCGAAAGCCAAGTGGAAAACATTTATACCCTAGCAAGAATCTTTGGGGATGAAAAAATATATGAAGTAATGAATGAACTTCGCATAGAGGATTCTGATCGACTGCCATTTGAAAAGTTTTTAAGGGAGTCGATCTGCTATGCAGTAGGAAGCCGATATGGGATCTCTTACCCGATGGATATGGATAATCTAAAAGAAAATTATTCCTATCTGGATTCCATCACATTTCCCCTAATGGGAGAAATGATTTCAGAGGTTTCAGGCACAATCATTGATCAAACGATTCAAAAATCTAAGAAAATTGACCGTAGGTTAGAGCTATCGAGAAAGGCTGAAATCGAGTATAATAAAGATAATATTTCAAACGAAAAACATAATGAATTAAATGGAGGTATAGAGCATGTATCTGGACGAGTTATTACGCAAGGAAACGGCGAACAAGAGCATACTGACACAGATGGGCAGTACCGAGGAAATCGCCGACAAAATCAGGGAAATGACATTGGACAAGTTGGAAGAACAGACGGAATTTCTGAAGGAATTCCCGAATCCGATTTACGCAACCATGAGATTGGATTATCTGGCACAGAGCGAAGAACAGGAGAACTTTCAGAAGTTAATCGACCTGTACGAGAACAAGGAGCTGGTCAATCATTTAATGGAAACACAGAAACGGGCGATTCAATTCATGCGAGCAGAGAAACCCAAAATGATGGAAAGCTGGGGATTGAGCGAGGAGTTGAAACAGAACAATCCGGAAGAGTACGAGGGACGAATGAACAACTTAGTTTCTTCACTCAAGGAAATTACAATCAAGGAAGTGGTAGAAATTTAAATATAAATCAACAAGACGAGAAAGAAGCGAAACAGGCTTCTTTTTTGTTTGCCGGAAATACGCAGTTATCTATGCAGTTTCCACTTACAGAGCAGGAAATTGATACAGTTCTCATTCATGGTGGAAACATTGACGGCGGTCGATTGCCTGTAATCGCAGAGTTCTCCAAGGGAAAAACAGCAGAGGAACTAGGAACATTTCTTTCCAAAGCGTTCAAAGGTGGAAATGGCTTTGAGGTAAATGATAAGGAGTTTAGTGCGTGGTATCAGGAAGATGGACTTTACCTTGGAAATGGAAAGGGAGCATTACAAAATCCTGTCCAGAAATTATCCTGGACAGAGGTTGCAGAACGCATTTCTAATCTGCTACAAGAAGGAAGATATGCCACCAATGTAGAGATTGCAGAAGCACCTAACTATGAAAGAGAACATATTGCAGAAGCTCTTGTCTTTCTAAAAAGAGATGTAGCGGACTCTGTAAGAGATAAGTATTTGCCATCATTAAATCAATTGCCGAATGTGTTTCCGGATAGCACCGATACATTAAAAGTAAATTTGCAAGACCAAGGTTTTAGAGAAAAACTCATTCAAGAATACAGGGAGTTTTTAAATGCTTATCAACAGGATAGGGATGTCATGCGATTCCACTATCATAAATCTGAGGAGCTGCTAGGAAGAATCGAAGATTTGAATTTAGAGAGAACTTCTTTTACCTCGGAATTAACAGAGCATGAGAAAATAACTCAATTTATCACGCAAGATGAAATACACGCCAATCTATTAGGCGGGAGTGGGGTAGAGCATGGAAAAGAAAGAATCTATCACTATTTTCAAGAGGGACACTCTGCCAAGGAAAAGGCAGATTTTTTGAAAAATGAGTATGGCATAGGCGGTCACTCTCATGCTCTTTCAAGAGCAAAGGGAAGTGATGAATGGCATGATGCAAAAGGTATAAAACTAACGAAAATAGATTGCCCACCGGTATTGATGAATTGGAACGCAGTAGAAAAAGAAATTTCCCAACTCATTGCATTAGGGCGATATCGATTGCCGGAAAGAGAACAAAGCCAAAATAAGGCGTCCTACTATTCTAAAGATGAACCATATAATCTGATGACAGAGGAAATGCTGGGGCGTGTACCGGAGCTATATGCTCAAGAAGATGTTCCCTTAAGTCAAAAAGAGGTTCACGCTGCCTATGTCATGCCGCTTCGTTCCAGTTGGACTTGGTATTTGACAGAATATGACAAGGAAACAGGAGATGCCTTTGGTCTGGTGCTTGGGCAGGAAGCAGAGTGGGGATATTTTAATCTCCATGAGTTAGAAGAATTAAAGGCTGAGCGTCTGGTTTTAGAAGATTTTCCTAAGACATTTGCAGAATTAAAGGACACTGAATTAAAGAAACAAATGTCACAAGAGGAACTCTTGCAGGTGTTTGATGGAGAACTTAGCTTTGAAGAACCTCAAGAGGAAAGGCAAACAGTTATTCGTGGCTATGAGTGTACCATCACAGATTCTTGGGTAGAAAATGGAACAACATTCACAATAGGGCAATCCTATACGGAGCCTGATTTCTATTATGCCCAAGTAGTTGTCCATAGAGATGAATTTAAAGGGACGTATGAATATGAGTTTGACCATGAGCCATTTCGGACAGAGGTAGATCGTGTTCACACAGACCATATTGCTGAGATTGCGATAGATCAAGGGGAAGCGGAATATGGTGCAGATGGCAGACGTGCATTTCCAAACTTGAATGAAGAACCACAAGAGCTATTCGTAGAAGATCTGGCAAGGGCGATTGATGGGTTTGCATTTGACGAAGATTTTTACCACTATGCAGATGTAAATGGCATAGAACCGGAGGGGAGGGAGGAACAGTTTGAGCAGATCCTTTCAGATTTGCAGGCAGGTCATACAGGGGATTATCAAAAATACCTAGAAGAAGTATTGTTCGATGATCCGGAGAATCAAAGGGCAAAAGAACTGATTTCCTTGCTTCAGGAATTAAAGACGGAGCCTGAAAAGGTAACAGTGGAGGAAGCAAAGAAGAATTATCGCCTACAAGAAAATTTCTTGCCGGAACAACTTCCTCCATCCGAAAGGATGCAACAGAATTTGCAGGCTATTACAACCATGCTTACGATTGAACAAGAAAATCGTGGTGCAACACAAGAAGAACAGGAGATTTTGGCAAAGTACGTTGGCTGGGGTGGACTGGCCGATGTGTTTGACGAAAGCAAAGGCGGACAGTGGGAAGAAGCAAGAAACTTCCTAAAAGAACATCTGACTCAAAAAGAATATGAAGCTGCACGTGAATCTACACTCACCAGTTTTTATACACCAAAGCCAGTGATCGACTGTATCTATCAAACGCTGTCAGATATGGGTTTTCAAAGCGGAAATGTCCTTGAGCCGTCCATGGGTGTCGGGCATTTTATTGGCAGTGTACCGGAGCAATTAATTCACTCAAAATTTTATGGTGTAGAGCTGGATTCCATTAGTGGAAGAATTGGAAAGCTGCTATATCCTGAAAGTAATATTCAAATCAAAGGACTAGAAGAAACAACATTTTCCAATAACTTCTTTGATGTTGCAGTGGGTAATGTACCCTTCGGAGAATTTAAGGTAAATGATCGAGAGTACAACAAGCAAAATTTGCTCATTCACGATTACTTCTTTGCTAAGTCCTTAGATAAGGTGAGAAATGGAGGTATTGTAGCCTTTATTACTTCCAGCGGAACATTAGATAAGCAGGATGAAAGTGTTAGACGTTATCTGAATGCACGAGCTGAGTTTTTAGGAGCGATAAGGCTTCCAAACAATACCTTTAAAGGAATGGCAGGAACGGAAGTAACAAGTGATATTATCTTCTTAAAAAAGCGTGACAGCATTATGGAGCGAGAGGATGACTGGATACATCTTGCTGAGGATGAAAAAGGACTGACCTATAATAAATACTTTGTAGACCATCCGGAAATGGTGCTTGGCTCCATGGAAGAAGTATCCGGAAGATTTGGAAAGACGCTCACGTGCAGTCCAGCTTTTGCCGGTACGGATGAAATGAATCAAGAAGCACTCAAAAATCGCTTGGAAATGGCAAGTGAAAGAATTTCAAGTCAAGCAACTTATGAAGAAATAGAGCTGCTTGACGATGAAGTGGCTTCAATTCCGGCAACGGATGATGTAAAGAATTTCTCTTATACCTTGATTGATGATGAGGTGTATTATCGAGAAAATTCGCTGTTTGTCAAAAAAGAGGTATCGGATAAAAACAAAGAGAAAATCAAAGACTATCTGGAGCTTACAGAAGCTTTAAAGGATGTCATAACAAAGCAGAAGGAGGACTATTCAGATGATGCCATAAAACAGGCACAGGCAAGGCTGAATGAGGTATATGACAGATATTCTGAAAAGCATGGATTCTTGAATAATCTAAGCAATACCAGAGCCTTAAAAGAGGATAGTAACTTCCCTTTGGTATCTTCGATTGAAATTCTTGATGAGGAAGAAAACTTCAAGGCAAAAGCAGATATTTTCAGTAAAAGAACCATCAAAAAGGCACTTAGTATTGACCATGTAGATACATCTCTTGAAGCCTTGATCCTATCCGTATCGCAAAAGGGTTTGATTGACTTTGCCTATATGGAGGAACTTACCGGAAAGGAAACAAAAACCTTAATTGAGGAATTGAAGGGTGAAATCTTTCTTGATTTTAGAGAGGCACAGGACTTCTTTAAACCAATCAATCTTTATGGGGAAGATGGAGACTTGCCTTATCTTGCAGCAAGCAATGGAAATTCCTATCGCTATGGTTTTGTGACCAAAGATGAGTATTTATCCGGCAATCTAAGAGAAAAGTTGCAGATCCTCGATAGCTATATTGCAAAGATTAAAGACACCCTGAAAGATTTGCCACATTTAAAGTTGGAGGATAATGAAGCAGCATTATTGCAAGAAGAAGTCGTAAAACTGGAAGATCAGCGGACAGAACTGATGAAGGCAATGCCCAAAGAACTGGAAGCCAGTGAAATTAACGTAAGGCTTGGTGCAACTTGGATTCCACCCAAGGATATAGAGCGATTTATCTTTGAAGCCTTAAAAACACCGGCATACGCAAAGTGGGACATCAAGGTAAAGTTCTCTCCATTGACCTCGGAATGGAATGTGGAGGGAAAAAGCAGAGATCGAGGCAATGATATTGCAGAGATGAAGTTTGGAACAAGTAGAGTCAACGCCTATAAGCTCATCGAAGATGCTTTGAATTTAAGAGATACAAAGGTATTTGACCAGATCATCAATCCTGATGGCAGTAAAAGCTCTGTCCTAAATAAAAAGGAAACCATGCTTGCAGGGCAAAAACAGGAACTTTTAAAAGAGGAGTTTCGTAATTGGATTTTTGATGATCAGGAGAGAAGAAACCGTCTGACAAAGCTTTACAATGAGAAATTCAATTCCATTCGCAATCGGGAATTTGATGGCAGCCATCTTACCTTTGACGGTATGAATACCGATATTAAACTTCGTCCACATCAAAAGAATGCTATCGCAAGAAGCTTGTATGGTGGCAATACCTTGCTTGCCCATGTGGTAGGAGCAGGAAAGACCTTTGAAATGGTAGCAAGTGCCATGGAAGCCAAAAGACTAGGAATGTGTACGAAAAGCCTTTTTGTAGTACCGAACCACCTAACGGGTCAAATAGGCAGGGAGTTCATGCAGCTCTATCCTTCCGCAAATATACTGGTTGCAGATAAAAAAGACTTTGAACCTAAAAATCGCAAGCGTTTCATCGGACGGATTGCAACCGGAGAATATGATGCAGTCATCATTGGTCATTCTCAGTTTGAAAAAATCCCGATGAGCAAGGAGTATCAGGAAAAGCATATCCAAGAACAAATTAATGAAATCATCAATTATGTAGAAGAATATAAGCACGATAGAAACCAAAACTTTACGGTGAAGCAGCTTGAAAAGACAAAGAAGAAACTAGAAGCAAGGCTTGAAAAGCTGAATGACGATTTCAAGAAGGACGATGTTATCACCTTTGAGGAATTGGGAGTAGACAAGCTCTTTGTTGATGAAGCACATGGGTTTAAGAACTTGTTTCTTCACACCAAAATGCGAAATGTTGCAGGCATTGGACAATCAGAAGCTGTAAAAAGTTCGGATATGTACATGAAGTGCAGATATATGGATGAGAACACTGGTGGGAAAGGAATCGTCTTTGCAACGGGAACGCCAATCAGTAATTCCATGACGGAAATGTACACCATGCAGCGATACTTGCAATACAACGAGTTAAAGAAATCCGGTTTGGAGCATTTCGACGCATGGGCTTCTACCTTTGGAGAAACCCAATCGGCTTTTGAACTTTCACCAGAAGGGACTGGGTATCGTGTGAAAACACGCTTCTCAAAGTTTTTCAATCTTCCTGAACTGATGGCGATGTTTAAGCAGGTGGCAGATATTCAAACGGCAGACATGCTAAAGCTGCCAGTACCGGAGGCAAATTATGAAGTCATTAAAACGATGCCTTCCATGGAACAAAAGGAAATCTTAAAAGGACTGTCGGAAAGAGCGGATAAGGTACGTAACCGACAGGTTGAGCCAGAGGAAGATAATATGCTCAATATTACCAACGATGGTAAGAAACTTGCCTTAGATCAAAGGCTTATCAATCCAATGTTGCCGGATGATCCTAACAGTAAAGTAAATACCTGTGTGAAAAACATCTTCTCTATCTGGGAGCATACAAAGGAAAAACAGTCTACTCAGTTAGTATTTTCGGATATGGCCACACCGAAAGGTGACGGCAGCTTTAATATTTACGATGATATTAAAGGAAAGCTTGTAGATATGGGTATTCCGGAGAAAGAAATTGCCTTTATCCACGATGCGAATTCCGATAAGCAAAAGGATGAGTTATTTGCAAAGGTGAGAAAAGGGGAAATACGTATCTTGATGGGTTCTACTCAAAAGATGGGAGCCGGCACGAATGTCCAGAATAAACTGATTGCACTACATGACCTTGATGTGCCTTGGCGTCCGTCTGATCTGGAGCAAAGAGCTGGGCGTATCGTCCGTCAAGGCAACGAAAATGAAAAAGTCCATATATTCCGTTATGTCACAGAAAATACCTTTGACGCCTATCTGTGGCAGACCATTGAAAACAAGCAGAAATTCATTAGTCAGATTATGACAAGCAAAACGCCGGTACGTGTTGCGGAAGATGTGGATGAGAGCAGCTTAAATTATGCGGAGATTAAAGCCTTAGCCACAGGCGATCCTCGTATCAAAGAGAAAATGGATTTGGACACGCAGGTGACGAAGCTAAAGATGTTGGAGGCAAACTATAAAGCCAATCGGTATCAGTTGGAAGATAAGGTTACAAAGTCTTATCCGAATGAGATTGCTCGACTAGAAAAACTCATAGAAGCAACCAAAATGGATCTTGCGATGGTAGAGCCGAAAGGAACAGGGGAAGATAAATTTACCTCCATTGAACTGAAGGGAGTAAAACTGTTCGACAAAAAAGAAGCTGCGGAAAGACTCATGGAAGTAATTAAGAAAGTTCCTATTAACGGGACTGTAACGATTGGTAAGTATCGTAACTTGGAGATGGATGTAAGCTACAATACCTTCACAAATGAATATCAGTTTGCCTTGAAAGGACAAGCAGAACATCGAGGGGAATTTGGGTCGAGCGGAGATGGTAATTTGCTTCGTATGGACAATGTCATTGAGAAATTGCCTGAGAAGATTCATAAGCTGGAGGAGCGATTATCAGATACGAAACAACAGCTTATCAATGCCAAGCTTGAACTGCAAAAACCATTTGAAAAGGCAGATGAGCTGAAGGAAAAAATTGCAAGGCTTGCAGAGTTGAATCAGTTACTGGACATGGGCGAAGTTAATGAGCAAAGAAATGACAATCTGCTTCTTGAGGATGTAAAAAAGGCCATCATTGACTATGTGAATCATGAGTATGATGAAAACCATAGCTATGAAGAATTTGATAAGATCTATCCAGACTATAAACATGTTGGCATTGCTTACACGACAACACCGGATGAAAGACATTCCATTCAGTATGAGTTGAACTTAGAGGAAAAAACTTGGTGTCAGATGATTGATGGAACCATTATCAGAAAAGAAAGTTTTGATCTGGATAATGAGGGTGAAAATGCAGCACTTACTCGCATGAAAGAAGAAATCGAACTAGGAAGTTTTGATGATTTCGTGTATGTGGATGAAGATGATTTGAAGGCAGCTCTTGGAATGGAAATAGATGATGATGGAAACTTCTATGATCCGCTTGCAAAAGACTTAGATAATGATGGAATTGCTGACAGATATGACAATGATTTTAAAGACAGCGATGCTTTTGAATCAACTTATGATGTGGATGGCTTGCATAAAGATGATCAATCAGAAAAGCCCTCTATTTTAGCCCAGATACGAGAATATCAATCCAAAGAAAAAGATACAGATAATAAGGAAACCAAAGACAAGGAGCAGGAGCGTTAAGCGTCCTGCTCTATTGCATTTAAAACGAAGAAAAGGAGAATACAAATGAATTACGATGAAATCAGAAATAGCATTGAAAACATGGCAAAAGATAATTATCAGGACTTTATTAAGGCAATCATTTCATATGAGAAGGGAATCAATGACAAGGAAGCATTGGACACGCTTTATAGTCAATTTATGGAAAACGATACAGTGAATCTTTTACATGAAGAATTTGACTATATGATTGATGAGCTGCGTGAACAGGGACAGATCAAGGACATCCCGTATCAGCCGGATAAAGACGATATAGTCACTTTAGTAGGTAATGTAGTCGGTAAGGTAGAAGCAATCGAACGAGAAAATAAGAATGGTGGAAAGTTCTCTGTTGTGAATTTTTCGCTGCTGACAAAAGACGAAAATGGCGAAAAGAAATATCATAATTGTTCTGCCTATGGAGAAAAAGGGAAGCTTGCAAAGGATTTTCAAAGAGGAGATTTTGTGAAAATTTCCGGCCAACTTCGTAGCAGTATTGATGATAATGGCAAGGAACACACTAATATCAGGATACTATCGACAAAGATATTGAAAGCCAGAGAACAAATGCAAAATAGTGAGAAGGAAAAAGAGGTACTAGAAAAAGAAATTCAATCCTTACAAGAACAGATTGAGGATAGACAACTGGATTTACATTATGCAGATTCCTTTGAGCAGTCTGGTCAGATAAGAGAAGATATTCAAAAGATGGAAGCAAAGCTTTCATCACTAGAAGAAAGACTTAAGAAAACAGTTGAGAAAGTCTCAGAGAAAGAAAATAAACCAAAGGATTCTATCCTTGGTGCAATCAAGAAACTCAAAGAAGAATCTACTGAAAAACAGGAACAAAAACCGATAAAAGGTGAAATGGAACTATAAAACAAACCAAGCAAAATAAGATTGCAGTAACAGGGGATGGTCGCAGATCATCCCCTATTTTTTGTGCAAAAACGAAGAACTTTATATATCGCATTTTGAGATTAGGCTCCCAGTATCAGTGAAGAATCACAGCCTTCAACATCATTATGATGGAAAGACAGTCTATCTTGACAAAATACCTCCATATGGTTATAATTATGTTCATAATCATATAGATACTAAACTTCGGATACAAGTTACAAAAAATAAGGAGGTATGGTTATGGCCACAAAAAATATTTATGTTGCAGAAGCAGATCTACACCTATTTGATGATGCTGCCAAGTACGCCGGAAGTGTTTCTGCCGCTGTGATACAGGC
>ERZ773272.150-NODE-150-length-28262-cov-6.860496_pt1 | contig 28262 bp, 9 predicted proteins | sample MGYA00511891_ERZ773272 | MGnify/ENA primary metagenome ERZ773272 (study PRJEB29015, sample SAMEA2738150) | human oral metagenome | biome: human oral; feature: human-associated habitat; material: saliva | place: China | collected 2198 ...
AAAATATTATATAAAGTTTGTTCATCTTCATTTAAAGTGGAACCTAATTCAATTTTTTGTCTAAATTCAATTAAATTAATATTATTCATTCTTGAAAACAAATCACCTTGTGTTTCAAATCTCATTTTAGTTCCTGATTTCAAATTAGAGGATAAAATTTGACCTCGTAAATTATTAGGAATTTTTAAAGTGATTTCTTCTCCATCAATATTAACAGTATAATCAGTAGTTTGTTGTTCTTCTTCTACTCTAAATTGATAAGCGTCTTGTAATGCATTTCTATCAGTCCAAGTCATTTTATTTACATGCGTATTGATTCCAATACGTGTTTTGTAAAGTTGCTTGTTATTAAAGAATTTCTTTTTTGCTTTAATTTTAGGAGCACCTGTTTCAAAATCAAAATTTGTTTCTAAATATGAAGCAGTAATATTTCTATCAACAAATCCTGCCATTTCTTCTAATAAACTTTGAGTAACAGCACTGTTAGATTGTACTTTAGAAATACTTTGTCTATAAAAAGATTGTTGAGTGTTTTTATTAAACACTACATCATATAAAGATTTTAAAACACTTAAATCATAGTCATTGATAGCTTGACGATTTTCAATATAATGTACTAAAGGATATTCCATATTAGGAACTTTTTCAAACAAAAGTTCTAACATTTGTTGTAAATGTTCTACAGGGTCTTCGTGCATTTCTAAAATGTGACTATTAAATTCCATAATAGTCTTTTTTAAAGAAGCAGTTTCACTTCTAAATGTTAATTTTTTAGTTAAAACAGCATTAATTAAATTTCGAGAAGCTACTATTAAAGAAGTACTATCAGCTCTTCTATGTAAAAATTCACCAGTTTTATAATTATAAATACGAATCATATTTATAACAGCTTGTGTGAATTTTGCAATATGTTTTTCAGAACCCATATCTTCAGAAGTTTGCCAACCTTTACGTTCATGAGCAGTGTCTTTATGATAAGAATATTTATTATCAATGTCTGCTTCATACCCTTCAGTGTTTTTCATAATTGATAGTTGGTCTCCATAAATATCTTTTAACAAACTATCAAAATGTCTTAACATAGTGTATGAATTAGCTGCTTCTAAAATATTTAAATCTGCAGCTTCAATTTCACTGATTTGATTTGCTAAATGAGGAGCATTTTTTAAAACATATTTTTTAACTGCTGCATAATATTCTGAATAATGATCTGCAGTGTATAATTGAGATTGTAAATTAATAAATCTATTACCTGTAAATCTTTTAGCCATTCTAGCTTTAAAAGTTTCATCTTGTAATAGTTCAGATACTAAAGCTTTATATAAATTAGTTTTGTTTTGTTTATTAGTATTTTTGATACTATCAATATGAGCTAAAGTAAGATCATTTTTAAAAGATTCTTTTGTAGCTACTTCTGAATAAAATAAATTTAAAGCTGAATAATAATTTTGAGAATCAAAACTTCCATTAGAATACATTGAAGGCTTTAAAGCCATTATGCTTTGATTTAAAGGAAATTTTGCTTGTAAATATTTAACAATGTTTTGAAATAATTTATCTTTTTCAAATTTAATATTTTCATTTAAAGTCTGAGAAGATTGATCTGAAATTATGCCAGAATTAATGTCATAATATGCAATATTAGATAACATATCTTCAAAATTCTGTTTTAATTTACTTACAATATCAAAAGCTTCAAGACCATAAAATTCTGCTAAATGCTCTGTTAAATTAACAGTATTTTTGTCTAATTCTTCTGCTTTAGTTTTAATTTCAAGATCTTCTTCAGCTGTTGTAGTTTGAGTTTCATCAATAATATTTAAAGCTTCTCTAATTTTAGCTAAAGCAGTATCAAATTGAGGAGAGTCAGGATGCTGTGCATCCCAACTCCTCAAAATATCTTGAATATCTTTATCTAAAGCTCTCATAGAAAGTATTACTTCAGTTTCAGTATCCCCTTCTCGAGGAACTAAACGCATTTCTTTACGTGAAGTATTATATCTAGAAATAAACTCTATAAACTGAGAAATATTTTTGTTTTTAAGAGCTTGATTTAAAGGAATCTTAATTCTCATTATGTTTTTTGAACTATAAAGAATATCACATTCTGCCATAATTAACATTCATTATTAAATAATTTGTTATATAAATCTTCATTTATTTCATACAAAGCTCCAATTAAATCTTCATAATTTTCATTATTAAGAATTTGTTCAAGTTTATCCTTTAAAGGCTGAATATCATCAGTTAAAGTTTTACCTAAATCAATAGCAGTTTGTATTTCTTGCATAAATGCTGGTAAATTGTCATCTGTTAATTGCATATCCTCTAAACTTTCTTTGAAAGAAGGATTATTGAGTAATGCCATTAAAACGTTACCTACTGTACTACCTTCAAATTTTTCATCAAATAATGAAGTTACAGTAGGTTGTGATTCTTCAATATTTGTATTAGATGTTGCAGCTTGAGAAATAACAGTTGGATTTTCTAAATCTGTAGTTACTTCATAAACTGTTCCTTGAGCATCTGTAAATCTAATAGATTGATTAGATGTATCAAAAGTTGCACCTGGATATTTATTTAAAAGCATTGTTTCATAAGTCAAAATTTGACCATCCCTTTGAACTTGATAAGGTGCTTTTAAAGCTGCTTCTAATTTACCTACTTTTAATAAAGTTTTAATTGAGTCTTGGTTGATATCATTATAAACTTCTATAGCTTCATCAATTGAATCTTCAGAATAAGTAAAAGGATTTCCTTCAGAATCTATTCTACCTGCTTGGATTAATAAATCTATAATAGGTACAAATTGAGGGAATTTTTGTTTAAATTCTTCTTTTGGAGATATAGTTGTAGGAGCTGTATTAGTTGTAGTGGCTGTAGGTGTAGCAGATGCAGTAGTTGCTGTATTAATAGTTGAATTATTTGAATTATTAGAACTTGTGACTGTATTTGAAGCAGGTTTAGGATTAGATGGATTAATTAATTCTTGTAAATTTAATCTTAATCCTGATGAACGTAAATCAACATCTACTGTAAATAAAGCAGGATTAGTTCCAATTTCAAAGAAAATTAATTTGTTATTATTTCCTCTGTGACCTACAATGTCAGTTGCATCTGCTCCATTTGACCTTCTACTAATATCAGGATTAATAAAGAAACCTTGTTTAAAGTAAGCATCTGTTAACTGCATTAAAGGTTGTCTAACTTCAGTAGTACCATCAGGATTAGTATATACTGTTTTACCATCACCTACAGGACGATGAATATCATCTGTAGTACCATGAAACATTAAATTAAACATATCAAAAAAGCTATGATCAATTTTACCTTCAGGAGTAGTTGGTTTTAAAAATCCTTGATTTCCAAAGAAAGAATTAATATCAACTTCTAAAGAAGCTGTTGCATCTATAGTAGTATGACCATTATTTACAGGATAAGTTAATCTTGCAAATACACTATTTTTATTAGCAACTAAAGAAGGTTCATGTTGAAAACGTGTTACAGTTCTAACTAATTTAGATACTAAAGAAGGAATAATTGACCAATGTTCTCCATTAGCATAAGCTAAAGTTTGAATGTTTCCATCTTTATCAGTTGTTTCAATTTTTAATGTATTACCTTCTTTTTGTAATAAACCTGATAAAGTTCTTCTATGATTAGCTTGTTCTAAATCAATAAATTCATCCTCTGCCCAATCAATTTCAGAACCATCAGCTGCAATTTTAGTTAAACGTAAATTTAATGAATTTTGTTTAGCATATGTACTAGTATGATTACTTGGACAAATTGGTTGCATTACAGCTTGTAACATTCCTAAAAATTGATTAGCTTTTTCAGGAGAAATTACACATAAATTAGCTGCATTTAAATTATCATAAGCTATACTATCTTTGACATTAAATTGTTGTATATGAAAACCATTTTCATTAAAGCTATATCCTAATCTAAACATAGGAATATCTTTACAAGTTTCATTATTAAATTCATCCAAAAGTTGTAAATGGTCTATTTTCAAACCTGCTCCTTTTAATAAAGTTTCAATTTTATCTGGTGATTCTTGTTGATACACCATATATTGAGCTTGAGATAAAATATTTAATTGAGCATCAGTAAAATTATTTTGAGATTTAAAATCATTTAAAGCTTTTGTAAATTTAATTAAAGAAGCTCTTGTGTTCCACATTGAAGTGAACATTCTAATTCCTGTAAAATTCTGACGGAAAGGTTTACGGTCTTCTTTACCTTCTTGGAAAGCTTTAATATATTCAGAATCATTTAACTGTGAAAAAGACATTCCATAATTATCCAACATTAACATTCTAACTTTAGGAGTATTACTGTCAGGATTACGTTTTTGAGATAAATATGTAGGTAATAATTCTGAAGGGTCTAATAATACATCATCAGATACAAATATAACAGCTTTACCTTTTATAGATGAATCTAAATTATAGAAATCTGCTTCATTACTTGTAAATGTGTAAACTGATGAAAAAACTTTATCAGGATTTTGATGTATTAAAGATTGAACATTATGTTCATTAACATTATCAGGATTAATCGTACCTCCTAATCTAATAGGCTTTCCTTTACGAGGTTTAAACCAAGTAGTTTCAGAATGTGTAATTGCACTACTAACATCAATAGATAGAGATCCATTTTTATTAAATTCCTTTAGCTTTTCTTCAAACCAATTTTGATAAGCTAAAGAAACTGAATCAATGCCATCTATCATTTTTTGTAATCTGGTTTTAGTAGCATCATCTATTTTAGGATTATTAATAGAAGCACTTAAACTATTTTTAATATTTAATTTATTATCAATTAAAGTTTTAGGACTATTAATTCCTGCTAAATCAAACTTACAAATTCTACCTCGTTTGTCTTTAACTTTAAAGACAATATTAGCTATTATTCTTTGACCTTTATAGTCAAAACCAGCTTGATTAAAACTTCCATGAATAGGAGTAACATCTTGAGAAGTAGGAGTTCTAAATTCTAATTCATACACACCATTTTCCCAATCCTTTTGATTGAAATTTCTTGTAATAACAGCAGGCATTGATTTAGGATCTACTGCTGTAGGCCATGAATGTTTAAATAAAATAGCTGATTTAACTTCATATAATCTTCTTTGTAAAGCAATTTTATCTTTATACCAAAAAGCTTCTGCTTTACCTGCATTTCTTTCAGAATCAGTTAATAAAGCTTGTAAATTTCTTAATTCTGCATTACCAGATACAGCTGGAACTACCCATTGAGAAGCTTTATACTTTTTACCATTTTTGCCTTGAACTTCTACATTTTCAACTGTATCAATAGATAAAAGTGTAACATCTCCATAACATTCAATTGGGAAAGAATCTAAAAGAGATTGCCCATTAACATTTATGTAAGGAACCACTAAACCTGTTCCTGAAGTATCAGTTGTAAGCATTTCTTCTACGGCTTTAATTGATTCTTCTCCATTTGTTCGATTATCAGGATCTTTAAAATCCTCTTCTGTTACAATACCAGCAGGAGTATTTGAAGTAACTGATGTACTTACAGATGTACTTGGAGTTTGAGAAACTACAGAAGAACTTGTAGTAGAAGAACTTGTAGAAGCAGTAGGAGTACTTACTGGTGTTGAAGTATTTCCAGTATTAGCAGTACTTGATACAGGAGTTGATGCAGGAATTGAAACAGTACTTGAAACAGGTGTAGAAGCTACTGTTTGTGTACTTGATGTAGGAGTATTAGAAGTTACAGGTGTTGAAGTTGTTACAGGTGTACTATTAGGAGTAGCAGCAACTGTTGCACTATTAGTTGTAGCATTAGCACTTACACTATTAGCATTAGCAACTGCCACATTTCCTGTAATATTTATAGGTGTAAAATCTAATTGTTTTAAAATGTCTAATTTATCACTAATTAATTGAGCAATACCAGATTTAATTGAAGGAGCTTTTGATTTGTTTGGAGATTGAATATTTTTACCAATAACATTACTTAAACCATTATCAATAAAAACTGAAGCTTCTCTTGCACGAGTCATTAAAGTGTATAATTGTTGTAAAAATGATCGAGCTTCTACAATATTAGTAGGAACATCAAAATTTTCATCAATTACTACATAGTCAAATTCTTGACCTTGCATAGTAGCAAGATTTAATACATGTTCAGGTGGAATATCAATACCTGCAGCTCTAAGTTTATCTAAATGTGCAGAAGTATTTTGACCTACAAAAGCAATAGTTTTTCCACTATCAATTCCTGCTTTTAATTGAGCTATAGTATTATCATTTAAAGATGGAACAATTAAATCTCCATTTAATTCTGAACCAGTATATGCTTTAAATTTAAATTTAGGTAATAAATTTTGAACAGTAGCAAAGAATGCTTCATAATCTGTTTGAGAATCATATAAACGTTTTTCTAAAACTTCTGAAAGAAGAGTTCTAACAGCTTCTTGATTTTGAAATTTTTGTAAATTATTATCACGTAAAGAAATAGTTAAAGGAGGGGTACGTGCTGCAAACACTGCTCCTTCATCAATATTTTGAATACCGTTAATAGCATTATTATAACCTAATTGTGCAGGGTCACCACACATGAAAACTTGTGCTCCTACAGATGCAGCATAAGCATCTATAATTCGAGCTTCTAAAGTATTTAAATGGGTAGCTTCATCAATATAAATAGCTTTAGGAGCTTGAGCAAGTTGATTAAACTGAATATTATTTAATTTTAATGTTAATTTTAATAATCCGTCTTGACCTGTTATAGTTGAAAAGAAAGTACCATCAAAATCACCAGGATTATCATAACTATCAAATTCAGCCTTAATTCTGTCTAATTGATCTTTACCTAAAAGTGTAATAAGTAATTCATTAAAAGTCATAGCTGAATTACGACCCATTGCATTTCGCATGGCTTCTGCTTGCTTTAATGTAGGACCAGCAATAAAGACTTCTTCACCTTTAATAGCTGAATCAATAGAATTTAAAACTACTTGTGTTTTACCTGCTCCAGCTACACCAAAAATAATAGTTGTATTTGATAATAAAGGTGTTTCTTGTAAACTTGATAAAGAATGAGCTTTAGCTAAAATATCTCTAAAAGTTTGATGCATTGAAGATTGTGCAATTCTAGCTGATAACTCTTGAGTAGTTACTGGAGCAATTTGATTATTAGTATTAACTCTTTGAAATAATGCTTGATAAAAATTAGCAGGATCATCTGAAATGATTGAAGCTAAATATTGTAATTTATCAAAATCTGTAAAACCATCAACTTCTAAAGTATCTGTAACTTTAGAACTTCTTTGATTATTTAATTGTTGAATACCTGGAATTAAAGCTTCTAATAAGTTAGAATTTTGAATTAATTCTGATACAGAGATACCATTATCTGCTGCAAATTGATTTATATTTTTATAAATTAATCTTTCTAAATTATATAAAGGAACTTGAGCTAAATTAGAATCAAGCATTGTTTTATCAATACTATCTATTCCTTCTAAAATATCCAAGGTTTTACCATTGTAACTAAATGATCTTGGTAGTTTTGCTAAAGTTTCCCATAGAACATTACTTAACACTTTACCTGTTCTAGTAAATTTTGAAATTTTATTAATACTATTTTGGTCTGAAAAAGAAATCCAATTATCAATTTCATCTATATAACCATCTAAATTTTGAAGATATAAAGTTGCATAATCAGCATCAATTTCAGGTAACTTTTGCCATTGAGAACGAAGTTTATCTTTATGTTCTTCAGCAAACATATTAATAGTTCTATTGTGACCAATAGGTGCATTAATACTTGGCAATGTAGAAGCAGCTTGTAAATATACTTTTAATAATTTCATATAATCACGAGCTTTTTCTATCTCATTTCTTTGAGTATCATTTAATTGAAGTTGATGAACGTCTGAAATTCCATCATAATCATTTTGAATTGTTTCAAGAATATTATCAATGTCTGGTAAAGAATCATTATTAGAAGCTGCAATACTTTTTAGTAATTCTCCTACAGGATTAACAATTTTAGTATTTAATTTCTTTTGAAGTTTAAATAAAGCATTATTTGAAATATCAGCTACAATAGTATTAATACTATTTTGAATAGGTTTAAATAGAATATCTGATTCTTGTTCAATTTCATCTTTAAACATATCTGCTTCAATCATTCCCTCCGCAACATCTTTTAACTCAACTTGTTCAATTCCTTGTATATTAGAATCTACAATATTTTGTAAAGCTTCTTTAAATTTAATTCTATTACTATCTTCAAGATCTACAAAAAGTGTAGGATTATTTATAGGATCATTTTCATAGTCAATTAAATCCTGCAAAGCTTCTTCAATAGTTAAGGTTTCAAGGTTAGGATCGCTTTCTACATAAGTAAGTAAATCTGATGTATTACCTGATGAATCTTCAAGTTCAAAAAATTCTAAAGCTTTAATTAAATCATTAACTTTACCTTTCATCTGAGTAAACATTGTTTGTTTAATAGTATCAGATATTTCTTGAGTATTACTTAAATCTGTATCAAGACCTTTTAATATAGATTTAACTTTAGGTGATAAAGTTCCAAAACTAATTGTTCTATCAATAACAGATCTTAAACGACCATTAACAGGAATAAGTCTTCTTAAATAACGAGCTGTTTGAGGGTCTACTTCATAATTAACTTTTTGTAATTCAGCTTCTACATCAGCTGCCCATTTAGCATCCATAGAATCATTATAAGCTTTAATAGCTTGAAAACGTTTAAATTTTCTTAGATTAAAAGCTTCATCAGTTTCTTCAACACCTGTTAAAGGATCAATTATTTTTTTATTACGATTATTAAATTCATCATCAGTTTCAGTATCTAATTTACTATCAATAGTTTTATAAGAATTTCTTAAATTTTCTGTGTTTAATACACCTGATCCAAATAAATTAGTTATATTTTCTACCCAATTTTTATATGCTGGAACATTTTGACTTAATGTATCTAAATGTGGATTAATAGAAGCTTCAAATTGTTTAAATTTTTCCCAAGCACTTGTTAATTTAGTTTTTAACTGAGTTTGGACATATTCTGGCCATTGTTGGGTCATAAACTTTAAAGCTTCTTCAGGAGTTAAATCTTGTAAAGTTTTACCTGGATGTAATGTTTGCAAATAAGAATCCATATCTACTTCTAAGAAAGGCGAATGTAGAGCTGAATCCATTGCAAAATTTAGTTTTCTAGTGTAATCTAAAGAATTTTCGCCAGCTAAGAAATTTTTAACAGATTCTCTAGATTGAGTTAATTTATCATTTAAAGCATCAAGATTAGCTTGACGTTGTTGTTTTTGTTGATCAGTTAAATGAATTAAAGCTGTATCATTAGGAACTTTTGTACCATCTGGAGTTCCTTCCATAGTTTCTCCAGCATGTCTAAAAGCTAATTCATCATTAACTAAATTATTTAATACTGTAGCAAAATCTTGATAGTAATTAGTTAATTGAGAAATACTCTTGTATCTATTATATCTTTTTTCAGTTAAAACCATGTTATCAAACAATTCATCATCTGATAAATTAGCTTGATTTCCAATTAAAATTTCTTCAATACTATTAATTCTATCATTAACTAAATCTGCTACAGCTTGACTTTGAGATTCTGATTCATTTTCAGTTGTTCTCCATACTACTTGATTATCATCTGTAACATCATAATCAGTAGCTGACAAATTTTTATTACCAGCTTTACCTTCTTTAGTCATTTCAGCTAATTGACTACGAAGTTCATCAACATGTCCATTACGAATTAAAGTAGCAATATCTTCATCTAATCTAGGTTTACGAAAACCTCCTTGATCCAAAATAGTTTTACCATGAAAAACAGCACCACCGACAGCACCACCTAAAAAGCTCATTGCATATCTGTCAAAAGCATTGTCCCATGCTCCAACATCTTTAACAGAAGTATTAAATCCTAATTCACCTGCTAATTCATACAATGATTTAGAAGTATCCATAATAAGTTCTTCACCTACTTCTTCAAGACCTTCACCTATGATTTTCTCGGCAGCATTTAATGTATGATATTTTAAATCTTCATTAAATCTATTAAATACTCTTTTACTAGTTTCTGCAGCAGCAGAAATTAAACCCATGAATTTATTTTTAGCAGGAGCTTCTGCTGAAGAAATACCACTAAACACTTCTTGAGCTTGTCTAAATTCATTTCGTAAGGCTCTACGAGCTGATCTTGTGTAATCTCCTGTAGCGTCATCAAAAAATAATTCTCCTAATTTAGAGTATTTATCAAAAGCAAACATACCTAATGTACTACCTAAAGCTACAGCAGCTGCTTCTTTTTTAGTAGCACCATGACTAAGCATGTCAGAATAAACATCAGTATTTGAAATAATTGCCATGTAAGCTAAAGAAGCATTTCTTCCTAAAGCAGTTGCTTCTACTGCTTTTTTCTCTGCAGCAGGTAAGAATTTATTTAAACATGCTTTCCATAATTCTTCACTTTCTCCTAAAGCTACTTTTTTTGCATCATATAAAGCTTTAGCATTTTTATGAGCTTCTTCTACATAATTAGGAGCACCTTTTAATTTTCCAAAAATAGAAGCAATTGCTTTTTGTTGTCCCCATTGTAAAGCTACATCAGAAGTTAAATTACCAAAATTTTCAAATGAGAAAGCATTACTTCTAGCATAATCTGAAGTAGATGAAGAAGCTTTAGCTCCATATGCAGCTAAAGTATTTACCCAAGTAGGAGTTTCTGAATCAGTTAAAGCGGTAGCCATACCATACATCATAGGTAAAGCTTTACTTAATTCTCTACCCATTAAAGCTGCTGAATAAATACCTCCCACTACAGGTCCTAAAAATAAAGGAAGAATTGCTACAACATTTTTAGCAATAACACCTGATGTACTTTTCTTGATATCGTTAGAATCAAAGAAATCATATTTATTAATTCCTTGTCCATCAACTGTGAAGGTATCGAATAAAGAAAGAACTTCTTTACCAATAACTGACCTACCTCCTAAAGTTTCATAATAATAAGTACCTTTATTATTTAATTTAGCATCTCCTTTTTTATGAGTTCTTTCTACACCTGTTATAGGGTCAATATGAACTCCATCCTCATCATAAGTAGCTAAAACTAAAGGATCTTTAAATTGGTCTTTAAGCCACTCAATAGGACTAGTTACTAAAGTATGTTCATTAACTGTATAATTTTCAAATTGACCAGTTTCTGTATTAAAAACTTTGTTTTGTTTAGCAATTTCTCTTCTACTAAAAATAGGATCACTCCAAATATTTACACCTTCAATACCGATAGCTTGTCTATCAGGATTAACACCTCTTTTAATATCAAAATGAATATCTTGAATTTTACTTTTAGGTGTTCTATCAATATCAAACATATCAAGTGCAGGACCTTGAGAAGCTTCTTCTTGTTGAAACGCCCCAAAGTCTTGTACTCTTTTTTTGTAATAATCTTTAAACTTGTCTTCAGAAAAGCTTCCGTTTTCATCTTTAAATGCCGGATTGGTTTTAATGAAGTCTGACTTTAAATATTCTGCAGGTTTTAATAATTGAGTATTTTGTAAAGTCATATCTGCAATGTTGGTAAAATCTGAATTTGTAAAATCAGGATTATTCAATCCGGCTACTATCCAATCATTTTTTTCCATAAATTCTATTGATTTTTCAGAACATTTCCTGAAGTACTTCTTAATCTAGTTTGTTTTTCAAAATTTTGATATTTTTTCTCAAGATTAAGAGCTTCATCATAATCTAATTTTTGTTGGTCAAGTCTTGCTGCAAGTAAAGTGTTATTATCAATAGGAATATAAACAGCTGCTTTATAAATGGTATCATAATTACCAAACCAGTCAAATGGATTCATAATATTAAATGTATCAATTTCTGGAGTGGTTGCTTCTTTACCTGTACCAACTTTTAAACTTTGCTGAATTAATGTTACAGCTTTATCTGTATCACCTCTGTATTCTTTAACAAATGCAGAAGGTTTAATTCCTGATAAACTATCAGTGGTATATCCTTCTGTTACTAAGAAAGCTCCAAATTTAGTTTCATCAGGAGTTCCATCTGCTTTAAGTAAAGAACCTAAACCAGCTTTTTTATAAACTTCTTGAACTTCTCTAGGATTTGTTTTACCAGAAGCCTCTAATTCAGCTTCTACTTTTTGGAATTTGTCAAGTACTTGTAAATTTACACTGCCATCAGGATTGATAGGTAAATTTACTCGCATCACACCTGTATTATTATAAGTAATATTTTTTAAAGCTTCACTAGAAACTTTTTGGTCACCAAAGGTAATATTTTGCATGTTTTTAACAATACCTTGAATACCTGATTGACCTAACATATTTGCTAATGAAGTATTTTCAATAGGTTTACCACTTGTGTCTGTAATAAGATTAAATTGTCTACCTAATACAGTCATTTGAATACCATCACCTCTATCTACAGTCATCATTTGTTTAACACCACTAATAGATTTTACCATTTCTACAAGCTGAGTAGATTTTAAATCTGTACCGTCTTTTCCAGATTGACTTTTTACAGAGGATTTAGCACTTGCACCACCTTCTAAATCAATATCAAAGCTCTTAGTTTCATCTAATTTAGAAGCTATTAAAGTTTGCATTAATTTTTTAGCACCTTCTTCAGTTAAATCAGATTTAGCTTTTAATAAAGCTTTAGCATTTGGAGCTAATGTACTATAAATATAAGACATAGCTTCAGCAGCTTGATTAGCTTGAGTTTTAGTTAAGTACTTATATTTATATAAATCATTTACTGTTCCATCATAAGTTACATTTCCAGCAGCTTCTTGTACAGCTTGTTCAAAATCTTGCATACCTTGAATTATTCTACCTTTTTGAGTAGAAGTATATCCATTTTGAGTTTGTTCAGAAGTACCTAAACCATTCAAAGCATCTTGAATTTGTTTAGTTACAACTTCCATTCCAATTCCATTTTGAACTACAGAAAGTAATTTATTATTATTTGCTAAACTAGTATCTTGTGCTCGTTTATATAATAATTCAGAATTTGTTAAGGGAGCGTATCCTTCATGTTCTTTAAGTTCTTCAGCTGTTAAAAATTTAAAATCACCTTCTTCATTCATACAAATAAATTGTCCTCTATCTGTAATAGCTACTTCATTAATACCACCATTTTTACTAACTTGTTCATAAGCATTGTCATACTCTTTTTTATTAAAATTAGCAATTTTTAATTGATTTAAAGTATTCAAATATCTAACAGCTATATTAGAAGAACTTGATTTTCCTAAAATTCCAGGACTATTATTATTTACATAAAAATTTTGAAGTTGAGCAGTAATAACTGCCATATCACTTGGAAGACCATCTAATTTTTCCAACATTTGAAGTAAGTCTTTATCTGTTAAATCTTTAGAATTTTTACTACTAGATTCACTTGCAGAAGTTGGTCCTGTACTTCGAGATGTACCAGGTAATGGCTGATATACAGCATAAGGAGGGACATATGCCCCTCCCTGCTGAAATTTAGAAATAAAATTAATTTTCATTATTTCCTTTTTTGACCTTTAATATAATTATCAGCACTTCTTTGTGCTCTTTCAATATCTTTTTGATAAGCTGTTAAACGATTATTCATTTGTTTTTGAAAAAGTTCCATTTCTTTCATTTTGCTTTTTAATTTTTGAATAGTGACTTTTTCACTGTCTCCTAATGAACCTCCTTTAGCTTTAGATGTAACTACAGGTTTAGATGCAATTACAGGTTTGTAATCTTCAGGAATGAAAAGAGAAGTATTATTAGGTACAAAAGGTTTGTATCGAATACCTTTAATAGCATAAATTCGTTTAGTTACTTCTTCTTGAATACTATTAGACAATCTTTGATAAGTTGCTTTTTCTTCTTCTGAAAGATCTGATAATTTACGTTTTTCTGTTAAAAGATCATTAATTAATTGTTGGTCTTCTAACGTAGCTGGAATACCATAATTTTCTAAATTAGCTGATATATCATTTTGTAATGAAGCTTTTTGAGCATTTTCACGAGCTTCTAATAATTGTTCATTATTAAGTTTAGCTTTATTTTCAAGTTCAGCTAAGAAACCATTTAATGATTCATAATTAGCTCTATCTCTAGCTCCCAAAGCAGTAAGAACACTTTGTTTCTTTTGGAAGATATTCTGTCTATTAAACATAGCAGTGTCATAACGACTTTTTTGATTTAGTCTTTCTTGTTCCCACCCAGCAGCTGCTGTTCTTTCTCGTTTTTCAGCATCTTGTTGTTGACCTTGTTGAATGTATTCTAAGCCTTTCATATATCCTTCCATTTGAGCTGCTTGTTGTTGAGCACCGTCAGATGTTATTGCTCTTGATGCTAAAGAATTTAATCTTCCTGCAGCTTGTCTTCCTGCCATAATTGCTTGTTCATTTCCATATAACCATTTATGAGCTTCCATAGGGTCATATAATAAAACAGGAGCTTGTTTAGCTTGTTCAAACAAACGATTATTGTTATTTCTAGCTAATAAATATCGACTGGCAGCTATAGCATTAGGTAAAGCATTAGAAAGTAAGCTATCAATATCAATAAATTTTTTAATAGATTTAGATTTAATTTGATTTTCTACAGCAGGATTAATTACAGAAGGATTATTTGTATTTTCTTCCATATTATCTTCAGGAGTATCTGGTTCCTCAAGTAGTGGAGCTGTTACATTCGGATCTTCAGAATATTTTTTATTAATAAAATATCTACCAGATTTATCTTTAATTAATCCTGTAAATAAATTTTTAAAATCTTCATCAGCATCGTCTTTAAATTTAAAATCTAAATCAGAAACATTATCATTAGTAATATCAATAAAACGTTGAGCAGTTGTTGTTCCATTAACACTTTCTAAAGGTACACTATAACCATTTACTCCTCCTGGAGAATTAGCACTTCCATAGATAGCTTTATTAGTTTGATTAAAAAGCTTTACTGCATTACCTTTTCTGTAAGAACCTTTTCCTACATAAGGATCAGTTGCCATTTCTCTTTTATAATTGTACATTTGATCTATTAAAGTGTTATAATCTTTCAACATTTCTAATTGAGTTCCTTCAGGATGTTGCGTTCTCCAATTAGTTACCCAATTCATAAAATCAGATGTACGATTATCAGGATTTGATTGCCATTTTTCACGTGCTTTATTAGTATTTAATTGAGCATCATTATAATCATAACCAGCTGCTAAATGAGCAGGATGTAAAGCTTTATCTCGTTTTAAAGCATTAGCTCTCTTAATTCCTAATAAATTAACTTTATTTGTAGTACCATATTCATTATTATCATAATTTATTGAGGACATGTATCCAGTACCATATTCAGGAACATTAACAGATGGGTAATCAACACGTTCATTATTTGATACATGCCCTATACCAAAAGGGCGTAATAAACCAAAATCTATTTTAGGTTTTTCAGGTAAAGCAAATTGAAATCCTTCTTGAGCTTTAGGAATTAATTTACCTCCTTGTTTCCATACACCTAATGAACGTAAGTAAGATTCAGAATTTCCTCGAGACACTAATTCATTATACTCAGGACTATGAGGTTGACCTTTAGCACTTCCTTGTAAATTAGCTTTATAATCTTTAGCTCTGTCAATAAGAGTTTTAGCTCTCATATTTTCATATTGAGGAGCCTTTTGTGGTTTTTTACCTGGACCTGAATAACCATTTCCTTTATTAAATCCTGGTTGTTGTTTAGGAGTTGTTGAAGGAGGTGGTATATTTGGAGGTGTATTAGATGTATTAGCAGGAGTTGTTCCTCCAGCTGGTTTATTTTTATTTCTTAAAGCTTGAAGACGTAATTTACCTTTATCAATTCTAGATAAACTATTAGGATTAAAATCATATTTAATAAATTCATCTGGATTAGTACGTTGCACATTTGTTCCTATATACCTACCTCGTCCACTTGGAGTGTATAAACTATTAAATCGTTGAGCACTATATACAGGATTAACTACTGGACCATTTAAAACTTCTGTAGAAGTTTTTTGTCTCCAAGACCAAGGTTTATACCAAGAAGATTCATCTCCAAACCAAGTATGACCAGATTTAGATTCTGTTATTACAGAATATTTATCCTTCATAGAAGGATGTGAATTAATTACTGCATTAACTTGTTCAGGTGTTTTAGCATTACGTAAAGCTGCAACATCTTTAGCACCACCAAATCTTAAAACTTTTTCAGCACCAGAAGCATCTTTTACTTTAACATCCATGTGGCTAGTAACACTTGCTTCTTTAGCTGCTCTCATTCGTTTACCAGCTCTAACATTTCGATAAGCATTAGCTCCACCTAAAATTAATTGTACACCTAAGCCAATGTTTCTCCAGTCCTGCATATTCATTTCATTTTCAGGACCATCTTTACCAATTTTACTAAAAGATTTTATAATTTCATCAGCATTAGATAAACCAATTAAAATACCTGAACCTAATAAAATTTTATTAACTTTAGGAGCTAATTTAATTAAACCTTTTACTACCTTACTGCCACTACCAGCAGCATCACCTAAAACAGGTACTAAACCAATTGCACTTAATCCTAAATTACCTGCAAAACTTCCTAAAGCATTACCCCAGCCTTGACCTTCTTTAATATCAGCTACAAAGTTAGTTACATCACTACCAATACCTAAAACACCTGCACTAATTGGTTCAGGGTCTACTAAAGCAGCAATATCAGCTGCAATAGCTCCTAATCTAGCATAATCAGTTGTAGTTAAAGGACCAGTGTTTGAGTAATTATTTTCTTTTTTCCAAGGTTGTCTATTTTTAGGATCTGATTTAGTTTTAACTGATAGTTCTTTTTGAGCTAAATCAAAAGCAGCAGCAGCCCCCATAGCTGGAGGAGGAGCCATTTCACCCGCAGCAGGGACAGCATTATTAACCTCTTCTGGAGGAATATTGATGACACCACCTTCTTGGAATAAAGGTTTGTTTTCTACATCATTCCAAGAATCCATTTGTCTTAAAATATTAGCATAATCTTGACGAGCTTGCATACCTAACATACCATAATATAAACGAGCTACTTGGTGAGTATTTGGATTATAAGCTAATACAGAAAAATTCTTTTTATTTAAAGATTCTGGAATGTAATTCCATCCAGCATATTGTCCTGCTTCAACTGTTCTAATTGCAGCTGGATTCATTTGACCATATTGTTCCAAATAATTTATATACTCAGTACCTCTAGTATTTTGTAATCTGTCTACTGAAAAATTAATATTTGCTGCGTTTAAAGCATTCTGATAAGCTACTACTTTATTAGCAGCTGATGTATCATATTTTACACCTGTAGGACGAGAATGTGCATTATAAATAGGATATTTTGCACTAAAGAAGGCTTTTTTGTATTTACCTTCTAAATTGTTTAATCGTGCTTTAAGTTTTTCATCATCTACTGAAGTAGCTGGAGTTTCACCATCTTCTCCTGCTGCAGCAGCTTCTGCTCCTGCTTCAGCTTGTTTGTCTTTGGGAATATAAGTTTTATCAGTAGTAAAAAATGTTCTATATTGTTCTGGAGTACCACCAAGTTGATTTATAAATCGATAATCATTGGAATTAATCCCATTTTTAAGTTCTTCTTTTAAAGCTTCTAATCTAGCTAAATAATTTTCACGAGATTTAAAATCAGAATCTTTAAAATCAATATCCTCAGAAAGATTTGCTATATATTCGTCTATATAATCACTAAATAATTTAGCTCTTTTTGTAGTACTTCTTTTTTTAGTTTTTTCATCATAAGGGTCTGTGTCCCACCAAGCTTCTAAATCACCTGTACCTCCAGGAGCCATATGATTAATAAATTTATCCCATAAACCATGAGTTTTTAAATCAAATTTAGGAGCTTCTTTTGGTTTTTTAGCTCTTTCTTTATTATATAAATCTTTAGCAATGATTCCTAAATAAGATGCTACTTCTCTATTTGATAAAAAATCTTTAGTTGCTTTTTTCTTTTCTTTATCATTTAAAGCTTGGTATTCTTCCTCAGATAAAACTTTACCATTTTGGTCTCTCCAATCAGCCATACCATTATCAATTAAACCTTTAGCATCAATAATATCTCCTGATTGGTCAGAAGACAATCTTCCATCGCTAATAGCGGTTTCAAAATTATTTAATGCTGAATAGAATTCTTTAGCTTTACTTTCATCCCATTTTTTATGTTTTACATAATTTTGAGCATTATGTTTAAGATTGGCAAGTAAAAGATCTGAATCTATATCAGTATCAATATATTTGTATGTATTTTGTTTTTCTGCCATAATACTATAATTTTAAAATAATAAAAAACAGGAGTGTCATACTAAATTCATAGTGAGACACTCCTGTTATTCGTTGTTTAGCGAATTCTACGAATCAGCTTGCCTCCATGTCTAAAGACAGGCTCTCCTCCTTCTTCGGGAGCAGGTCCTTCACCTCCTTCGGGAGGACCTTGAGGTTCTGCTTGACCTGTTAATTCAAGTAATGCTTGACATACTTGCATTGCCATATTAGGGTCATTACTTTGTAAAGCTTGTGCTGCCATAGCAACTAACTGTTCCATAGGATCACCAGATCCACCTTCAGCTGGAGGAGGACCCATAGGACCACCTTGTTGGAAAAAATTTACATTCATTTTTTAATACAATTGTTTTAAAATAAATTAATAAACATCTTTAGTATTAATCAAAATACATTTATTTTGAATCAGGGAGTGACACATATTGAGCATCTCTATGGTCTTGAGCATGTAATTCTTTAAATACATACTTACCTAATTTTCGACAATCTTTTTCATAGAGTTCTTTATTATCTTTATTATTAAAAGCTTTTTTAGCTTTTTTAATAATTATTCTTGTAGAAATTCTTGAAAAAATTCTTTCTCCACCTTGTAGTAAAGCTTGAGCTGTACCATCTGGTGCAAGAATTTTCATAGTATATTTATTAAGATCTTCATCATCATCCATTTCAAAGTCATCTCCTACTTTAATTCCAGAATCAGCATTTACTTCCAAAATATATTTACAATTTGGAAAAGGCATTAAATCTTCTGATTCAGGTTTAGGAGTATGAATTTGAATTACTTCATCATCCTCATCAATACCTATCATATCAAGAGGAATAGTAGTATCTTTCATATACATTTCAGGAATAGTATCTGTATTTTTAAATATAAATAACATTCCTTCGTCGGGAGCTAAATGTTCTCGATTACTTAAACCTTTTTTTCGTTCTTCATCGGTTTTAGCTATTTCACATCTATATGTTTTTTTACCTATATTTACTAAAACTTTCTCCATAAATTTGTCTTATATTTTGAAATTTACCTCCTAATTTTGCATATAAACCTAAATACTGATTAACTCTTGGAGAAGTTCCTTTAATAGAATTATAATAAGTATTTGCAGAATCAGAAGCATTATATTTATATGGACCTTGATATAAACTATCAACATATTCTCTTAAAGAATTAGCTTTCATAAAATCCCATTTCTTTAAGGTTTTAATATGAGCATTTACAAATTCATCTAAAGAATCATAGTTAATAACTTTACCATTTCTCATATGGCCAGAATAATTAAAACCTTTTGCATGCTTTCCATAACCACTTTCAAGAGCAGCTTGGTATGTCATATAAGCTGCAATTTTTTTATAGTGTTCTGGACTATATTGATTTTTGTATTCTCTAGATAATCCTTGTACAAAAGCATTATATAAATTACGTGCCCAATCTCTTTGAGTAGATGAGCTTGGTCTATAACCATGAGTCCAACTAGCCCAAGTTTGAACTGCCCAATTATCAGGTCCAATATGAAAATGTTTTCCAGTGGCACCTGTCTTTTTCATTGTAGCAGCATCAGTTTCATCAATTACACCTAATCCATTTTCATAGAAAAATTGAAGAATTTCTGGATTAGATTTCATTTTTTGTCTAATAGATTCAAATGTTTCACCATCAGCTGGAACAATGTCTACAGCATTACCTCCAACATGATGACTTTTTGAACCTGATTTACCAGCTTGACCTGCTTTTCTAGCTCCTGAAGTTACTCTAATTTTAATTCCAGCTTTATCAAATAAATTTTTGATTTCAGCATCTAAATGACCTCTATTATATTTTACTACTTTTCCTGAAGGAAGATAAATATTCTGTGGTTGATAGTTGTTTGGTTTAATTTGATCTTTTACTTCAGGAGATAAAGTAGACATTAACCAATCAATACCTTTATCAATTGGAGAGGTAGCATTTGGATTAACATTTTCAGGTTTAATTTCTTCATCTAACTCATCTAATGGTTCTTCAGATTCTGGATTTTCTGAATCAGAATTAGGTGTTTCATTTGAAGGAGGAGGAGCTAAATTTTCTTCAAATTGTTCAAGTCTACCTCTACCATCCAATAAATTAGAAAGTCTTTGTTTTCTTTCAGGAGTAACCTCAACTTCTGGTTCTACACTTCTATATGAGACAAATAAATCTGCTAATGTTCCCATAGTATATTTAAAAATTAATTAAGTTAAATCTAAAGGGGTGTAGGGTTGACCTGTAATAACAGACATACATTTTTGTATTGAATTTATTTCAGATACTAAAATATTAATCTGTTCTTTAAGATTGATAATATTTTTTTCTAAAGTAGCTATGTAATCATAAACTTTATTATCAATTTGTTTTGCTTTGGAATTATTAGTACTTTTAATTACTTTTAAGGCTTCATTTATTTTTTCAAATTTAGATAAATTTGTATCTAAAAAATCATAAGAAGTTGCTTCTATATCAGCCATTAAAACATAGAAATTTTGTCTACCACGTTTTACATATTTAATGTAACCTGCAGTTTCTAATCTTTCTAAACTATTAAGAATCGTTACTGGAGAAACTCCAGTTAATTTAGCAATATTTGCTATTGAAACTGAAGCTTCTCCTGTAACTGGATTATAATAACGCCGTAAACAAATATAGATTAATAAATCTTTAGGATCAATAGCTTTAACAAGCATATTTTCTTTAATCATAAATGTTACAACAAAATAAATTTATTATAGTTTCCTAAACATAATAATAACGATTTTTAGGGTTTTAACCCAAGTTATTTTAAATTAATTTACAGGTTGTCTTCTATAATACCATCTTTGTTCAGAAGGATTGAAAACCATTTTCCATTCCTTAGAAAATTCAGGAGAATTTTTATAAAAATCAAACTCACCTTGTAATTCAGGATTATCTTTAGCAGTTCTACCTCGTTTTAAAAACATAATAGTTGAATCATTCAATTGATGCACAGAAGGTAAATGCCAATCTGTTTTTTCAGAAGGTTTAGGTTTTAAAGATTCTTTTCTCCATCTTTCTAACACATCAAAAGGTAATACATTATAAGCAGTTTCTAAATCATAATTCTTACTTAAAAAATTAGGATTAACAGTTGCTAACCATGTTTTATAAGCAGGTTTCTTAAATGCTAAAGAACCTCCTTGTTGAAGAGTGTTAATTAAACCTGTACGATCATCTGTATTTAACATAATTTCTTTAGTAAGTAATTTACCTGCATCAATAGCTGCTTGTTCTTTTTCAGATTGTTTACTTTCTTCAGAATAATAAATTTTATATAATTCTTCAAGTTTTTCAGTTACTTCTCTAGTGAAAATAATTTCATTCTTTTCTATTTCAGCATGTTGTTGATGTTCAGAATCTACTACAGGAATTCCTTTTTTTGTTAACTTATCTGCATTTTCCATATGATGTTTATTTTTATGTAAAGCACCTTCAGGAATTACATTTTGTTGAGAAGTTTCTTTAATTTCAGGAGCATCAAGTTGTTTTTCAACTTTACCTCCTTGTTTAAATTCATTTACTGTAATAATATCTGGATTCCAAGTTTCAAGAGTTCCTGTATTAGGATTAATTACTTCATCAAATAATCCTCCTGTTTCAAATGAAACTGGTGTAATTCTTTCAATGTCAAACATTAAAATTTCTGGAACAAAAGCTTCTTCAGGCTCTGTAAATTTACCTCCTTCTTTAGCTTTAAAATATCGAGTATCAAATCCTCCAGCAATTTGAGAAGAATAAGCTTGTGAAGCTACATCACCCATCATATCTACAGATTCTCTTTGATCACTTACTGTAGATGCAATTTTAGCCATTTTATTTTGTCTATTTCTCATTTCAGAAATAAATCTATTGGCTTTATTGCGAGCACCACTACTAAATAGCCCATAACTTTTATCAGCTTTATTAACAGCATCTTGAATATCTTCAACTGTACCACCATAAGAACCTCCTACTTTTTCAATAGTTTTTTCATCCATTGAAAATTTTTGAGTATTTGAAGCTCCTATAGCATTGATTAAACCAATAGGAGTAAGCTTAAGAAATTTACTATCTAAAATTTGATCTCCAACAGTTTGTTGATCTGTACCAATTCCTGCAGCAGTTAAAGCATCTGAAGCAAAACCACCAGCTTTCATTATAGTACCTGCTAAAGGATTAATTGCACTAACAGCTTGAGCAGCAGTATCATAGCCTGTATTTATTGCTTGAGTTGTAACTGATTGATTTTGAACATTAGGGTCAACACTCATAAAACTTTGACTTAAAAAATCAATACCACTTCCAATTTGCTTGAGAGCAGTATCATTATTTAAGAATGAAGATTTTTTAAAATCTTGCAACTCAGAATCTAAAACTGTTACATCTGAAAAATTTCCATTTCCATCAATTTTGAAAAATTGGTTATTTCTGTAAACTAATCCATTTTTCTTAGCATATTGTTGTTTTAAACTTTCTGCAGCAGGTTCTATCACAGAACCTGTTTGACATTTTCTAATTATTCTTTGAGTTCTTATTGATATATCCGTATTCATTATGCGAAACTAAGTTGATATATAGTATTAATAAAATCTATTACTGCTAATTGATCTCCTGTGTAACGGATTCTCACTTTAACAAATTTATCCCTAATCTCAATTTCTTCTCGATTACAAGCAGTGTTATCACCACCCCATTGATAACCATGAATATCAATAGAATCAAGCCATCTAACACTATCTAAATCAGCGTTAGAATAACCAATATTTTTAAGTTCTTTTGGCCAATCATCATCTGTTAAACCATTAGTAAATAATTGATTACCATTTCTATCAGTTGGTAAAGGACTATTAAATACTGGTAAAGGAGGTCTGTTAGGACTTGTCCATAAAGAATTTTCAGGACTTAAACCTTTAACAGATAATTGATTCATATTGTATTCATTTCTATAACAAACTACAATAGGATTAATTGTTACTCTCCAACGGTCTTCTTGATACTTACAATTACTTGCAATTAAGGCACGTGCACCTTCCCAACCATCATCTTCATAAATATATTTTCCAAAATTATCTTTAAGTTTAGAAGTACTATCTCCTTCAAAATCATCTAAAGATACAGCTTTTTGATGAGTCCAAATTCGATATTCTTGACGATTAGGATAGTAAACAATTTCAGATCCTGTTAAATGATCATAATCTTTATTCACAGAAGTTGCTTGTTTATAGCTATCATAAATTTCATTAAATGAAGCATATCTAGCATAATAATTATGAGGAAGATCTGCTGATGTTTTTTGTTGTTTAGGTTGAGTTTCTAAGAAGTTTCTATTATACAATATATCAGCACCATTATGTTGATACAAAGCTTTCATAGCTTCTTGTCTAAAATACATATTAACTTTATCCTTAGCAAAATCATAAACATCACCTACAATTTCATAATGGAATGATTCAGGTTTAACGTTATTTGAAATGATTTCTAAATTTGTAAATATTTTATGTGTAGAAGCATCATTTACTACTACAAATTCAAATTCAAAAGGATGTTGTTCTCCATACCAATAAGCAGGATAAATTTTATCAGCAATATCTATTAAACCTGCTTGACCATGTTTCCAAAAATCAGTAGATAAAAATTGCATATTCCAACGAGGAATCACTGCCACAGTAGATTCATAAAAACCACAATCAACCCAAGCACCATTACTTATGTTTCCTTTTGTTAAAGATTCTTGACCTTCTGTAGGAGTTTTAGCAAATGCATTTTCTCTTGCATAATTATAAAAATATTCTGAAATTGAGGTATCTTCACCACTGTAATATCCAAAAATTTTAGCTTTAATATTTAAAAGTCTAACAATATGAGTAGGGTTAATCATATCTTTTTTATCTAAGACTTTTCGTTGACCTGCTCTATTTTTAAATATAGGATAATTTTCTTTTATAACCGTTTCAAAAGAAAGTTGATTTTCTTCTAAAAATTCATCTTTATGGTCTGTAATAACGGACATACATTTATTAGTTTCCCAATCGGCATATGATTTTTTAGCTTTATTTCTATAATATAATTCTGAAGCTAATTGAATTGCTGTTACCCTTGTTTTTAAATACAGTCCCCAAATAGGAATTTCTACTTCGTTAATTTTTGCTAACTGTGAATCAGATTTAGTTTGATTTTCATACTGATGTTTATAATAACCTACTTTTTTAATTTCAAATAATTGATCATTTCTAAAGTTATCTCTTTCTAAACTAAAATCAATTTTATAAATTATATCTTTACCAGTAGGAAGATTTACACCTTTCAAATTAAGTAATCCAATTAAACCTTGTTTATAATTTGGTAAAGTGGGAACCCAAGCTTTTTTAGTATCACCATCAGGAGATAAACTAACTTCATCTAAAATAATACTTGATTGAGTAATTAATTTAGTTTTAAAATTTAAAGCTGTTGTTCCTAAAGATTCTCCAGTCCAATCATTTTCAATAATATTATTTGTTAAGGTAATACCATCTGCAAATGAATTATCAGCATGACTTATTCCAAGTTTAGCAATCCATTTTGATGTATTTCTATTAAATGAAAATGGAATATTATTTATATTTTCCATGTAAGAAGGTACCCAACTATAGAAAGTTACAAAAGATTGAAGTAATTCATTCCAACATAAATTCCATACTTTTTCTTCAAAACCTTGTAGATTATCATAAAAAGTAAACATTACATCTCTTTTAAATGAATTATAAAAAGTTTTCACATTTCGAATTCCTATAATAGGTAATTTTTCTCTTTCACCTAATGAAATATTATTATTTAAAAATTCTTGAACTCTCGTATCTGAAATACATTCTACAGAAGAACCATTCGTTCTCCAAATCTTTTTAGCAACAGTATCTACACCATATACAAAATTATTTCCATCTCCAAAATCACCAGGAGTTTTAATTATACTATCAGTCCATTGAGAGCCAATAACATCTGAAATAATGACAGGTTGAGATAATGTAGGAGCTACATTCATATAATGATGTTCGCTAGAAATATTTTGTTTAACTCCAGCATTATTTACTTGAATTACACCTATTCCATGTTCAAATACAACTAAGATATTTCCTTTTAATTCAATTAACTTAACAATTTCTCCATAAGTTCGAGGACAATCAATGTAATTAGTTCCTCTGAATACTCTAAAACCATTTTTATATGCATCATTAATATGAATATCTGAATACATAATTCTAGTTCCAAACCAGTTTTTCACATAAGGAGAATCAGGCAAAGTAAAATTAAATCTTTCACTTACAGATTTTTTAAATCCTACATTATAAACAGCTGATTCAGGTATTTTAAAATTACCTTCAGTATCCATAGGTAAATAAGGAAAATATCCTCTACCATGACCACACATTAATTTTTCATCAGTGAAAGAATTATCTACTGTTCTAACATTATGATTGTAAGTACTTCTAATTTTAAAAGTTACCCACATACCAAGTTGAACAGCATTAACATCACCTAAATTAATGTTATTGTAATTATCTACATTATCTGGATCATAGTTATTTTTCCAAGTATCATAATCAATAATTGTATGGTTATAAGGAGCAGAGGGATCATTAAAATTTCTATTTAATCTATGAGTAACTTGACAAATATAACAATCACCTCTATATAATTCCCATGAATAACCAGATGATCTATCTTCGTTACCTGTTAATTTAATTAAAGAATTGATTAAATGATTATCACATTCATTAATAGAATATCTATCAGATATTGCAAAATAACTTGAAGCATCATCCATTCTAATAGAAATATATTCAGCTACTTGATTATCTGAAAAACCAGGAATCATAATATTTACAGTTTCACAAGGATTATTAGGATAACCAGTCATTGCTACATAAGGACCAAAACTACCTCTAATAATATCAGAATTTATTTTTTGATCATTGTCTTTCCATTCATTACCTACTTGTTCATAATGCCAAGATTCTTCAGCCATACCTGCCCTACTTCTAAATTTAGTTTTTTCAATACCAACCATAGGAATATCATCAGGCACTCCTTGAATTTGACATTCATACATATTAGTTGAAGAAGTATCATAGTATGAAGGAATATAAAAATGATTGTTTTCATTAGAAAAGAAGTCACTTATAAATCCTTGTAATTTGTTAGTACTTTGAGTTTTAGTAGTTCTAATTATATGTTTATTTCCTGTAAATAATTGATTAAAATAAGCTTGATTAACTTCATAATCTGGACATAAAATACCACCAATTCTATTTTTGCTAGGATTCATGATAATTACTCTGTCTCTAAAATCAGAACTAATTTTTCTAGAATTAGCAGATTCTTTTCGTTTGTAATTATCAGGAATATATGTATGTCTACCATTTAATTTTTTAGTAGCTAAAGTACGTTTAATAGCAACTATTCCTTCTAATGCAGCTCCTACTGCAGCTCCTGCTAAAGCAACTCCTGCAACTGCAGCAGCTCCAATAGCTACAGCAGTTGTAGCTACTGATAGTGTAGCAGCAGCAGTTACTACACCAGCTACAACAGTTGCACCTCCACAAGTAACTACAGTAGCAACTCCAACTGCTGCAATAATAGCAACAGTTTTAATTGTTTTACCTAAAAAATTCCAAAATCCCAAAGATTTAGGTTCTAATGAAAATGAATATCTTTGTAAGAAACCCTCACTAATATAATTAACATCATTAATATCATCTACTTCTACATAAGTACTTTTATCTAAACTATTTGCAAGTTCTGTTAAAAATCCTCCTTGTGTAGGTAAAGTAGGTGTATTAGAAATATTATCTATACCAATAGTTATACCTTGACATAATATAGTTGGAATACGTTCTTGTCTTACAAAGAAATACCCTTTAACATATTTTTTTAATTCTTGAATAGTATCATCATCTACACGAATATCTAATGCAAAAATTTTATCAGTATCATGATTTGGAGAAAAAGAAACAACTCCTTTTGCATTTTCAAAAAAGTCTTTATCAAGAGCTACTTCACCTTCTTTTTCTTCTGCTTTTTTTAATGGATCTGTATTAGGATCTAGTGTATAAAATGTACTTTCATTTATATGAATTTTTACTCTCTTTTTGACATTATTTTCTATTTTATATAAATCAATGTCGCAATTAGAATCTACAATAACTCGTTCTGCTACTTGTGGAGTAAAGCTATCTGTTACATATATAGAATCATCAGTACTTTCACCAATATGAATATATTCAATCACAGGAGCATAAGAACTATGTGCTGTCATAGAAATATGTAATTGATTATTTTCTAATCCAGAAGTAGGCAATAATGTTGCATCGCCAGTTTTAATCAAAGAACCTTTATCTAACCAAGTTTTAATTTTATATCGAGTAGCTTTGACATTTTTAATGCTAACTGGATATAAACCAGCTTTTGTAATAGTTACCTTTACATGAGTTAAATCATTATAAGATAAAGTAAATTTTTTAGCACTCGACCATAGACCAGAATTGACTGTATCAATTTTATTATTAGCTTCTACATTTACGATAATAGAACCTTGTTCTTGTAAATTGGCTGCTTCATTAAAAGTAAATTCTAAATTATTGCAATCTAATTCAATAACTATATTGGATTGAGAATCTGTTGTATCAGAATATAATTCATTTTTATCATTAAAATGTCTATAAAACGCTCCTGTAGTTACCCCGGCATCTTTACATATATCTCTTAAACTGGCTTTTTCAAATCCATTCTCAACGAAATGCTTTTTCCCACAATCCAGTATTTGGGCATGGGTATCGTCAAAACTGCTTCTAATCAACAGACTTCACCTCCTGTCCTTGATAACACTGTTATCAGTGTATCATGACATTTCTTATTT
>ERZ773272.158-NODE-158-length-27635-cov-3.220196_pt1 | contig 27635 bp, 25 predicted proteins | sample MGYA00511891_ERZ773272 | MGnify/ENA primary metagenome ERZ773272 (study PRJEB29015, sample SAMEA2738150) | human oral metagenome | biome: human oral; feature: human-associated habitat; material: saliva | place: China | collected 2198 ...
GGTGCCCAAGCCGCTACCGATTTTCACACCCAGCGAAGTGCAAGAGAACAACAGTCCGTCGATGCGTTTGCCGGTGCGTAGCCATGTGTATTCCGATGCCTCTGCGATCAAGGCGTTGAGTGTGCCCTGTAACGGACTCATACCCAGGGAGGCGATGGCGGAGAACGCCAGCATCAGCGGCACATTCTGCATGTAGGCGGCCACCAGCACTCCGAGTCGCCCGGCGACGGCAATGATGTAGCCCAGGATGTTGATGCGATACATGCCCCCATATTTGCTCACAATGTAGGGCGTGATCATGAGTCCGATGACGAGCGGGACGTTGATGGCCCAGGCGAAGGTGCCCAGGAGGCGTTCGTCACCGAGGACGTACTTCATGAAGAAGATACCCATATTGAGCATGGCCGTGAAGATTTGCGTGAGCAGGAAGATCACCAAAATAATCAGGTAGTACTTGTTGGAGAAGAGGATTTTGGCCGATTCCAGTAGCGGCAGCTTGTCTTCCTCAGGGCCGTTGTTTTCGCCTTCCAGCTCCTCCGGTGAGAGTTCCTTCACCGAGTACACAGACAGGGTGTTAATTGCCAGGCCGATGAGTGCGTAGACGATGGCCATGTTCCGCCAGCCTCCAGCCCCGCCGCCGAACAGCATGACACCGCCCACGGTGAAGGTTTGGATAAACATGTTCGTGGTGAAGGCGAACATGAAGCGGATGGACCCCATCTGCACGCGCTCGTCCTTGTTGCGGGTGATCAGCGCCGTTAGCGAGGAGTAAGCGATATTGTTGGCTGTGAAGAAGACGGCGTTGAGCAGGGTGTAAGCGATGAAGAATCATGTGTACTTGGCAAAATCACCGAGGCTCGGGGGTATGGCGAAGATGGCGACGAGTAACACTGCGCACCCTACATAGGCCCACAGCATCCACGGCCGGGCCTTACCCATGCGTGTATTCGTGCGGTCCAGCAGGGTACCGAAGATCATGTCTGAGATACCGTCGAACACTTTCGACAACATCATGAGCGTGCCGACGACACCCGGGTTCAGTCCTGCCGTATACCGCCAGATAGATCATGACGAAGGCGGACAAGAGCGCGTAAACGACATTGCCGGCCACATCGCCCGAGCCGTAGCCCACCTTGTTGTACCACTTGAGATATTTCTTCTGGCTGGCCGCCTCTAGTCCCATCCCAGCGGATGAACTGCTGGGATTGCTGGCGGCCATATCGTTGCTCATGGTTCTCACCTCGTTCTGAATACTGGTGTGATGAAAGGATTGTGATTAGAAAGTGGTGAGCAGGAGGTGGAGGTCCATTTCCAGCTCGTGGTTTTTCACTTGGTATTTGGGTCGAAGTGTTGGCCCGCAGCTGTTCGATCCAATGCCCGCCATGGCCGCGTCGAGGCACAAGACCGTGCTTCCCGACGGTGTCAGGTCCGTGTTGCGTTTTTGTGCAACAAGTTCTTCCTGCGTGTAGTGAGAGGCGTTGAAGGAGAAGGGGCAGAGTGCCAAGGCAGTGAGGCTTCGGTCGCTGTCTGAGATAATGACCTCGTTGCAGTCGGCGTGGCTGCCGTTTTCCTGCGGTCGGATGTAATCCTGATGAAGATCAGCGACGGTGGCGTTGAAAGTCCCGTGGTAGCTGGCGCGATGCTTGTCCACATAGCTTTCCTGTGGACCCATGCCGCAGTAATCCACCTGATTCATGGACTCGGCAAGGAACTGGGTTTGCGTGCCGTGGCTCTCATTGTCCGCCTCGGACATGACATAGAAGCCATACTCGTCGCACAGCTGGTAGAAGCGCGGATCGTTCGGGTAGTGGGAAACTACGCACCGCGTTGATGTTGTGTTCCTTCATCAACCGCAGGTCACGCTGCATGTGCTCCAGATCAACCACGGGGCCAGTGACAGGGTCCGAATCGTGCCTGTTGACGCCCCGTAAGGTGAGGGAATTGCCATTAAGACACACCTCGGTATCTTTTACAGCAACATCTCGGATACCCACCCGGTCAGTGATCACCTCGTCGGGCGTGACAATAGCCAGCTGGTAGAGATAAGGATCTTCGGCGTTCCACAGGTGAGGATTGGTCACGGTGAGCTGGGCGTGGTGCGTGTAGTCAGCATCGGCGTCGATAAGCTCCATAGTGCTGGTGGTCACCAGATGCCCATCGGAGTCGTAGAGTTCCACAGTGGTGGGGACGGTGCCGCCACGGTAGTTGCCTCGAATATCAACAACGGCAGTGTCCGACGTGAATGATGTTGTGGTGACATAGTCGAAAAACACGGCAGCCGGGCGGTCCACGAGGTACACGTCGCGGAAAATGCCGCTGGTGCGGAACTTATCCTGATCCTCCAGGTACGTGCCGTCGCACCATTTCAACACCAGCACGGCAAGACGGTTCGCGCCGGGGTGAATGAAGTCGGTGACATCGAACTCAGCGGAGGCGTGGGAGACTTGGCTGTAGCCAATGTACGTGCCATTGAGCCACACATAGAAGCAGGAATCCACACCCTCGAACGTGAGATACGTGCTGGGTGCCTGGGGGTTCGGTGTATAGTCAAAATCCCGAATGTAGGCGCCGCAAGGGTTGTCCTGGGGAACATGCGGCGGATCGAGGGGGATAGGGTAGCGCACATTGGTGTACTGGTGGTGGTCATAACCTAGGTGCTGCCAGGTGCTGGGCACCTCGATCATGCTGAAACCGTCTGGGGCTGAGGTTGTGGGGCCGTGATTCCAGAAAGGTTCGGTGAGCTCATAGATGCTGGGGAGGTATTTAAAAGCCCATGTCCCGTTGAGCAGGTGGAAGCGGTCGGAATCCTCTCGTTTCCATGCGGTGGAAAGTGGGTGGGAGGCGGGCACATAGTAGGCGCGAGGAGGCAGCGTGTGCTCGTGAAGGACACTGAGGTCGTCGAAATGTCGAGGAACGATCATTGTTCAGGCTCCCTGAGAGTTGGCGAGAACAGGGGTCACACGGCTATACGACGTTGTAACAATAACGTTCTTACAGTAATAGGTATTTACTTTTTATTTAGTGTATTCTTGGCTAAATATCAATTTAGGCGCCATTTAGGGGTGTTTGGGGGTAATATGATGACCTCTTTGTGGTGTAAAGCTATGAAAATTGTGAGAACGGGTGTATTGGCTGGCTGTGATTAGGTTCTAGGTGCTGTGACATGCTTGATGGAAAGCCCTCGTAATGTAGGGGGATCTTTATGTGCATACGCGTTAGTGAGCATGCCTGTTGCCTCAGATGGGCAGCACTGCTAACTGACAAGTCGCATACCGTCACGCATAACAGTATGCGATCTTCTCGCGAGAAGGTGTACAATCTTTCCCTCTAGTTTTGCTTAGGTATGTACCTCTTTGAGTACCGTTGTGGAAGCGAATCTGATATGTGTGTTCCATGCAAGATTTACTGTGAGGAGCGTTTTACTTTGTGCAACAGTTGCCGTTGGACTGGCTAACTATTAGAGTCTCGCGTTAGCATGAAGACACTGAAGACTAGCAAGTAGAATGCGAATGCCCAAGCCACAATACTTAACCCAAGAATATCAATGAAATTAATTACAAGAAGAAACGGGGGGATAAGTGTCAGCGATGCGATTCCAATGCGCTTATTCCAAGTCATGCGAGGTTAGCTCCAATTCTTGCCGACGCAGTATCCAGCGGTCCCGTCAGTTGCCCTCTGAAGCGGCGCTGAGACATGCTGATGCAGCCAAGGACTACTGTTACTGCACAAGCTTGAGACTGTCCCAATCTATTCCTTCCAGAGTGGCTTCATCTACCGTGACGTGCTGGATTAAAGTACATACCACGTTACATAGCGAAACGAACGAGGGATAGGAATAAAAAATGCTAAGTGTTAAAACATCAGTGCACAGGCTTATTGCATGTTGTAATGGGGGGATGTATCTGGGGGTGAATAATTATGGTAGTGATGTGTTTGGTTGATAAACATTGAGGGGTGATTGCTGTAGCGGTGACTGTGGCGGCAACATAGCCGGAAGTTGGGACATCGATAGCTGCGAGACACAACAACCCCATTTGCGAATGCGCAGCCTTCCCTCAGCACTTGGGCGTGCTTGAGGGACGCAACTTTCCAGAAGCTCTTGCGCTGTATTGCCCCCCCCGGCGGGCAAGAGCCCCCTATGTAATGGAACAACGTGTGCCCACTGATGAAAAACAGTGGGCACACGTTGAGGGAACGTTGTGATTCCCTGAAATCTAGCGCTCGCTAGTAGCCAGGTTGAGACTACTCGGGCTTCTGGGGCTTGTGGGGCTTGTGAGGCTTCTGGACATCTGGGGTGTCTTTGTCTGCGTGTCGTGGCTGGCACCATGCCCGGGTAAATTTGCCAACAGGAGCATTCACAATGATCCCCCTGTTCTGCCAATTGCTGGTGCGCACAATTTTTGCGTCAATGCGCAAGGTCTGCGAAACCTTGACAACCGTTTTGCTCTTAATTCCGGTCCATGCGCAGAAATCTGCAGCGATTTTATCAGCTGAGACACCTTGTGATAGTGAATTGGTGTATTCTTGGGTGGCCCACTCATCTAGCCAAAATTGAATTCCCCACCATTTATATTCATATCCGCCATGCGAACCCGATGCCTTGTGCTTACCGGCTGCGGTCTCTACGGTTTGGTCATCGCTCTCGTTGTCGGTAACCTCCGTCTGGCCGCTCGCGATGTCTTCGTTGGTGTTGTTGATGATCTCCTGCACCTTCGAGACCTCTTGGGCGTTGTCAGACTTTAGGTTCTCCGGTGCGTTGAGGCGGAACTGATCTCCTTCTTGTGAAACGTACTGTGAGTACTTTTCAACCAGCTCCTGAGTTACTTCAACATCCTGCTTCGACGTGTTTTGCTGGGTTTCGCGCTGCGTATCCTGCTGTTGGGTCTGGCTTGGCGTGGTGCTTTCTGCATCGGGGGTTGCGTGTGCTGCCGAGATGGAAAGCAATGGCATCGAGGCTGCGAGCATAGCTGCAGCAATGTTCTTCTTCTTCAAGGTATATCCTCCCTGGATAATTATGATGTACCTTATGTCCCGGCCGTCGTGATCTTCGGCCCTGGGTTGCGTTGCTGATGTTTGTTTTTAGTCGAAAAGTTCTGTTACCAAAACTCCTATCACAATGTAGGTGATGCGTTATTGCCATTTGGGCATAGCTCGATTTTTACATTATCGGGTTTAATGGTCAATGTTCGAACCGATTTTTTTAATTTGCCTTAATGTATGTACCCTCATGAGGGGGACATTTTGTGCGCGTATGAGAATTTTTTACCTTAACTGCAACGATGCACTTCATCCTGCTATCGATTTATGTATCACAACTCATATAAACCAGCGTTCATGTATTGTCCCTGGTTGTGCGTGTGGTCGCATACTTTCTGTGTTAATTTTCTGAACATGTCAAGAACTTGCTCTAGAATTATATTAGCGACGTTATGAAACTTAACGATGTGCAAAGGTTTGTTTTATGCAAAGCTTATGTTTTGGGTTGTCGTGATAATTGCTACTGGATATTTATGTGTCCCGGGCTGCGGTAAATCAAATTGTGTACGTGTCACATATGACTATCGTTAATCGATTATCATTAGTCTTTTTACTTAATCAATTAACATTGCTCTTCAAGCTTTTGTGCGCAATACTGGCGGGCATGGATACGACACGAGTGACACGACAACATATCGCATCAAAGCGTCACATACGCGTCGCACGCGGCGTGGTTGCTGTGGCGCTGGCTGTGACTGCAACGTGGTCGGGAGTGGGGGTGTCGATAGCCGCAACTCCCTCGAATCTGCCGATCGAGCCGGTGGGATACAACGTTGTGGACGGCAAGCTTGATACCAACAACCCCATCGCGAATGCGGAGATTCAGAAGGATCCTGGTTATTCGAGCACCCAACCGTCGGGCCAGGCCAACGCACAAAGCCCCCTCGTTCCCAAGGTGCAGAACCTGGCTGGGGCTGAGATGGGCGTCAATCATCTCCAGGAAGGGGCCCTCCCGAATGTGGTGATCGGCAATGATGATCGCAAGGAAGTCTCGGACACGAAGCAGACCCCGGCGCGCTGGGTGGGTAAGTTGCATGCCACCACGCAGAGTGGTGGGTCGTCGTATTGCACGGCGTCGTTAATCTCGAAGGACACCGTAATTACTGCCGGGCATTGTGTGGCCAAGGGGCAGTCGAAGTGGACCTTTGCGGCTGGTGAAAACAAGGGCCAGCAGCCCTACGGCACGGCTGCGGCTAAACAAATTTGGTACGACAAGAAGTACGGCGAGACCGGCCACGATTGGGCTGTGATCAAGCTGGATTCTGCGGTCGGGGAGAAGACGGGCTGGTTTGGTATGAATGTGCCGGATACGCAGAAGCTGGTGGATACGCAGGCGACGGTTATTGGTTATCCGGGGGATAAGGACAACGGTGCGCAGTGGGCGGACCGGAACAAGGTGGTGAAGGTGACGGACCGTCAGGTGGTGTACCAAACGGATACGTTTAACGGCCAGTCTGGTTCCTCGGTGATGGATGATAAGTCGATGATTTTTGCTATCCACACCGGCGGTAAGACAGGGGAGAACTACGGAACGATTCTCACCGGTGAGTTGTTTAACGTGTGCGCCAACGTTGCGGCGGCATCACCCGCAACCTAAGGCCCGCAACCTAAGGCCACTGCATAAGCCTGCGGGGAAGTGCACGCTGTCCGGTACCATGGTGACCCATGACTGAAACCGGCCGCACTGCCCCCAAGCCTCAAGCACCGAACGCACCGAAACACCCGACCACGCGAACGCATCATGGTCGGGTGTTTGTTGATGACTATGAGTGGCTGCGGGACAAGGAGGCTGCGGAGACTATCGCCTACCTTGAGGCCGAGAACGCCTACACGGATGAGGTGACCAAGGATCAGCAGCAGCTGCGGGAGGATATTTTCCAGGAGATCAAGTCGCGGGTGAAGGAAACGGACATGTCCGTGCCGTCCCGCGACGGTGATTACTGGTATTACGGCCGTACCGAGGAGGGGAAGAGTTATTTCCTTTCGTGCAGGCTTCCGGTGCTGCCGGATCAGGATCCGTGGACCCCGCCGGTCATTCCAGAAAACTCCGCGCCTGAGGGCGAGGAAATCATTCTTGATGGCAATGTGCTGGCAGAGGGACACGAGTTTTTCTCGCTGGGTGGTTCGGGGGTGACGCAATCCGGCCGGTTCCTGGCTTATTCCACCGACACCACTGGTGACGAGCGCTACACGCTGCGCATCAAGGACCTGGCTACGGGCGAGCTGCTGGAGGATACCATTGAGGGTATTTCTTCGGGGCTGACCTGGTGCGGTGAGGAGTACCTGTTTTATCAGCGTGTCGACGACGCGTGGCGCCCCGATTCCGTGTGGCGGCACAAGGTGGGTACCCCGGTCACCGACGATGTGCGCGTGTTTTATGAACCGGACGAGCGTTTCTGGGTGGGGGTTAGTTCGGATCGCATGGAAAAGTTCCTGTACATCGAATCGGGCAGCAAGCTCAGCAGTGAAATATGGGTGTTGGAGTGCGATAATCCCACCGGCGAGTTTCGGTGTTTGCGCACCCGCGAGGCGGAGGTGGAGTACGACGTTACCTACGCCGAGGTTGGCGGCGAGCCGCGCTGGTTGGTGCTGCATAATGCTCACGGCCCGAACTTTGAGCTGGGTGAATGCCCGCTGGGGCCGCTTCCCGATGACCTCGATGACCTGCGTGTTTTGGTGCCGCACCGCGATACTGTCCGCCTGAATGCCGTGGGTGCGTGGGCGCGGTATCTGGTGCTGTCATATCGGCAGGAGGGGGCGTCGAAACTCGCGGTGATGCAGCTAGGCGAGCAGGGGTTCACCGAGTTCAAGGAACTGGAGTTTGATGAGGAGCTGTACGACGTCGGTTTCGGCACCGGCCACTATTGGGACGCTCCTTGTTTCCGGCTCAGCTACGATTCCTTTACGACGCCCGCCCGGCTGTACGATTACTGGCCCGCCACAGGTGAGCTTCGGTTGCTGAAGGAACAGGAGATTCCCGGCGGCTACAACCGTGACGACTATGTGGCACACCGTCTGTGGGTGACTGCTCAGGACGGCGCGCAGGTGCCGGTGTCGGTGATTCACCGCGCTGACCTGGACATGAGCGTGCCGAACCCCACCCTGTTGTACGGTTACGGCTCCTATGAAAGCACCATCGATCCGAGCATGAGCATTCTGTGGCTGAGTCTGCTTGACCGTGGGATTATCGTGGCCGTGGCACATGTGCGCGGCGGTGGTGAAATGGGTCGGCTGTGGTACGACAACGGCAAAATGCTGACCAAGAAGAACACCTTCACCGACTTCATTGACGTGGCGGATTACCTGATCAGCAGCAACATGACCACGCCTGAACTGCTGGTGGCGCAGGGTGGTTCGGCCGGTGGTTTGCTCATGGGTGCCGTGGCCAACATGGGCGGGGACCGGTTTAAGGCCATTCACGCAGCAGTACCGTTTGTGGATCCGCTGACCTCTATTTTGATGCCGGAGCTTCCGCTGACCGTGATCGAGTGGGAGGAGTGGGGCAACCCACTGGAAGATGTTGCGGTATATGACTACATGGCGTCCTACTCACCGTACGAGAACGTGGAGGCGAAGCCGTACCCCAATATTTTGGCCTCCACATCGTTGAACGATACGCGGGTGTTGTATGTCGAACCCGCTAAATGGATTGCCAAGTTGCGTGATATGGCAACATCTGGGGATTTTCTGCTGAAGACTGAGATGTCGGCCGGGCATGGCGGCGTCTCGGGACGGTACGAGAGCTGGAAGCAGGCAGCGTTTGAACATGCGTGGATTATTGACCAGCTACGAGGCGGAACCCCTGCATAAGGGTGGCTTTATTGCTGCAATGGCGCAGGGAAATTTTTTTGCTCTTTTTCTTTTGTGTAGCGTCGGTCACCTATAAGGTGTAACTATCCGCCAGGACACTTTATACATAGCTGCAAGGAATCGAGTGTGACATGTCTGACGTACGGACGAGTAGCGGTCTACGCATCGCTAAGTCAAAACAACCAAGAAAAGACAGGACCCACTGGCTTTACATCGGAGTGATCATTGCGGTTATCGCCGGCATTATCTTCGGGCTGGTGGCACCCAGCGCAGCCACCGAGTTCAAAGTTGTCGGCACGATGTTCGTCAACCTGATCAAGATGATGATCTCCCCGGTGATCTTCTGCACCATCGTTTTGGGCATCGGCTCTGTCCGCGCGGCAGCATCCGTAGGTAAAGCCGGCGGCATCGCGCTAACCTATTTTATTACGATGTCCACCTTTGCCCTGGCTGTTGGCCTGGTAGTGGGCAACCTCATTGAACCGGGCACCGGTCTCAACATTGAGGCAACAAAAGATGCTGGTGCCCAGTACGCGGCTAAAGCCGATCATGGTGGCGGAACCGTCGGATTCATCCAATCCATCATCCCCGACACGCTGTTTTCTGCCCTAACGTCGGGTTCTGTGCTGCAGACGCTGTTTGTGGCGTTGCTCGTCGGGTTTGCTGTGCAATCGTTGGGGACCAAAGGCGAACCGATCCTCCAGGGAATTGTCCACGTCCAGCGCCTGGTGTTCAAAATTTTGACGATGATCCTATGGATCGCTCCGATCGGTGCATTCGGTGCCATTGCTGGCGTGGTGGGTGCCACTGGTTTCGAGGCTGTCAAGCAACTAGCCATTCTGATGCTGGCGTTCTACATCACCTGTGTGGTGTTTGTGTTTGGGGTGTTGGGGCTGGTGCTGCGGCTCTTTACTGGATACAACATGTTCAAGCTGGCCAAGTACCTGGGACGCGAGTACCTGCTCATCGTGGCAACATCCTCCTCCGAATCGGCTCTGCCAAACCTGATGCGCAAAATGGAGCACATAGGTGTGGACAAATCCACCGTGGGCATCGTGGTACCCACCGGCTATTCCTTCAACCTTGACGGCACCGCCATTTACCTCACCATGGCCGCCATCTTCATTTCTGACGCCATGAACAAGCCAATGACAGTTGGGGAACAAATCGGCCTGCTCGTCTTCATGATCATTGCATCCAAAGGCGCCGCAGGTGTGTCGGGCGCAGGCATCGCTACCCTCGCCGCTGGTTTGCAGTCGCACCGCCCCGAGCTTCTCGACGGCGTGGGGGTCATCGTGGGCATCGACCGTTTCATGTCCGAAGCCCGCGCGTTGACCAACTTCTCTGGCAACGCCGTGGCCACCCTGCTGGTGGGAACCTGGACGAAAACCATTGATAAGCAACGCGTTCACGACGTACTCGATGGGAAGATCCCCTACGTGGACAGCGGCGACGACTCCCACGTAGATTTCAAAAACCCGTCAGTGGCCAACCCCGCCACCGACGAGCTGCAGCCCACCCCGCAGGTGGACTTGGATTCCTACACGAAGTCAGAAAAGTCCTAGTCAGCTTTTGCTTTGTCGGCGTTGCGGAGTGGCACAATCATCGGCCCGCCGGTGATGGGATCCTCCACAACAACGGCATGAAGGTTGAACACTTTTTCCAGCAGTTCAGCCGAGATCACCTCTGACGGCGCGCCCGATGCAATGAGCGCGCCGTCACGCATGACCACCAGGTTGTCGGAATACCGCAACGCAAGATTCAGGTCATGCAGCACCATCACCACGGTGCGGTTATGGTCACGGCTCAGGCCGTGCACCAGCTCCAACACCTCAATGGAGTGCGACAAATCCAGGTATGTTGTCGGCTCGTCCAGGAACAAAATATCGGTGTTCTGGGCCAGCACCATGGAAATCCACACGCGCTGTCTCTGGCCACCCGATAGGGAGTCAATGGTGCGATCCGCCAGATCTTCCACGTGCGTGAGGCGCAGTGCCTCGTACACATGCTCCTCATCATCCGAGGACCACTGCCTAAACCACGCCTGGTGCGGGTGGCGGCCACGCGCCACCAGGTCGGACACAAGAAGCCCTTCGGGAGCAATTGGGGACTGCGGGAGCATACCCAATAGCCGTGCCAGATCACGACGCCGCATCGCATGCACATCGCGGCCATCCAGATGCACGGAACCGGCCTGCAACGGCAACAAATGAGACATAGCACGCAGCAGCGTGGACTTGCCGCAGCCGTTCGGGCCAATGATCGTGGTCACCTTCTTGTCAGGAATGGCCACATCTAGGGAAGAAATAATGGTTTTTGCGCCGTAGCCGACCTTCAAGCCGGTGGCCTCTAAACGGGAATTCATTACACCGTACTCTTTCGGTTCGCGCGGATAAGAAGGTACACCAAGAACACACCACCTACGGCGGAGGTAACCAGGCCGACGGGAAGCTCCACCGGCAAGATGGTGCGGGTAATCAAATCGGCCGTGGCCAACAGCAACGCGCCGCACAAGCCAGAGCCAATCAACGGCGGCGACGACGTTGCCATTAAACGCAACGCTACCTGGGGTGCCACGAACGCAATGAACCCAATCGGACCGGCGGCAGACACCGCAATGGCCGTGAGCACCACAGACAAAAGCAAGAACAAGGTTTGCGCACGGCTCACATGCACACCCAAGCCTGAGGCCGTCTGATCGCCCAGCAACACCGCCTGCAGCTTGAAACTCACATACCCCACCAGCGGTATCGCGCAGCAGAGAACCACAACGACAGGAAAGTTACGGCCCCAGCTTGATGCACCAAGCGAGCCGGTCAGCCACGTTTTAGCCACCGCGGCATCGGTAATGTTGGCGCGCAACAGCAGCCAGGTCACATACGCCTGCAAAATCGCGGTAATCATAATGCCCGCAAGCACCAGCCGGAACGTGTCCATCCCGCGCCGGGAACCCAAATACCAGATCACAGTGGCTGTGAGCAGGGCACCCAACAGCGCTGATAAGGGAATGCCGATGGTGCTGAGAAACTGCACCGCACCGCTTGCGTTTAGACCACCCACAACAATGCTCACGGCGAACGCTGATGCGCCCTCGGAAATGCCCAGAATATCTGGGCTGGCCAGGGGATTTCTGGTCACCGATTGTGTGAGTGCGCCGGCGATGCCCAGTGCCATACCGATCACCACGGCACCGAGGGCGCGTTGCAAACGCCATTTCAACACCACCGTCTGTTCGATTTTGGTGCCGCCACCTGCCAAAACCTCAAATACCTTCATAATGGTCAGCGGATAATCCCCGGCTGCGACATTGGCAGCGAACACCACCAAAACCAGCACGACCAGGGCAAGGTTCACCACTGCAATGCGGGCGCGCCACACCGTGCTGAGCGGTCCAATCTCAAGCCGTGGACGGCGGGGAATGAGTGTTTGAGTGATAATCATAGTGCCACCAACTTCCGTCGTGAGAGGAGATACAGCACAAACGGTGCGCCAACAAACGCCAGCACAATGCCCACCTGTAGTTCGCCGGGGCGGGCGATAATGCGCCCTGCGACGTCGGCAAGCAGGAGCAATGCCACCCCGGCAAGGGCCGAATAGGGGAGCAGCCAACGGTAATCCGGGCCGGTGAACACCCGCACCACATGCGGAACCACAAGGCCGACGATGGGTCCGGCCCCGGCGGTTGCGGCACCCGCCAGCAAAGCAATGAGAAGCATGCCGATCAGGCGCGCGCGGTTCGTGTTGACGCCGAGGGATGACGCGACGTCGTCACCCAAGTTCAGCAGATTGAGCTGTCTGGCGGTGGCAAAAGCGGCCACCAGCCCTAGTACAACAAACGGTGCGATGCCGATGGAGATGGTGAGGTCGCGGCCCGCGATGGAACCGGCGTTCCAAAAACGCATACGATCCAAGTTGTCCTCGTTAGTGAGCACCAAAGCGCTGGTCATCGAACTCAGCACTGCCGACAGCGCCGCACCACCCAGCAACACACTCAATGGATTCATCCGGCCCGAGCCGATAGTGGTAAGCGAAAAAACCAGTAAGGTTGCCAAAATAGCGCCGGTAAACGCCACCACCACAGTGCCCACAATGCTGGTAATGCCAAAGAATGTAAACCCTACGACCACTGCACATGCGGCACCCGAACTAATGCCTAGGACACCTGGGTCCGCCAGTGGGTTACGAGTATGGCCCTGAATCAGCGTGCCCGACACCCCCAGCGCCGCGCCGACTAGCACGCCCAACATGGTTCTAGGAATTCGCAGGTCACGAATAATCGCGGCGGTGATCTGATCCGGGTGCAGTAATGTACCCACAGACATTGACCGTGTGCCAATGGCAATGCTTGCGACAATAAGCACCGCAATCAGGCCGAAGAGTAGAAGCAATCCCAGCGCACGGCGGGTACGCTGTTTGCGAACATTTGTTGATACCACTATTGCAACTTTAGCTTAGGATAAGCTACGTTCAAATATGTGAAACGTAATATTTCTCGTAGAACTTTCTTCGGCCTTATGGCCGCTGCGTCACTGAGTGCAGTGACGGCATGCAGTTCACATAACGGAAATTCCACTTCCCCCTCATCTTCAGAATCGGCCTCTGCTGGTGCGGATTCTAAGAATCGTGTTGTTGCCCTGAATACCGGGCAGCTGGACAACCTGCTCACACTCGGTATCCTCCCCGTCGGTGTCGCCGCAGCCAAAGGCGGAGAACTCATTCCGAAGTTCATCCGAGATGCGTTCGGTACGCAGTACGACCTTGACAGCATTGCCGACTGCGGTCTGCGTCAAAGCCCCGATGTGGAGGCCATCGCAAAACTTGAGCCATCGCTCATCTGCGCTAACTCCCGCACCGACAAGGAAATCCTGAAAAAACTGGAAGACATTGCACCCGTGGTCACTGGCGAAGGGGGCGGTGAAAACTGGAAGCAAGATCTGGTCACCATCGCGGAAGCCGTGAGCAAAGGCGAGGAAGCCACGAAGCTTCTTGAGGAATACGAAGCATCCGCCGCTGAATTTAAATCAGCCCTACCTGCAGAAGTGCCCACCGTGTCCTTCCTGCGTACCAAAGACGACGCCTTCCAAATGTTTGGCGTCAATTCCATGGCAGGAACCGTCGCCGCCGACTGTGGCCTTGCTCGCCCCGAATCCCAGCAGTTTGATAAAAAAGCTGGCGAAGACCTCTCCGCAGAAGTGCTGGACAAGGCCGATGCCGACTGGATTTTCTACGCTGTGCAGAAAGGCGCAGCTTCCCCGGTTGACTCCACACTGTGGCCCAACCTCAAGGCCGTGAAAGATAATCACACTGTGGAAGTGGACTACGAAGCGTGGTACACCAATGCTTCCTTGCTATCCGCCACCACAATCCGAGACGGACTACGACAGCACATCCTGGGGTAGTTAATCTCGTAAGTATGGAAACATACGAAGCCATCTTCCGTCGCCGCGACGTCCGGGCCGAATACACTGGTCAACCGCTTGACGACGCCGTGCTCCACCGCATTCTCGAAGCTGGACACGCCGCGCCTTCCGTAGGCAACAGCCAACCCTGGGACTTTGTGGTCGTGCGCGATCCGGCGCGGCTGGCGGAATTTGCTGACCATGTTGCGGGCAGGCGGGCTGCCTTCGCCAACAGTCTGCCCGCCGACCGCAAAGACGTGTTCAACCCCATCAAAATTGAAGGAATCCGGGAATCCGGGACTGGCATTGTGGTCACCTATGACCCGCAGCGGGGTGGTCCGAATATCCTAGGCCGCCACACCATTGATGAAACAGGGTTGCTTAGTGTGGGCCTCGCCATCCAAAATATGTGGCTTGCCGCCACCGCAGAGGGGATTGGCATGGGCTGGGTGAGCTTCTATGAGGAAGATTTCCTTGCCAAGTTTGTGGGATGCGCCGGAGCATGCCGACCTGTAGCATGGCTGTGCATCGGGCCGGTAACGCATCTTGAAGAAGTTCCCGATCTTGTCCGTTTTGGGTGGAACAAAGGGCGTCCGCTGGAAGAGGCGGTGCATTCTGAGCGGCTGTAGCTGCTGGTGAGTTTGGTGCAGAATAATATTTCTGTTACCTATTGTTACCTGATCGTTACTATGAGTATACTTCGTTAGGTACTACTTATCTACCGCCACACGAAAGGCGCCTGAATGAAACGGCAACTTGCAACGTCACTCTGCACCTTCGCCCTCCTGACCAGCCTGCAACCAGCGGCGCAGGCAGATGAACTCGCAGACTTCCTTCGCTCCCTTGTCAGCCCCATCGTGCCTGGAAACAACGAAGGCCCCGTGCCGCCAGCAACCCCAGGTCCAGGCGACGCGCTGATTGCAGAAGTATCTGGGCAGCACTTCAGTGCCCAAGCACCGCAGCTCGATCCTGCCGTGCAGCCGCAATGGGCGATCGTCGTATTCGGCTCCGCGTTGGACAAGGACGGTGGCGTTCCGCAAGCACTTTCCAGCCGCCTGGAAAAAGCGCTGGTCGTAGCAAACACTAATCCCGGAGCCACCGTTGTTGTGGCAGGTGGCAAACCCCAAGCTGGTGTCACCGAAGCGCAAGCCATGAAGCGCTGGCTGGTGGAACACGGCGTTGGTGAAGAACGCATCGTTACTGAAGAGCAGTCAACTGACACTGTAGGCAACGCCAAAAATGTCGCCCCGATACTAAATAACGGCGGTAAAAACGGAGCAATCCTGATCACAGCAGGCAGCCACCTGCGACGCGCCACCGTTGATTTCCGCATGGCAACCGGCAGCGCATACAACACCATTTCTGTCCCCGCCGAAGACAAAGACGTCACCCCACCAGTGCCCGAGTGGGAAAAAACCGCGATGGAGCGCGACCTCAAACAGTTCTAAAGAGGTGGGGTAGTTTGTAGCTATGGCTTCTTTGTACGACATTCCCGTAACCACCCTTGATGGGCGCGAGACCACCATGAATGATTGGGCAGGTCATGTGCTGCTTATTGTCAATACCGCCTCTAAATGCGGTTTGACCGGGCAGTACGAGGGCTTGCAACGCATCTTCAATGATTACGCTATGCGCGGTTTCTTTGTCATTGGCATGCCTTGCAACCAGTTCGGTGAGCAGGAACCCGGCACTGCCGACGAGATTTCCGATTTCTGCTCGGTAAACTACGGCGTGTCCTTCCCGCTACTGGCAAAAGCCGACGTCAACGGCGAGAACACCCACCCCCTGTACGCGTTTTTGAAGGACGCCACCGGTGGCGAGGACGTTCAGTGGAACTTTGAAAAATTTGTGGTCTCCGATTCAGGAGAGGTGCTGGGCAGGTTTTCCCCGAAAACCGACCCAGAAGATGACGAGCTGCTGGAACTCATCGAAGATAACCTACCTATTTAAGCTTTTGCGTATCGACGCCGCGAATAGAAGGGGTGATCCGGGAGGCGCGGCGTCGATACGCGTATAAAGCTGCAGGTTAGTCAGGCAGCCGAAGCCCGGTCGCCTTGGAGAAATTGTGTTGGCCACCGGGTTTGATGCGCACGTGGACCACGGAACCGACTGGCGGGGCAGTGTGGGGTTCCGCGCGAATAATAATCTTGTCGGTGCTCTCCTTGTCGGGATTTGTGTCGGTGCCGGAGCCGAGATCGCCGCCGCCGTGGAGGTGGCCGTAAATGTAGGAATCGGAACCGAGTTCCTCAACAACCTCAATCTTGATGGGGATGGTGTTGTCGCCGGGTTCGACAATTTCAAGCGCTTCGGGGCGGAACCCAATGACGATTTGGGCGTGATCGTCGGAGGTAATGGCATTGTGCGTGGCTTCGGAAAGCCGGATGCGAGCATGTCCGAGATTGGCATAGCCGTCCCCAGACAACATGAAGGTGCCCAAGTTCATGGCGGGAGAGCCGATGAAACCTGCCACAAACTCGTTGGCTGGGGTTTCATACATTTCGCGGGGAGTGCCTACTTGCTGCAACACGCCGTCTTTAATCACGGCAATGCGATCACCCATGGTTAGTGCTTCAGTTTGGTCGTGGGTGACATACATAGTGGTCACGCCAAGCTCGCGCTGCAGAGCGGCAATTTGCGTGCGAGTTTGCACACGAAGTTTCGCATCCAAGTTACTCAGTGGCTCGTCCATGAGGAACACTTTGGGACGGCGAACAATAGCGCGACCCATAGCAACACGCTGACGTTGACCACCAGACAATGCCTTGGGTAGGCGATCAAGAAGATCCGTGAGGCCGAGCGATAGGGCGGCGGATTCTACGCGAGTAGCAATTTCTGCCTTGTCCATCTTGGCCATTTTCAGGGCGAAACCCATATTGTCCCGAACAGTCATATGCGGGTATAGGGCGTAGTTTTGGAAAACCATGGCAATGTCACGTTCCTTGGGGGGAACGGTGGTGACATCACGGTCGCCAATGAGGATGCGGCCGCTGTTGACCTCTTCGAGGCCCGCAAGCATACGCAAGGTGGTGGATTTACCGCAGCCGGAAGGGCCGACAAGAACAAGGAATTCGCCGTCGCGGATCTCCAGATTTACTTTATCTACTGAGGGCTTGTCATTGCCTGGGTAGATGCGTGTGACATTGTCAAAAGTCACTGTTGCCATAGTGTGTAACCTCCATCGACAGGTACGTGCCGAACGATCCGTAGTGAGAGATGTAGCGCGATGTGCTGCCTGAAATGAAGCGCACATCTAGAGACAAAGCTAGCATGACCTGATGGCGCGCATAGTGCTTCTTTCGATACCCAACATACGGTAGCACTGTTGTTTCTTCATTAAGATGAATGATGTTTCACCTGTTCAGGGCTTTATTGCTGGTGATATGTTGCGTATTTTTCTAACGCAAACCGTGGGTGTGCGGACTTAAGTGAAAAATGACATATCTAAAAGAAGTTACTAAAGGGGCGCAATCATGTAGGCTACCTTACAAGAGTGTGCCAGAGTTGATGCAACTCACACCCATTTGGTGCGTGTGAGTATGATCGGGATTGGCCAGGAGCGTCCACTGCTACGCAGACGATGAGGCATCATATCGCCATGTGACCTGCGGATTCAAAGGGCTTGCCTGACTCTTTGTGCACTGCCTTAACTTCAAGGGAGATCTACTCATGGTTAGTTTCAAACGCGTTGTCGCCACCATCGCGGCTAGCGTGCTCGTGGCAGGAAGCCTTGCGGCCTGTTCATCTGCGGAGGATGGCCCGTCCGTCTACTTCCTCAACTTCAAACCGGAACAAGATGCGATATATCAGAAGATTGCAGCAGCATACACTGAGGAAACAGGCGTCCCGGTCAAAGTGGTGACCGCTGCAAGTGGCACCTATGAGCAAACGCTCAAAGCTGAAGTGGGCAAGCGAAACCAACCCACGTTGTTCCAGGTGAACGGCATTGTGGGGTTGAAAAAATGGTCTAAATTTACTGCAGACCTCACTGACGCGACGTTTACCAAGGAACTCAATGACAGCATTGACCCGCTGACCGGCGATGATGGGAAAATACGTGCCGTGCCTTTTGCGGTGGAAGGCTATGGCATTCTCTACAACGAGGAGATCTTTGATAAATATTGCGCCATGGAGGGGGCCAAAGTCTCTAGCCCAGAAGAGATTAAGGACTTTGCCACACTGAAAAAAGTCTCCGAAGACATGCAGGCCAACAAGAAGGAACTGGGCATTGACGGGGCGTTTGCATCAACATCGTTAGTATCAGGTGAAGCATGGCGGTGGCAAACCCACCTTGCCAACATTCCCATCCACTATGAACTCCAGGACCTTGGGGTAGATGACTCCGACAATCTGCAGTTCACCTACAACAAAGAATACAAAAACCTCTTTGACCTGTACCTCAACAACTCTACGGTGGAAAAAACGCTAGCACCATCAAAGTCGGTGTCTGACTCGATGGCTGAGTTTGCCCAAGGCAAGGCCGCCATGGTCCAAAACGGAAACTGGGCGTGGGGGCAGATCAGCGAAGTGAGCGGCAACGTGATTAAAGAAGACAAGCTCAAGTTCCTGCCCATGTATACCGGTATGCCAGAAGACTCCAAGCAGGGGTTGTCTGTGGGAACTGAAAATTATCTTGCCGTGAACCAGAAGGCGTCCGAAGAAGACCAGAAGGCCACCATTGATTTTGTCAACTGGCTGTACACCACTGATAAAGGCAAAGAGTATGTGGTGAATGAGCTTGGCTTCATCGCCCCCTTCAAAACCTTTAGCAAGGACGATATCCCAGACGATCCTTTGGCAAAGCAGATCGCTGATGCGATGGACAACCCTGACCTTGAATCCGTGCCGTGGGACTTCCAGACTTTCCCATCACAGCAGTTCAAGAACGATTTTGGGCAGGATCTTGCCCAGTACGCCTCAGGAAAGACCGGATGGGATGAGGTTGTAAGAAATTTTGTTGATAACTGGGCGGCTGAAAAGGCCGCACTCAAATAGTGCCCAAGCCGTGGGTGCGTCCGCCTGACCGGTGTATTTTTCCAGGTCGTGGTTGGTTGCACTCCGGCTCCTGTGACCACAGAATGGCTTTCTCATGCAAGCATCGTTGAAAAAGTACTTCCCAATATTTGTTCTGCCCACGCTCATTGCGTTTTCCATCGCGTTCGTGGTGCCGTTCATCATTGGGTTCTTACTATCGTTTACCGAGTTCACCACTGTCACTGACGCGGAGTTCAACGGAGTGCAAAACTACGTTGATGCCTTTAGTAAGCGGGAAGGATTCGTGTCGTCCTTTGGCTTCACCGCTTTGGTGGTTGTGGTGTCGGTGATCACTGTCAATGTGTTCGCCTTCTCCATCGCGTGGATATTGACCCGTAAGTTGAGGGGTACGAACTTTTTCCGCACCGTGTTCTTCATGCCCAACCTCATCGGTGGCATTGTGCTGGGCTACACCTGGCAGTCGATGATTAATGCCGTGCTGGCAAAGTACAGCACAACCATCATCGCGGACTGGAAGTTTGGCTATGTGGGCTTGATTGTGTTGATCAACTGGCAGCTGGTGGGCTACATGATGATCATCTACATTGCTGGCTTGCAAAACGTTCCGCCAGAACTTATTGAGGCCGCTGAACTAGATGGTGCGACCAAGTGGGGTGTGCTTCGGCACGTGACTATCCCGATGGTGATGCCGTCTATCACGATTTGTCTGTTCCTGACCTTCGCTAACACGTTCAAAATGTTTGACCAGAACTTGGCGCTGACGAATGGTTCGCCGCGCCACCGCACTGAAATGGTGGCACTGAACATTGTGGACACCATGTTTAACCGCACCGGGGTTGAAGGTGTTGGCCAGGCCAAAGCAGTGATCTTTGTTGTCGTCGTTATTGTGTTCGCCCTGTTCCAACTCAGGGCAACCCGAAGCCGGGAGGTTGAGGCATGAGTGCCACACCACAAGCATCAAAAGCGCCAAAAGTGGCAAAAAAGAGCATCAGGCCCGCTGACATCCCCTTGTATGCCATTTTGGTGTTCCTGACGGTGGTGTTCCTCGGTCCCATCTTCTTCATTGTGTTCAACTCGTTTAAGAGCAAGTTTGCTATTTCCAGTGATCCGTTTTCCATCCCCGTTGGTGAGATGTGGGCGGGTTTTGAAAACTACGCCGTCGGCCTGATGCGCGAGGGCTTCCTCTGGGCCGTGATCTGGTCATTCACCATCACGATTTTGTCGGTGATAGCCATCGTGTTTTTCTCGGCGCTTACCGCGTATTACATCACGCGTGTGAAAACCTGGTGGACGTCCACGCTGTATTACTTGTTCGTGTTTTCCATGGTCATTCCATTCCAGATGGTCATGTTCCCCACTGTGAAAATCGCGGATACGCTGCACTTGACTAATCCGGTGGGCATCGCGGTGTTGTACATGGGGTTTGGTGCTGGCCTGTCGGTGTTCATGTTTGCTGGTTTTGTGAAGAGCATCCCGCTCGAAATTGAGGAGGCGGCCATGATCGACGGCTGCAACCCTGTGCAAACATATTTCCGGGTGGTAATGCCCATGTTGAAGCCAACGGCAATCACTGTGGCTATTCTCAACGCGATGTGGGTGTGGAATGACTATCTGCTCCCGTACCTGGTCATTGGTTTGTCCACGAAGTATAAGACCATTCCTGTGGTGGTGCAGACCTTCGTGGGGTCGAATGGTAACCGCGACTTGGGCGCGATGATGGCAATGCTGGTCCTGGCGATCGTTCCGATTGTTATCTTCTACATTTCTGCACAGAAGTACATTATTGAAGGTGTCGCCGCTGGTGCTGTGAAAGGCTAAGATCGCATCCGTCCCCTGATTGGTTGCGGAAAATAGGTGTTCATGTCGGGATTATTCAGCACTGAGGGCAAGTTCTATGGAGCATTGTCCCTCGCCGCGGATCTTGTGATTGTTAATGTCATGATGCTGGTGGCAATGCTGCCCGTGGTCACCGGCGGTGCCGCTCTGCGCGCCGCCACAGTGGTGATTACTCAGTTGCTGAATAATGAGGCTGGCACCCCAGTTCGTACATTTCTGCGGGAGTTTACGCGGAAATGGAAAGCGTCAACCGTCTGGTGGTTCATTACTACCGCGTTGATGTTGTTCGCGGTGTATGAGTTTTATGTGATTTTTCGCGCCGACGTGGGTAATACAACGCGTCTTCTTCTCTGTGCTTCGGTGCTGTCGGGGGTCTGCGTCCTTGCGGCCGTGAGCGTGTGGTTTTACCCGATAGCTCACATGGGTGGGGTTCGTTCAACGCTGACGCATTCCGTGCAGCTCGCATTCGCCCAGCCGCTGCGCACAATTGTGGGGGTTCTTTTCACATTGTCACCATTGTTGGTGTTTGCGGTAGCGGGTTCTCAACTGGGGGTTGTTGTGGTGTTTTATGCGCTCATTGGTGCGGCATTTACGCAGTATCTGGTGCTGCTTGCGCTGGGAGAGAACGCGGGCGTGGTCAGCCGCTAGCCAACCGCTTATCGACGCAGTGCCTCCCGAAGGTGTGCTACCCAGCCCACGCTATGTGCAAAAGGTATGTCAAAAGTTGGCGACGCTGTAAGCTGATGGACGACTGTAGGTCATTCATCAGCGGTGGCTGATTAGTGCTGGATAGGAGCTATAAAATCGTGGCCCGTGTAGTTGTGAACGTGATGCCAAAGGCAGAGATCCTTGATCCGCAGGGGAAAGCAGTGGTACGTGCCCTGGACCTTATCGGGGTTGAGGGGGTGTCAGATGTTCGTCAGGGGAAACGCTTTGAACTTGAGGTTGATGAGTCAGTGACGGCGGCTGACCTGGAGAAAATCGCTGAGGTCCTGCTGGCGAACACCGTGATCGAAGATTATGAGGTTGTTGGTGTCGAGGTGGCCCAGTGACGGCAAAGATTGGGGTCATCACATTCCCCGGAACGTTGGATGATGTTGATGCCGCCCGTGCGGTTCGGTATGCGGGCGCGGATGCTGTGAGCCTGTGGCACGCCGATGACGACCTGAAAGGTGTCGATGCGGTAGTTGTCCCAGGCGGTTTTTCGTATGGGGACTATTTGCGTTCCGGCGCGATTTCCGCTTTAGCCCCGGTGATGCGTTCGGTTATCGACGCCGCGCATAAGGGCATGCCGGTTCTGGGTATTTGTAACGGATTCCAGATTCTCACTGAGTCCAAGCTTCTTCCCGGCGCGCTGACCCGTAACGAGGGCCTGCATTTCCATTGCGTGGATACGTTTTTGACGGTGGAGAATAACACCACTGCCTGGACGAATACTCTGGATAAAGGGCAGGATATTCTTATTCCATCCAAACATGGGGAAGGGCGTTTCCAGGCATCTGCGGAGACCATCGCAATGCTGGAGGGCGAGGGCCGCGTGGTGTTCCGCTACACCGATAATTTCAATGGTTCCATGAATGCTATCGCCGGCATTTGTTCGGAAAACCAGCGGGTTGTTGGTTTGATGCCGCACCCGGAGCACGCTATTGACCTGTTGACTGGGCCGTCTACGGACGGCCTGCAGTTGTTCTTGTCCGCCGTTGGCACGTTTGCTGCCTGATTGTGATTGGGAAGATTGTACTGACATGAATGCTCCTTTCAATGACACTGTTCCCGCCGCTCAGGCAGACCCGGACGCGGAACAGCCGTATGCAAGCTTGGGCTTGAAGGATGACGAGTACGCGCGGATCAAGGATATTCTTGGCCGTCGTCCCACCGACGCGGAATTGGCTATGTATTCCGTGATGTGGTCGGAGCACTGCTCCTATAAGTCCTCTAAAGTGCATTTGCGTTATTTTGGTGAAACCACCACTCCGGAGATGAATGAGAAGATTCTGGCGGGTATTGGTGAAAACGCTGGTGTGGTCGATATTGGGGATGGCCATGCGGTGACGTTCCGCGTGGAGTCTCATAATCACCCGTCGTATGTGGAACCACATCAGGGTGCCGCCACGGGTGTGGGCGGCATTGTGCGTGACATCATGGCGATGGGTGCACGGCCAGTGGCAGTGATGGATCAGCTGCGTTTCGGCCCTGCCGACGCCCCGGATACCAAGCGTGTGCTGCCGGGCGTAGTGGATGGTGTGGGCGGTTATGGCAACTGTCTGGGCCTGCCGAACATCGGCGGCGAAACCGTTTTTGATGAATCCTACGCCGGGAATCCGCTGGTTAACGCTTTGTGTGTGGGCACGTTGAAGGTGGAGGACCTGAAACTGGCGTTTGCCTCTGGCTTGGGCAATAAGGTGATGCTTTTTGGTTCCCGCACGGGTCTGGACGGCATCGGCGGTGTGTCGGTGTTGGCCTCGGACACGTTTGAGGAGGGCGCCGAACGCAAGCTGCCCGCCGTGCAGGTGGGAGATCCGTTTGCGGAGAAGGTGCTCATTGAGTGCTGCCTTGACCTGTACAAGGCTGGAGTTGTGGTGGGCATCCAGGATCTTGGCGGCGCGGGATTGTCCTGCGCGACGTCGGAACTCGCCGCAGCTGGTGACGGCGGCATGCTGGTGAACCTGGATATGGTGCCGCTGCGCGCGGAGAACATGACGGCCGCCGAGATTCTGGCCTCGGAGTCGCAGGAACGCATGTGCGCGGTGGTCACCCCAGACAATGTGGAGAAGTTCACGGAAATTTGCGCCCACTGGGATGTCACGTGCGCGGAGATCGGCGAGGTCACAGACAACGATCACTTGGTGATTACCCACCGCGGCGAGGTGGTTGTTGACGCCCCGGCGCACACCATCGCCCATCAGGGCCCGGTGTACGAGCGTCCCTGGGCACGGCCCGCGTGGCAGGATGAACTGCAGCAGTTCCAGGGCGTCGAAAAGCCCGCTGACCTGCGCCAGGCTCTTCTGCGCATGGTGAGCTCGCCGGCCCTGTGTTCGCGTGCGTTTATTACCGAGCAGTACGACCGCTATGTGCGCGGTAACACGGTGTTGGCGCAGAACTCGGACGCCGGTGTGCTGCGTATTGACGAAACCACCGGCCGCGGTGTCGCCGTGTCTGCCGACGCCTCGGGACGCTACACCAAGCTCGACCCGAACACGGGCGCGCGGTTGGCGTTGGCGGAGGCGTACCGGAATGTTGCTGTCACCGGTGCCACACCTGTCGCGGTGACCAACTGCCTGAATTTCGGCTCACCGGAGAACCCGGACGTGATGTGGCAGTTCCGTGAGGCTGTGCACGGGCTTGCCGACGGCTGTGCTGAGCTGGGCATTCCGGTGTCGGGAGGCAATGTGTCTTTTTATAACCAGACTGGCACGGAACCCATCCTCCCCACGCCCGTGGTGGGTGTGTTGGGGGTGATTAACGACGTCGCGGAACGCATTGGCCACACCCTCGGCACCGTGGACGGGCCCGAGGACCTCTACGTTGTGGGTGCCACCTTCGACGAGTTCGGCGGTTCCATCTGGCAGCAGGTCTCCGGTGGCGGTCTGAACGGAATGCCGCCCGCTGTTGACCTAGCCAACGAGCAGAAGTTGGTCGAGTTGTTCTCCGGCCTGCGCGTGGTCACCGCTGCACATGATGTCTCCGAGGGCGGCTTAGCGCAAGCGGTAGCGGAGCTGGCCATGACCTCCGGCGACGGGGTCGGCGTGGACATTGATGTGGCGGCTGTTCATGAGGACCCGTTTGTGGCGCTGTTCTCCGAATCCGCCTCCCGCGTGGTCGTGGCCACCACCGATGGTGTGGCGCTGGAAGCACGCGCCCGTGAACTGGGTATTCCCTGCGTGAAGCTTGGGCGGACTAACAGTGATAAGCAGGTCCGTGTTGCCGGACAGTTTGACGTTCCCGTTGCCGAACTCCGCGGAGCGTGGGCTGGCACCCTGCCCGAGATTTTTGGGCATGCCGTGGGCGCGAACTCTGTGGTGGAGTAGAGGGGCTCACGTAAAGTTTGCTTATCTCTGAGCACGAAAAACGCTGTTTTTTGTGCTTGGGCATAGGCAAACTTTCATGCACGTGGTTTTGGCTCGCCCAGGGGAAACGGCAGTTTGATAGACCGCAACATCCCCTGGTCAGATAGGTCTATTGCCAGGTACAAAAACACCTCGTTTTCGAACCCCGCGATGGACTTATCTTGCATAAACATCGTTCAATGCCTGATGGTCTGACTGCAGCCGCCACGCCGTCCAGGGGGTGCTGAAGGTGTGGGGATGGCAACTAGCTGCTCAAACCTTTGCCAAAGATGCTGCTGAAGAAGCCACCGATGGCTTTGAAGATGCTGGTGAGGAAGTCGAAGGGGCTGCTGCCGCCGGGCTTCCCAGCTGGCTTCTGGCCGGGCTTTTCTGAAGGTTTATCAGCAGGAACAGCCTTCAGGGCAGCGTCAAGTGCGGCGATAGCAGCCGTGACAGCATCTTTATTGTCGCTGGGGAGGCCGTCGGGGATGGCGTTGAACTTTGCCTTTGCATCGTTCAGGGCGGCGCGGGCGGCATCGACAGCCGGGGAGGACTTTCTGTCGTTGAGTTTCTTCAACTCACCATCAATCTGGGCGAGTGCTTCGGCTTTGTAGTCTTTCAGCGCTTCTCGCGTGTTGTTCTTGTCTAGACGGGAGTGCGCAATGTCGTATTTTTCCTGCGCTGCAGCAACGGCTTTTTCTGCCTCTGCCATCGCTGCGTAATAGCCATCCAGGGTGGCTTTCATCTGTTTTTGTGCGGCGAGGATTTTGTTGTTGGCGTCAACCACAGTGTTGTGCTTGTCGTCGCTGGAGCGGTGGTAGGCTTCATCAAGTTTGTTATCGAAGTCGGTGAGCGCTTTTTCGCTGGTGAAAGGACGGTAATCCTCAGCAATGACGGAGATGTTGCCGAGGGTGTCCAGTGCTACTGGGCCACCTGGCTCGCCGATCTTGGGCAGGTTGAGATTGGACACATTGGCGTTGAGGGTCTCTACGCTCTTGTTGAACTGCATACCCGCCTCGCCGTAGCTGAGTCCATTAGTGGATTCAGCTTTGCTGAGGGCATTGTGGGCGTCGCGGACTTCCTGTGCAGCGGTGGCTACGTCCTGCGCGGCTGCGATGCCCAGGAGTACTCGTTCTTTTTTGTTGGTGGGAACTTTCGGGTCTGCAGGGGCGATGTGGTCGGCCGCCGGTGCGGGGTTGGGGATGGCGACGGCGGGGGTGGCGCCGGACAGCAGGATGGATGTGGCAACAGCCGCTGCCAGGAGTCCGTAACGACGTTTCATGAGATGAACGCTCCTTAAGCTAAAGATAAGAAAAATCTTGTCTAATTAGCAAAGGATAATCTCATAAACCTTAGAAAAGGCCAATTTCCTGCGGAAGTGAGGGGGAGCTAACTTCTCTAGCTTCCCTAACTCCTTCGACCGATGAGTGGTTTGATCAATGGCTTCGGCGCGTACTCTGCCCGCAAGTCTCGTAGCGTTAAAGCATGCTCCGCTAGGCGAATGTCTTCCGTGGTGCGTGGCACAAACGGTCGCGCAGGCAATGGCACCCCATCAAGGTCCACGCCCACATACGTGATGGTGGCGTGAATGGCGTTTTCCAAAGCGTTCCGTCCGCTGCGCGGGTCCCCAGAGCGGACATGGACGACTACCTGCATGGAGCGGGCGTCGGTACGCAGGAGGCGGGCATCAACCTCAATGAGGTCGCCAATCTGGATGGGCCGGTAGAAGCGAATGCCGCCGGCATACACGGCCACGGTGTTTTCCCCGGACCATTCCATCGTGCAGGCGGAGGCGGCTTCATCGATCCATTCCATTGCTGTGCCGCCGTGGACTTTGCCGCCCCAGTTCACGTCCATGGGTTTGGCCAAAAATCGCGTGATCATGCGCGGGGCTTCCGACGGGCCGTCGTAAGTTTGCTTGTCCATTTCTGTCTCGATGGCGCGCCGCAGCTCAATACGAGACATAGCTGCGTCATGCACGCGCAGTTCCTCTTCGGTGCGGGGTTCAAACGTGGGCACCGGTTGGGCCTTGCCGGTTTTGGTGTCTTTAGCAACGAAAATCACCAGGCAGTCGCAGGCGCGGGTAAATACACCCTCGCGTGGATCCGCAGAAAGCACCTCATTGACAATGTGCATCGACGACCGACCCGTCATGGCAATCCGCGAGCGCACCTCCACCATGTGACCCGACGGGATCGGTCGAGTGAAATGAATATGCCCCACGTACGCTGTCACGCAATACGTTCCCGACCAGCCCACTGCGCATGCATACGCCGCTTTGTCGATCCACTCCAACACGCGCCCACCGTTGACGCCGTGACTCCCGGCCATCAACACATCCGTGGGTGCAGCAAGAAAACGCAGTGTAACTTCAGGGGAAAGAGTAGGCATAAAATCAGCATACAAACCCCCCGAATCACAGAAATACTAGAGTAGCTCTTTGTGAAAACCTCAGCTGATCCCGCCGCGACCCGCGCCGCCGTCCTCGCTGTTGAAGCCTGGATTCGCGACCCCG
>ERZ773272.159-NODE-159-length-27535-cov-69.553639_pt1 | contig 27535 bp, 20 predicted proteins | sample MGYA00511891_ERZ773272 | MGnify/ENA primary metagenome ERZ773272 (study PRJEB29015, sample SAMEA2738150) | human oral metagenome | biome: human oral; feature: human-associated habitat; material: saliva | place: China | collected 2198 ...
GGTGCACGCCGCCGCCAACGACGCCGTTCTCGTCCACCTGCAGCTCGTCGGGAGCACCGAAAGCCACAATCTCGTCGCGTGCCTTCACGGACAGGCGGGGGAAGTCCTCCGCGCCACCCTCGGACCACTTGAACTCCATGTTCTTGAAGCCGGGGTATTTGCGGGTTTCCTTGGTGTACGCCTTGACCGCGTTGATTTCGCCGCCGAGGGTGCCGTTAATGCCGTGCTTGGAAATGAGGATGCGCCCGCGCAGGCCGAGCTTCTCGCAGAGGGCACGCTGCCAGAGCATGACCGCCTGCGGGTCGGCGATGGGGGCGAACTGGTAATACAGAATAATCTTATTTTGAGCCACGAAACTATTTTATCGTCATATACGCCTAAAACATGCAGATTTTTTGATATGTGCGCGCTGACTACGGGGTCGGCGATGCTGGAAGCGGTACAGGAGCGATGCTGGGGCGGGGTTATGCTCGGGGTCAGGTTTAGGGTTGAACTCGGGGTCGGGGCAGGATTCGAGCGGGCTCGGTGCTGGCGCTCAGAGCAGCGCGTGACCGGCGACAGGTCGGGGTGTAGCCCGCCGCTCTACAATGGAACCCATGCCGCACAGCAGCCCTTCGCAGAACACCAACCAGCACCCTGAACAGCACTCCGAGCAGCAGCCTACACAGCAACCCGAGCAGGGGCAGTCTGCGGCGCGCCCAAAAACGCTACGTTACCGCGAGCTGCCCGCGAGCGCCCAGCAGGTGCTGGCGCCCCTACTGCCGGAGGCGGAACGCACCGGAACCCTGCCCGAGCAGGTGACCCATATTCACACCATTGCCGCGAGGGAGGCGAGCTATGCGCCGTGGCCGCAGTGGTTACATCCGCGTGTGGTGGAGGCTTTTGAATCGCTCGGTATTGCCGAGCCCTACGCCCACCAGGTGCAGGCGGCGGACGCCGCCCATGCCGGTCTTGATGCGGCGCTAGCGGCGAGCGCGGCGCGCTACGGCTGGCAGGCGGGGCGTATCGAAGCTGAGCGCGTTGATGCGTCGGTAGCAGCGCGTACCGAAGACGCGAAGAGTACCGGCAGCGGCGAGCACGTGATTGTGGCGACGGGTACCGCCTCGGGCAAGACCCTGAGCTACCTGATGCCTACCCTGGACGCTATTTATCGCGCATCGTGCGGCGATCCGGTGAGCTCCACTTCCGCGTATTCTGGCGCCGAAAACCTCAATAATAGAGCGAACATTCTCTATATTTCACCGGCGAAGGCGCTCTCCGCCGACCAGCTCACCGCCCTCACCTCCTACAACCTGCCCGGACTCCACGCGGCAAGCTACGACGGCGACACCCCCGTCGGTGAACGCCGCTGGATCCGTGAACACGCCAACTTCATCCTCACTACTCCGGACATGCTCAACTACTCAATTCTGAGCAACCACCGGCAGTGGGCGTCCTTCCTGCGCGGACTGCGCTACGTGGTGCTCGACGAAGCGCACAGCTACCGCGGTGTTTTCGGTGCGCACATCGCCAACCTGCTGCGCCGCCTGCGCCGCGTCTGCGCGCTCTACCGCACCGTGCCTGTGTTCTACGGCGCCTCCGCGACCAGCTCCAACCCGGTCGAGTCTTTCTCCAAGCTCATTGGCGTGCCGCTGCAGGCGGTCACCGCCATTACCGAGTCCACCTCCGCACGCGGTGAAACCACCGTCGCGCTCTGGGAGCCCGAATTCATGCCGCCCAAGGCGCACGATCAGCTCGCCAAGGGCGCCCGCAGCACCCAGCAGCAGGCAGTCCAGTCGAAGGCTGAGCAGGAGGCGCCGCGCCGCGTCTCCCCTGTGGAGCAGGGCGCGCAAATGCTCACCGACCTGGTGCTTTCCCGCACCCGCTCGCTGGTTTTCGCCGGTTCGCGTCGCAGCGTAGAAATCCTCTCGCAGAAGACCCAGCGCTACCTCGACGAGGTGGAGGCGGGCCTCGCCCACCGCGTCGCCGCATACCGCGCCGGGTACACCCCCGAAGAGCGCCGCGAACTCGAGCGCAAACTCCGCAACGGCGAACTGCTTGGCCTGGCGAGCACCTCCGCGCTGGAGCTGGGCATCGACATCTCCGGCCTGGACGCCGTGCTCGTGGCGGGCTGGCCGGGTACCCGCGCCTCCTTCATGCAGCGCGTGGGCCGCGCGGGTCGAAGCGGTCAGGACGCGCTCGCCGTGCTCATTGCCGACGACAACCCGCTCGATACCTACCTGGTGCACCACCCGGAGGCGATTTTCGGGCAGGAGGTTGAGGCGACCGTATTCGACCCGACAAACCCGTACGTGCTCTCCCCGCAGCTGTGCGCAGCCGCGCAGGAGGCACCCATCCGCACCGAAGAGCTGAGCCTCTTCGGACCGCACACCGCCGCCCTGCTGGATCGGCTGGTGCAGCAGGGGTACCTGCGTCGCCGCCCGGACGGCTGGTATTGGACGCACGCCGAATCAGCCGCCGAGCTGGTCGATATCCGCGGCACCGGCGGCGGACCCTACCAGCTCATCGACGCCGAAGACGGCACCCTCGTTGGCACCATGGACGCCGCGCACGCCATGAGCCAGGGGCACCCGGGCGCGATTTACATTCACCAGAGCGCGCAGTACGTGGTCGAGTCTCTCAGCGAGGGCGAGCGCGTGATTCTGCTCAGCCGCGTCTACCCGGACTACTACACGCGCGCCATTGAGAGTACCGAGGTGCGTATTCTGGCGGAGCGTGCGCGGGTCAGTTACAGCGCGCAAAACATCGCTGGGGAGGCGGATCCCGGTGGATATGCCCCCGGTGAGCCCGCTCCTGGAGAGCCCGTTCCCGACGCACAGCAGCTCGCCCCGCTCACCATGCACCGCGGGCAGGTTCAGGTCACCGACCAGGTCACCGGCTACCGGCGCTTCTCCGTCTACGGCGGCGAATACCTGGGCGAAGAGGCGCAACCCATGCCACCGGAAGTACTCATGACCGAGGCGGTCTGGTTCACCTTCGAGCCCAGCTACCTGTTCGGCGCGGGCGTGACCGAAGAGGACGGCCCCGGCACCCTGCACGCCGCCGAACACGCCGCCATCGGACTGCTGCCACTCATCGCCACCAGCGACCGCTGGGACTTGGGCGGACTCTCCACGCTGCTTCATGTGGACACCGGCAGGCCCACCATTTTCGTCTACGACGCCGCACCCGGCGGCGCGGGCATTAGCGAACGCGGCTTCAACGCGGTTGCGCAGTGGCTGGGCGCCACCCTCGAAGCCATCGAAAGCTGCGGATGCGAAAACGGTTGCCCCTCCTGCGTGCACTCGCCCAAGTGCGGCAACCGCAACGAGCCGCTCAGCAAGCACGGCGCGCGGGCGCTACTGCAGGCGATGCTGCGGAGCATGGCGGAGGCGTAGGAGTGCAGGAGGCACCGGGCGGACTGGGATAACAACTCCCGATGAGCGTAAATAGCCTAGTCGGCTAGGCTTTCAGGCTCGGGTGGGCGTTCTTGGTCAGCGGGACTTTCTGGCTCGGCTGGGTTCTCTGGCTCGGGAGTTTCCGGCGCTGAGTCCTGCTCAGCTTCCAGTTCTTCCCCCAGCTCGGCTACCTCATCGGGGGTCAGCTCCTCCGCGTTGCCCGCCGCGCGTTCTTCTTCGGCGTGCTCCTCTTCGATGTGCTCAGCCCCGGCGCGGGCACGCACCCTCGCCGGGCCCAGCGCGCCCATGGGTCCTGCAACCGGGACGGCGACCGTCACCTCCACCGTTTCGGGGCGATCCGGAAACGTGCAGGACTCGAGGTGCGCGCCGTGGCGTTCGGCAAGATCCGCCGCGACCGCGCACGGGTCCCCCTCAGTGAGTCCGCGGTAGGCGTCCGCCGCCGCGAGCGCACTCAAATCGGCGGCTGCGGAAGCCCTGCGGTTCGCGGACACCACCCCGATGAGCCCGGCAATCACCACGGTCATCACCAGTAGCGCGGCAATAATGGTGAGGGCGAGGACGGTGCCGCTACCCTCTTCGGGTTGTTCTTCCGCAGATCGGGCAAGGCCCGAGCTTTTATTCACCATCATTGCCGGCGCTTTCTTCACTGCCGGTGCCGCCTTCAACACGGGCGTGGGCATCCGCCCGCAACACCCAGCCGGTTGCCGAGCCGATCACGCCGGGGGCGGGGCGGCTCACCCGCACGTGCACCTGCCGGGCACGCCCCTCCCCCGCTTCTGCCGCGGCTGCATCATCAGGAGAAACGGAAATCTGCACGCTCTGCGCCGGATCGATGCGGCTGACGGCGGAGCGAATCTGCGCCTCGGAATCTCCACGGGCGGCAGCTCGTGCAGCCATTCGTGCGGACTCCTCCACCTTCAGCTGCGCAACCCCCGTGGAGGCAGCGCCCAGGCAGAGGGCAAGCACCACCGTCACGGCGGGTAGGGCGACCGCAAATTCGGCGGTAATCACACCCTCTTCTGCCGGGCTCTTGTGCGGGGTCGAGGGTGCAGGTCCCACCCCGGCTTTCCCTGCAGAGAGAGCGCATGTCAAAGCGCCCAAATTCACATGAGCGTTCATTCTTTATTCCTCCTTTCTACCCTGATTTTTCAAAGAACCTGACATCTAGAGAAAAACCTCACGGCAGGCTTTTTGCAGACTCTAGAGCAGTCCCGTATTGCCCGCAATGGACAGGGCGTTACGCACAATATCCAGGAGCATGGAACGCACCTCATCTGACTTGAGAATCAGCACCAGCAGGCCCGCAAAACCGACCGCCGCGAGCATCACAATGCCGTACTCCGCAGTTGAGGCTCCCTCCTCCGGATCGCCCGCCGGGGCGTACTCTTCGAGCGTCTTTTCGCTACCCTTAGCGGGCACATATTCGGCGCAGCCGGGCGCGTGCTCACCCAGGCTGCGGCAGGTGGTGCCGCATTCGTCCAGGGTGCAGCCCTCGGCGAGCGCGCGGGCAATGGTCAACGCCTGCTCGGGGCTCAGACGATCCGTGTTCATATCGATCTCCATTTCGGCGGGGTCAATCCTGGGGCCGGCGTGCTTCTGCTCAGTACCGGCGGAACGTTCACCATCACTGAATAGCTCGGGGCATTCTTCGCGCAGCTGCTTCATGGTGGTTGCGATGGCAACGGACAGCGGCACGGGGCCCAGAATGGTCTGCGTTTCTGCACCGGGTGCGGCGGGCTGAATTTCGCGCGGAGCACCGACCGGGGCGTTTACCGGAGCGCCGGCAGTGTGCAGGTCGTGGCGGATTGCTTCGCAGAGGGTGTTCGTCATTGGTTTTCCTTTCGTTGTGCCCCGTTCGTTCGGGGTGGGGTGGGTGCTCATCCGCGTTCACGGCAGATGGGCGAGGGTCTAAAATTTTCGGCATTTCAGCTGGTCAACAGCACTTATGGGCACGATTCTTTAGCCGGTCAGCGTGGGCAGTAGCGAAATGAGGATGGGCACGATACCCAGGCAAATAAAGGCGGGTAGCGAGCACAGCCCGAGGGGTACCACGAGCGCTACCGAGAGCTTTCCGGCGGCGCGTTCTGCCGCGCGGCGTTCGCTGAGGCGGTGCGCATCGGCAAGGGAGAGTAGCAGCGCGGTGCTAGGTGCGCCGCCCGTGTAGGCGGGGGCGAGTGCATCCCGCAGCTCGCCGAAGGTTCCCGCCGCGGGGCCCGACCAAGCGCTCCCCCAGCCGCTGCCCATCTGTAGGCGCTGCCAGACCGTGCGCAGGGGGCGACTATTGAGCGCCTCGGCGAGGGTGCCCAGGGCGGCGAGCGGTGTAAGCCCGGCTCTCAACTGCGCGGCGAGTAGTTCCAGCACGAGGGCGGTATCAACGGGTGCGGCTCCTGCTGGCGAGGTCGGCTTTTTCGCCTCAGATTCAACATTCGCCGTCCGCATGCTCTCCACTTCCGCCCGATGCACAAGCGCGGCGGTCCAGCGGCGCCCGGCGAGGGCGAGTCCCAGCCCGAGCAAACCGGTGAGCGCCCCGAGAATGGATCCGGTCAGCACGCCCACGGGGTCACTGCCCATGAGCACCCCCAGCCCGAGGCCGAGCAGCGGTAGCAAGGAGAGGATTCTGCCGGTGGCACGCGGGGCGGCGAGGGCGCTCTGCCTGCCCAGGAGCGCGTCGATGCGTTCTTCGGCGTGTTCTGCGGCGCGTTCCAAGCTCGTAGCAAGCGGCGCACCGGCGCTCTCACTCATGCGCAGGCTCAACTGCAGGTCGTGCAGGCGCTCGCAGCTGTGCGGGCGCATCCGGGTGCTATTTTCGAGCAGTTGCGCGCAGGCAAGATGCGCTGGGGCACCCCAGGAGGTAAGCGTGGCGAGAGCCTGCGTGAAGCGGCGAATATCCTCGGCGCACCGCTTCTGCCCGTAGTCTTCGGAAAAAGGCCCTCGTGCCCGTCGGGGTCGGGTGTTTTTCCGGGCGCTTTTCCGGTCGGCTGTGTTCTTCGCGTGTGCTTTCCCCGCATCCGGCACCAGCTCGTTCTGCGCGAACTGCCCGAGCTGTCCGAACTGCGCAGACTGCCCGAATTCCCCAAAGCTCGGGTTAGCGTGCACCGCCTCCTGCAGGGGAATGCCGGCGCGCAGGTTCAGGGCGAGAGTGCGTAGCATGAGCGGCCACATGCGCATTTCCTCGGCGCTGGCTGGTCCGGCCAGGCGCTCAGCCCAGCGTTCGCGAAAGCTTCCGTTACTCTTCTTGTTTTGCTTCATTGCTTCCTCCTTTCACGGTTCCATTCCCCCATCACGGGGGGCTAATACCCAACGTCAGAGCCCACAGAAATACGCCTGACCTGCAGATACTCTTCGCTCCCCTCAACTGCGGGGTGCAGGCTGTAGACGCCCTCGATGCGGCGGCGTCCGTCCCGGTGTTCCAGGTGGATAATGCGTTCAAAAGCCGTCGCCGTATGTAGAGCGACCGTTCTACTATCCAGTCCGGCGAGCGCACCCAGGGCACACAGGCGCAGGGGCACCGCCTGCGCGCTATTGGCGTGCAGGGTCGTTCCGGCGCCGCGATGACCGGTATTCATGGCGGTCAGCAGGTGCACCACCTCCGCGCCGCGACACTCGCCGACCACGAGCCGATCCGGGCCCATACGCAGCGCCTGCACAATCAGCTCGCCCAACCCGATTTCGCCAGCGCCTTCGGAGTTGGCGGCGCGGGTTTTGAGGGTAATAACCTGCTCATGCTGCGGCGCGAGTTCCGGGGTATCTTCGAGTAGAATGAGGCGCTCCTGCGGCGTGCACAGCCCCAGCAGGGCGTTGAGCAGGGTGGTTTTGCCGGTGCCGGTGCCCCCGCTAATGAGGAACCCGCGACGTTCGGCGATCATGCGGCGCAGGTAGGCGGCGGTCGCCTCATCACACAGCCCGGTGGCCTGTAGCTGCGCCAGGGTGGGGCGCTCGCGGGCGGGTAGGCGCACGGAGAGCCGGGTGCGTTCGCTCAGCGGCGGGATAATCGCGTGGATGCGCCTGCCGTGCTCGTCGCTAATGTCAGCCGCCGGATGCGCGGCATCCAGCTGCCCGCCGTACCTGCGGATGAGCCGCTCGGCGAGGTCACGCACGCGCCGCTCATTGCCGAGGCTCAGCGCCACGTGGCGGACAGTTCCATTGATGCCCACCCAAATATCGCAGGGCGAGTTCACGTAGATGTCGGTGATAGTTCCGGCGCGTTGCCCCTCGTCAAGGAGCAGATCGAGGGCGCCGAGGCCGTAGAGTTCCGCGGCGAGGTAGCGCAGCGCGGTCTGCCGGTTGACGGGCACGTATTCCACGCTGGGGTAGCTCCAGGAGGCGGGCGCGGGTTGCGCCGTTTTGGCGCGGAATTTTCGGGGCTTCACCACGCCCACCCCTGCTGCGCTCGCATTCCCCGGGTATCCGCCATCGATGGCGCAGATTGCCTCGTCCACAGCGTTTTCGAGAATCTCGCGGAGGGGCTGAGATTCTTGGAGTAGCCCACCGCCCGCGGCACTCGCGGTGTTTGCACTACCAGCGGCAGTTCCACCCTCTGCGGGCGGTCGCTCCCCTGCCTTCTCGACCGCTTTCTCGATCCCGGCACCGGCACCGAATCCGTTACCGAACCCGGCGCTAAGGCCGCCACCGAAACCGCCCAGGGCGATAGCGCTCATCTGCGGCGATCGCAGGATCAGCTCGCGGGCGTGCAGGGCGACGGCGCGGGCGCGGTAGTCTTCGGGAATGAGCAGGGCGGGCTGCGAGTGCGCGCGGGTGTCCGGCGCATACGTGCTTGGGCTCTGCGCGGTTGGGCTCTGCACATACGTGGTGGGATTCTGCGCAGTGCGGGTCGGGTAACCGCTGGGGTTGGCGGGGTTGCTGGTGGGGTTCATGGCTCTAGGAGAGCATTGCGCCCGCCCCGAATTTTTAAGAGAATGAGCGTTCTGTGGATAACTCCTCGCGCACCCCGAAATATCCACGATGCACGCACCTCAAACGAACAAAACGCACGCATCCGGCGCTTTTATGACAAACCGCGACGTGCACAGCCCTCTCACTCCCGCCGTACTTTTCGCACATATCCCGAGCCCATCCCTTCCTCAGACCGCCCACCCGCGACCACAAACCACGCGCCTTCGCATCCGGTCACCGATAATGGAAGAATGTACGTTCTGCTCAGTCCTGCCACCGGCGCGGGTATTACCGCTCAGACCGGCACCCCCGCGCACCCGGTCACCTCGGCTATTGCCGCGGGTGCGTCTTCGCGCGGTGCTCAGCCGGTGACCTCGTGGGGTGCTTTTCATTTTTCGGCGCCTACCGCTGAGCAATTGCAGGACCCGACCTTTATTCCGCGGATTACGCGCGCGGATCGGGTGAGTGCGGCGAATCTTCCGGCGTATGTGCGAGAGGTAGAGCGGCAGGCGGCAGATTCGGCACAGGGGCGTTTTCCCCGCTGGATTTGGGCTGATACCCGCCACGTTGACCCGCTGCTTCTGCGCCGCGGGGTGCGGGTGCATCTGTGCCATGATTTGCGCCTGGTGCAGCGAATTTTGGTGACTGCCGCTACGCATCCGAGCGGTTTTGTGGAGTACAGCCCGGTGCTGGATCTTTCTGATCTGCGTGAGGCGGTGGATCCTCAGGGGTATCTGCCGGTGGCGCGGCAGATTCAGGGTCAGGAGGAGCTGTTCGGCGCGGACTTTTTGAGTATGCCCGCTACCAACACCACCCAGTCCCTCGCAGATTCTTCCCCCGATTTCCTTGAGGCGGCGCCTCATGAGCCTTTTGCCCCGCAGTTGGCTGCGGGCCCGGTGACTCTACTTCCGGAGCATCCGGTGGTGCGTGTGCTGATGCGTGAGTGGCTGGCGCAGGCGCGCGCTATCGGCGCGTCGAGGCACCCGGAGCGGCTGCGTCTTTTGGCGGCGGCTGAGTCTGCCGGTGCGTTGGTGGCGGCTGAGATTGGCTATTACGGCATCCCGTTTAATGTGCAGGCGCATCATGAGCATCTGTGCGAGTTGTTGGGTCCGCGCCCGGTACCCGGGGAGCGCCCGCAGAAGATGCAGGAGTTGGCGGAGCAGATTCAGCGCATGCTGTTTATGCCATCGTTGAACCCGGATTCACCGCAGGATCTTTTGCGTGCTCTGCAGTCTGCGGGGGTTTCGGTGAAGTCTACGCGTTCGTGGGAGTTGAAGAGCTGGGCGGATGCGATTCCGGCTCAGCGGGAAAAGCGTTGGGCGCTGATTGACCCGATTCTGCGCTATAAGAAGCTGTACCGCATTTGGACTGCTAACGGCTGGACCTGGGCTGATACCTGGGTTTCTGAGGGTGTATTCCGCCCGCATCTTGAGGTGGGTGGCGCCGCGACCGGGCGCTGGGGCGCTTCCGGCGGTGGTGCGTTACAGCTTCCGGCGGAGATTCGTCAGGCGGTGCAGGCGCCGGAGGGTCAGGTGCTGACGGTGACGGATGGTTCGCAGATTGAGCCGCGCATTTTGGCGGCGTTGAGCCGTGATGAGGCGCTCGCTTCGGCGGGCCGTGGCGCTGACCTGTATGCGGGTATTGCCGAGTTGGCGCGCCTGAAGGGTGTGGGTTTGACGGAGCGTTCCCACGCGAAGGTGGGCATGCTGGCGATTATGTATGGCGGCCGCAGCGGTGAGATTGGTGCCCTGTTGCCGCATGTGGCGGCGCTTTTTCCGCAGGCGATGGAGTTTACGGAGCGTGCGGCTCGTATTGGTGAGGCGGGCGGTCAGGTGACGACTTTTTTGGGTCGTACGTCCCCGCCGGTGGATGAGCGTTTCCGTGAGATTGTGGCTGATCGGTCTTCGCCGGCGGCTGAGTCGCGTGCGGTGTCGACTGCGCGTGCGCACGGGCGTATGACCCGCAATTTTATTGTGCAGGGTACGGCGGCGGAGTGGGCTCTGTGTTGGATGGGCGCGGTGCGTTCTCGTCTGTTGTCGGAGCGGATTTTTGGTATGCCGATGCGCACCCGCATTGTGTATTTTTTGCACGATGAGCTTCTGCTGTGCGGTCCCGAGCTGGAGGCGGATCGCGTGGAGCGTATTGTGCGTGAGGGCGCTGCGGAGGCGGCGCGTCTGCTGTTCGGTCGGGTGCCGGTTGATTTTCCGGTGTCGGTGGCGCGGGTGCGCAACTACGCGGATGGCAAATAATCGGCGGTAAGTAAACGGCACATCAGCGACACATAACCGTGCACTAGTGAAAATAGGGGCGGCGGGTAGCTTCGTTCAAGCTACCTGCCGCCCCTATCTACGCTCTATTCTGTGCCCTATATCCGCTGGTCAGGCACTTATCCAGCCGGTTTTGCTCCTCATAGTTATTCCTCGTAGCCGGGTGCCGGGCGCATCTTTTTCGTATCCCAGGGCACGGTCCAGCCGAGCGAGTCGAAGATCCGGTCGAGCAGAATCGCGGTGAATCCCCACACGGTGAATTCTTCGCCGCCGGGCATGCGCACCTCGAAGGCGGGGGTGCGGTGTGAGGTGCGGCCGCGTTTGATGTAGGCGGTGTGCCGGTTGGCGGGGTTGAGCAGGTCACGCACGGGCACGCGGGCGATGAGCGCCGACTCGTTGTGGTCGACGACTTCGACGGGCACGGGGCTGTTCCACCAGCCGATGACGGGGGTGACCATGAAGTTGCTGATGGGTAGCGGCAGGGTGTGCAGCTGGCCGAGGATTTGCACGCCGGCGGGGTCGAGCCCGGTTTCTTCGACCGCCTCGCGCAGGGCGGCGATGTGGGCGACAGGTTCGCCGGTGGTTTCGGCGAGCGCGTAGTCTTCGGGGTCGATTTTGCCGCCGGGGAAGGCGGGCTGACCGGCATGTGAGCGTAGGGTTGCGGCACGCACGAGGAGCAGTACGTCCAGGTCGGCGCTGACGTTTTCGGGGCAGCCTTCAAATTCGCTGGTGGAGGGCGAGTTGTCGAGCACGCCGAAGAGAATCAGCACGGCGGCTTCTTTGCTCAGGGGGCTGGCGGGTGCGCTGCGTAGCAGGGCTTGCACGTCGAATTCCACGCCGCCTGCTGCGAGAGCCGCCAGTGCCTGCTGGGCGGGGTGCTGCGCATCCTGCCCCGCCTGTTCGGACTGTACCGCTTGTTCGGACTGTACCGCTTGTTCGGACTGTACCGACTGCTCGGGTGCGCTCATCTGTGTACCTCTCTTCTGTGCGGCTACATTCCGGGTTGGTTCAGACACCGTTAGGCGCTGAGCGGGTAGCCTTCTGCCATGAGTTCGCGGCGGGTTGCGCCCTGCAGGAATCGCAGGTGCAGGTCTTCGCGGCCGGGTGCCATTTCGTATTTCATGAGTTTACGTGCTGCTTGTTCGTTCGTCTCCCCGGCTCCATAGGACGGGCAGAGGTCGGCGACGGGGCATACGCCGCAGGCGGGCTTTTTGGCGTGGCAGATGCGGCGGCCGTGGTAGACCATGCGGTGTGAGAAGAGCGTCCAGTCTTTGCGTTCGATGAGTTCGGCGACGTCTTTTTCGACTACTTCGGGGGCCTCTGCGGTGGTAAATCCCATGCGGCGGGCGAGGCGGCCGAAGTGGGTGTCCACGGTCAGTCCGGGCACGTCGAAGGCGTTTCCGAGGACCACGTTCGCGGTTTTGCGGCCGACTCCGGCGAGTTCTACGAGCTCTTCGAGGGTTGAGGGAACCTGCCCGTTGTGGCGTTCTACGAGCTGCTGGGAGAGCGTGATAATGGAGCGTGCCTTGGCGCGGTAGAAGCCTAGGGACTGAATGTAGGGTTCGACCTCTTCGGTGCGTGCGGAGGCGAGCGCGGCGGCGTCCGGGTAGCGTGCGAAGAGTGCCCCGGTGACGGAGTTGACGCGCACGTCGGTGGTTTGTGCCGAGAGCACGGTGGCGATGAGCAGCTCGAAGGGGTTGTTGAAGTCGAGTTCTGCGACGGCGTAGGGGTAGGTTTCGCCGAGGATGCGGTTGATTTTGCGGGCGCGGCGCACGGTGGCGAGGTGGCTTTCGGGTGCGCGTGCGTTGAGGCGGCGTGCGGCGGCTGCGGCTTTGAATTCGGGAACGAATCGGATCTGCAGGAGCGATTCGGTGTTCTCTGCCGTACTATTTTGTGCGTCTGCTGCGGGCTGGGTGGCGTTCTCGGTCATAGCGCGAGGGTACCGGGCTTGGGTGTGTGGGCGGTAGCGAGGTTCACCGTACTTGGCTCGCTCCCCCATCATTTTCTGTATCTCATCTTTTTCTGTACCTCATCATTTTCTGGGCAGTTCGCGCCGCCTAGCGCTTGGCGGGCGCCCGCTGTGCCACACTGGTTTTATGTCAGATACGATTTTTGTGCTTAATGGACCGAATTTGAACCTGCTTGGGCAGCGCCGCCCCGAGGTGTACGGCTACACCACTCTGCACGATATTGAGCGTATGGTGCGTGAGCGCGCGGCGGCTCATGGTTTTGATGTTGAGTTTATGCAGTCGAATCATGAGGGGGCGCTGGTGGATGAGATTCAGCGTGCTCGTACTCGTGGTGCGGCGATTATTATCAACCCGGCGGCGTACACGCACACCTCGGTGGCGCTGCACGATGCGCTGGAGGCGGCTGAGCTTCCGGTGGTTGAGGTGCACCTGTCGAATGTGCATCGCCGTGAGGAATTCCGTCACCATTCGTTTGTGTCGCCGCAGGCTACTGCGGTGATTGCCGGTGCGGGTGCGTACGGCTATGTCATGGCGATTGATTTCCTGGCGCAGCATCTCGCCGAATAACCCAGTACAGCATCTCGCGGAATAGCCCAGCACCCCGCCTCCTGTCGTTAAATAGTTCAGGCTCCCGTTCCTTACTTGAGGGCGGGAGCCTGAATATTTTTGCTCGCTACTTGCGGCAGGAGCCGGTGGAGACTGCGGCGGTGTTGTCGCCGCCTTCAGCCAGCGCCTGCTTAAGGGTGCTTGCGGTGATGGCGTAGCCGGTCTGGCCGCTGGTTGCCTTGCCGAAAATCACGCCGACCACGTTGCCGTTTTCGTCGAGGACGGGGCCGCCGGAGTTGCCGTGCTGTACGTCGGCTGCCAGCTGGTAGACCTGGCGCATGGCGTTGGCGCGGCCGGTGTCGGCGTCGATGGTCTGGGTGTTGCCGATGCCCTGCACGGTGGCGGGCAGTGCCTTGAACGGGCCGCCCTTGGGGTAGCCCATGAAGGTTACGAGGCTACCTGCGGCGGCGTTGGTGCCGATGTTCAGCGGTTCGAGCGGCAGTTTGGGAACGCTGATGAAGGCGATGTCCTGTTCGCTGTCCATGTAGACGACGGTGCCGGGCCAGGTGCGGCCGCGGGAGTCCTGCACGACCGGGGAGGTCACGCCGGCGACCACGTGGGCGTTGGTGACGACCAGGCCGTTATCGGCCACGAAGCCGGAGCCGGTGGAGGTGTAGCCGCACTGCTCGGCGGCGCCCAGAATCTCAACCACGGAGGCTGCCGCCCGGTCCAGTGCCGCGGATTCTACGGTCTGGGTGGGGGCGCTGGTTTCGGGGGCGATGAGCTGGCTGACTTCCGGAATGGTTCCGAAGGCGAGCACGTCATTGCGTACCGTGTTGATGCGGTCCTTGATGACCTCGGGGGTGGAGGCGACCATCCAGGAGAGGGTCTTGGAGTCGCTGAGCGCAGTGTTGAGCTGCGGGATGGGTACGGTGCGCATGGAGATGGTCAGCACGACCATGACCAGGGCGCAGGCGGCGAGGTTCAGCACGCCGCCGAAGAAACGTTCAATACCCTTGAGCGGGGTGATGTCGGTGACGCGGCGGATGGTGCGTCCGGCAAGGAGGCCGAGCCACTGCCCGATGGTCAGGCAGATGATGAGCACGCCGACGGCGGTAATGAGGCTCCACTGGGATCCCACGGATGCCACGGCGAGGGGCACGAGCCAGGCTGCGGCGCAGACGCCCAGGCCGAGGCCGAGGAAGGTTCCGAGGGTGGTGAAGAATCCGCTGCGGACTCCGGCGAGGAAGTAGAGCAGCAGAATGATGGGGATAGCAATATCAAGCAGGTTGATGCCAGTCGTCACGACTAATTGCCTCCTTGGTGGGTAGAAGTGGTCACGGTGTGCCCATTGTGGTTGGTGCGGGCTGTGCCCGGTGAGTGTGGTGGCGTTTGTTGGGCCGATAAAGGACACACCTGAATGCTTGATATTAGGTGCCGAACCTGTGGGGAAGCTTTGAATTTGCCCGAAAGAAATAACTTTTGTTGTAAAGCTTGTCCTATTGGAATGCATAAAGCACTTTTTTAGGGTACGCTCATATCAGTTGAATATGTCACACTAGCTTGAGCCTTCTCACATTTCAGATGTTGAGATGCATGACACCGGTTCGGGCTCACTCACTGAACATTTACGAGTTTCGGCTCATCACCTCATATCTAGGAGAACTTTATGGATCTCGAGATCCTCCGTCGTACCCCTCTCTTTGCGAACCTCGACGACGCAGCTTTCGCTCTGCTGACCGATGATATTCAGGAGATTGACCTCTCCCGCAACGCTGTCCTCTTCTACGAGGGCGACCAGGACGACCAGCTCTTCGCTGTGCTCTCCGGTAAGGTCAAGCTGGGTCGCACCGCCGCTGACGGCCGCGAGAACATGGTTGCAATCATGGGTCCCGGTGACGTCTTCGGCGAGATGGCTCTCTTCGATCCTTCGCCCCGTTCGACCAACGCTGTGGCTGTCTCTGAGACTCGCCTGGCTGCCATCAAGCACGAGTCCTTCAAGCGTGCACAGCAGCTGGATCCCACGATCTCCGATCAGGTCATTAAGACTCTGGCTCGCCGCCTGCGCCACGCTAACGAGGCACTGGCTGACCTGGTCTTCTCCGACGTTCCCGGCCGCCTCGCTAAGGCACTGCTGGACCTGGCTGACCGCTTCGGCCGCCCCGCGACCGACGGCGTGCTCGTTGCTCACGAGCTGACTCAGGAAGAACTAGCACAGCTGGTTGGTGCATCCCGCGAGACCGTGAACAAGGCTCTTGCCGAGTTCGTTTCCCGCGGTTGGATCCGCCTGGAGGCACGCGCAGTTGTCATTCTGGACCTGCCCCGCCTGCGCCAGCGTTCCCGCTAAAGACGCACGACTTAAATAAATCAGGAGCCGTTTCCCTCTGCATGGGGAAACGGCTCCTGATGTCTTTAACGTTTCATCTCACGAGATCTTACGAGCGAGCGTTGTAGCTCCTCGTTAGAGCGCGCCCATCGCGCCGGTGTACATGGAACCGGTGGTTGCCGGAACCACCTCGGTAAAGGAGAGCATGCACGCACCGTTGTGGGTCACGAGCACGGGCTTCTTCACCTCAATCTTGCGGCGCTTGGACAGCCACGCCACGGAGGTCTGAGCCTTCGCCAGCGATTCGAGCAGGCACATCACACCGGGGGTGATGAGCTGGTCCAAGGTACGGCCCACCGTGTTGGGTTGGCCGATGCGGTCGCCCAGTTCGCTGGTGTCCTTGGCTTCGAGCAGTTCGCGCACGTTCAGCCAGTCGCCCCACACGCCCTTACCGAGCAGTAGCTTCGGGTCCTGGCCGACGGGCAGAGCCGTGCTGAAGTAGGCGATGTCGTAGCGTTTGAGGAAGAAGTCCGGGGACTGCCAACGGGCGACCGGGCGCAGCAGGTCGGCGCGCACACTCAAACCGCTGGAGGTCAAGAAGTCCGAGAAGCTCTTGTCCTGAGCCGCGACTGCCTCGCGCCAGGCCATGAACTCGGGGGTGCTGGAGCGTTCCACCACGTCCTGTTCGTCCTCACCGGCGAGCAGAATACCGGTCTCTTCGAAGGATTCACGCACGGCAGCCATGACGCTGCGGCGTGCCTGCGCAATATCGGAGAAGTGGAATTGTTCCTGCCAGTAGTCAGCGCCGGGGCCAACCCAGGAGGCAGACTCATCATCACCGGGAAGAGCCGTACCGCCGGGGAACGCCACCACGCCCAGCGGAGAGGTGCCCGGGCGGTAGGTCAGAATCGTTTCGAGGCCGTTATCGCCATCGCGCACAAAAATAACGGATGCCGCCTGGCGCATCGTGCAGCCGGTCGCGCCTTCGTTACCGCCTTCGCGCCAGCTTTCGGCGGCGGTGCGCATGAACTCAGGGACCGCGTAGAGACGCTGAATGCAGGAGGTTCGCGGGTTAGCCGCGGACTGGCGGCCGGTAAACATGCGGGGGCGCTCCACTCCCTCAGCCGGGGTGGGAGTGCCGAAGCGGCGTTCCTGCACCGGCAGGGGTAGAGTCTTGATGTTTTGGGCGGTACCGTTGTCCTGTACGGATTCGGTGCGTGCAGTCTTGTCAGGAGCGTTCTGCGCTGCCCGCTGAGCTTGGGCAGCACGAATAGCAGACAGCGGCAGAGCGCCGGTGTACAGCTTAGACATACTCAACGATGATCTCGACCTCTACGGGCGAATCGAGGGGAAGAACGGGAACACCCACGGCGGAGCGGGCGTGCTGGCCTGCCTCGCCGAAGATTTCGCCGAGCAGTTCGGAGGCGCCGTTAATGACGGCGGGCTGGGCGGTGAAGTTCACCTCGGATGCTACGAAGCCAACGACCTTCACCACGCGCTGCACGCGGTCCAGGTCGCCAATAACGGACTTGACTGCTGCCAGGGCGTTGAGCAGGCAGATACCCGCGTACTTCTTAGCGTCCTCGGGGGTCACGAAGCCTTCAGCGCCGGAGTCGGACACCTTACCGGTTTCGGGCAGTGCACCGTCAACGAAGGGCAGTTGACCGGAGGTGTACACGTAGGAGCCGGAGGTTACCGCGGGAACATAAGCGGCAACGGGGGCGGGTGCTACGGGCAGTTCGTAACCGAGTTCGCGGATACGTGCTTCAATACGGGATTCAGTCATGATTACTCCAGAAGGATGGCGGGTGCGGGCACCCAAACGGTGATAGGGGAAATGCCGTAAACCTAAACGCTACTGATATTCAGGCAGCTGTTAAACGGCTAACCGGCGGCCTGCCTCATCTATTCCCGCCTTCCCCTATAGATAGGGGAAGGCGGGAATGAGGTGACCGCCGGGTACGCTGCTCTTAGTCAGCCTTCTCGCGCTTAAAGTAGGCGATGGGGTTGCCCTGAGTCGGAGCGACCATGTTCGACGCGGGGGTTGCGCCGGCAGGCGCGGATGCGCCGGGGAGAACAGTTACGAGCTCCCAGCCGTCTTCACCCCAGTTGTCGAGGATTGCCTTGGTCGTGTGGATCATCAGCGGTACAGTTGCGTATTCCCATTTCTTCATACCCTCTAGACTATCGCCCGGTGTTCAATAAGTAAAAGGGATTCACTATGGTTTTGGTCAATGTCCGGTGCTTTTGGGGGCTTTATTCTTAGGGCTGAGAAACCCGCGTCCCTACGGGGTGCCGAGACGGGCTATCTCTCACAGTTTCATGGGATAAACTGAATGAATGGCTTCATCTAAGAAAACCCGTTCGCGTCGCCGTCCGGGAGATTTTTTGCAGTTCCTCGCGTTCAGTGTGATTGCCGGTTTCCTCGCGGCAATTATTGTCGTACCCCCTGCCGTGAGCTTGGGTATGGTCACGAACGCGTCGATGTCATGGTTCCAGGACCTTCCTGACGACATTGCCGATGGCATCTCTTCCCGTCCTTCTACTATTTACGCTGCTGACGGCAAGACCGAAATCGCGACCTTCTTCGAAGAGAACCGTGAGCCGGTCAAGCTGGATCAGATTTCTCAGCACATGAAGGACGCTATCGTCTCGGTGGAGGACCGTGACTTCTACAAGCACGGTGCTGTCTCCGCTATCGGTATCGGTCGTGCGTTCCTGAACAACATCATTAACTCCAACAGCGGCCGCCGTCAGGGTGCATCCACCCTGACCCAGCAGTACGTTAACAACCTCATTGTTGATGCCGCTGTGGCGCGTGGTGAGGACGCTACCGCAACCCTGAACGGTAACAAGACCTACGCCGCAAAGATTCGCGAGATGAAGCTTGCGATTTCTATGGAGCAGAACAAGTCCAAGGATGAAATCCTCGAAGGCTACCTGAACATCGTGAACCTCGGTGGTTCGAACTACGGTGTTGAGGCTGCTGCACAGTACTACTGGGGTATTTCCGCTAAGGACCTGAACGTGGCACAGTCCGCGCTTCTGGCCGGTCTGGTGCAGGCACCGAACGTGTACGACCCGACCGTGAACCCCGAGCTGGCTCGTGAACGCCGCGACATCGTTCTGGGCACCATGCTGCGTGACGGCAAGATTACCGACAAGGAATACAGCGACGCCATTGCCAGCGATATTAAGCTCAACGTCAAGCCCAAGTCTCAGGGTTGCTCCCTGGCAGGCGATAAGGCATTCTTCTGCCGCTACGTGGTCAACTACCTGCTACAGGACGAGTCCCTCGGCGCAACCGCTGAGCTGCGCAACACCGCCATTAAACGTGGCGGTCTGAAGGTGATTACCACCCTGAACCCCGAGGCGCAGGTTGCGGCAAAGCAGGCAGTGGACTCCACCCAGCCGGCAGCAACCAACTGGAACGACGTCAACTCCGCACTGACCAGTGTTGAGCCCGGCACCGGCCGCGTCATCGCCATGGCGCAGAACACTGAGCTCGGTAGCCCCGCAGACGCAAACGACCACTCCAAGACCGAGTACAACTACAACGTTGATAGCGCCTACGGTGGTACCCGCGGCTTCCAGCCCGGTTCGACGTTCAAGCCGATTATTCTGGCGCAGTGGCTCATCAGCGGCCGCGGCGCTAACGCTACCGTGAACGGTACCCAGCTCTTCTGGCCCACCAGCTTCGGCTGGAACGCCAAGTGCTACGAGGGCGGTAAGTACTACTACACCGGTCAGCCGAACGGCTGGTCCTACAAGAACGCAGTCAACGGCGGCCTAGGCTACAACACCGCGGCGTACGGTATCCGCCAGTCTCTGAACTCGTACCTGTACGGCATGCTCTCCCAGATTGACCTGTGCGATGTGCACGACCTGTCGATCAAGATGCACGCTCTGGACGGTACCGGCGAACCGCTGCACAGCATCCCCAATCTGGGTACCAACATTGGTGGTACCACATACGGTATCTCCCCGCTGACCAGCGCATCCATGTACGCTATCTTCGCTTCCGAGGGTAAGTACTGCACCCCCCGCCCGATTGAGAAGATCACCAAGACCAACGGTGAAACCATGAAGGAATACCAGAACCAGTGCGAGCAGGTCCTGGATCCGGACATCGCGAACGGTGTCAGCTGGGTTCTGAAGGGCGTTATCCAGCCCGGCGGTTCCGCTTCTCAGCGTGGTATTGGTCTGCCGAACGGTTCGGCTGCGAAGACCGGTACGAACGATAACTCCTCCCAGACCTGGCAGGTGGGCTACACTCGTGGCCTGTCCACCGCGTCTTGGGTTGGTTCGAACAACCTCGGCTTCCGCTCCCTGAACGGTGTGGGTGTTAACGGTCGAGTCCTCGAGTACGTCGATGGTGCAAACTACGCAGGTGCACAGTGGCAGTCGTTCATGAAGGCCATCGCACCGAAGTACAACACGAAGGACTTCACCACTCCCAGCGATAAGATTCTGTCGTACAGCTAGAATCACAGCTCCTCAGCTGAAGCCTGAAAGGCGATTGATGATGTGTGAAAACGCAGTCAACGCCCGCGTCCCCGTGGCGGTCCCCGGCGCACGCGGCTCCTCCCCGCTCCTGAAGAAGGTAGCGGGGGCGGTAGCCGCCACTGCAGCCTTGGGGGCCGCCACGGCGGCGTATGGGCACTTTATTGAGCTGAATAATTTTCAGCTCCGCACCGAGTCCCTGCCGGTGTTGCCCGCCGGTAGCCCCGACTTTAGGATTCTGCATATTTCGGATATGCACATGATCCCGGGCCAGCAGAAGAAGATTGACTTCATGCACTCGCTGGCTGCTCTGGAACCGGATTTGGTGATGAACACGGGCGATAACCTCTCCCACGTGGACGGTATGGGTCCGCTGTTGGAGGCGCTCGACCCGCTCATGGACTTCCCCGGCGTGTTTGTGCCCGGCTCCAATTGCTATTTCGCGCCGATTTTTAAGAACCCGGCACGCTACCTGTGGCAGCCGCGCACCCCGCAGATGATTGAGGAAGGCTCGCGCGTAGCCCTGCCCATTGAGCGGATGCACGACGCTTTCGAGTCGCGCGGTTGGACGGGCCTGATTAACCGCTACAACACGCTGAACCTCAAGGGTCTGCGCTTGGAGTTTTCCGGTGTGGATGACCCGCACCTGCGCTACGATGAGCACCCCGGATTCGCCCCCGGCGCCTTCGATGAGGGTGAGGAGCCGAGCATCCGTATCGGTGTGGCGCACGCTCCCTACATGCGTACCCTACACCGCTTCGTGCAGGACGGCGCGCAGGCTATTTTTGCCGGTCATACGCACGGCGGTCAGGTCTGTCTGCCCGGTGGTCATGCTCTGGTCAGCAACTGCGATTTGCCGCCTTCGCGTGCGAAGGGCGTCAGTGAGCAGTCCGGTATTCCGGTTCAGGTTTCTGCCGGTTTGGGTACCTCTCGTTTTGCGCCGGTGCGTCTGTTCTGCCCGCCGGAAGCGATCCTGGTGACCCTCACGGCTCGCGATAAGGAGCAGGGCACCTCCGCTGCATCGGCGGGTGGTCGTCTCTAATGTCTGAGGCTTCTACAGCGCGCACGACTAAGCGCCGCCGTAATCCTTTCCTGGAGACGGCAAGCGAACCGACCCCCGACCCGATTGACTACGCGCACGGTCAGCGTGCCCCGCGCACCCTCGCCGCCTATGCGCGTCCGATTCGTGTGCGCTGGGGTGTGGGTCTGCTCGTGGCGTTCGGTGCCGGTGCCCTTGAGATTTCCATCCCGCAGGCACTGCAGATTATTGTGGATCATCTCTCGCAGAGCACCACCGAAAGCGCCATCTGGATTGCCGGCGGCCTGGTGCTTCTGCTGGGTATTGCGCACGCCTCCTTCATGTACTGGAGGCGCTGGCTGATTGTGGATCCGACCTCCACGATTGAGCTGTCCATGCGCATGAACTTCTTTGACCGCCTGCTCAGCGCCCCGCTTTCTCTGCTGGATCGTTGGCCCTCCGGTCAGTTGTTGACCCGTTCCATGAGCGATTTGGGCACGATTCGCCGTTGGCTGTCCTTCGGTATTGTGCAGATGCTGACTGTTGCGGTGATGTTCCTGGTCGGTGGCTTCTTCATGCTGCGTTCTTCGCCGTCCCTGGCGCTGGTGTTCGTGGTGACCGTGCCGATTCTGGTGCTGTCGCTGGTGAACTTCACCCGCAAGTACTACCGCGCCTCGCATGAGATTCAGCAGATGACGGGCGATCTGTCCACCCGTATTGAGGAGTCGGTGCGCGGCATCCGCGTGATTAAGGCGCTGGGCCGCTCCCCCGAACAGATTCAGGAATATTCCGAGTCGGTAGACGCCCTGCAGGTGCGCGAGTACGGCAGGTCGATGCTGGTGGCTCGTGTTGCCCTGTATCAGGGCCTGATTGTGGGTGTCTCCACGGCGGTGGCACTGGCTGTGGGCGCTTCGCAGGTTGCGGCGGGCACCTTGAGTCTGGGCGCGATGACCGCCTACTTTGCGATACAGACGACCGTGCTCAGCCACGTGACGCGCTCGACCGCGCTGATGTCTGCCTATTTGAGCTATAAGGTGGCGCTGGAACGCCACAACGAGGTCATGGACGAGCCCGGCTTTGAGGTTGTGCCGCTGGTTCGTGGTTCCGCGGCTATGTCTGCGCCCGAGCATCCGCAGGGTGCTTCTGATTCGTCAACAGTAGCTGGAGTGTCTGCCGAGGGCGGCTCCGGGAAGGAAACTATGCAGTACCCCAGCGGTGGCGCAGTATCTGTCACTTTCGATCACGTTCAGTTCAGCTACGATGTTGCCGAAGCACCTGCTCCGGCAGGGGCTACCGGCGCAGGCTCTGAGGTGAAGGCACCGGAGGTTTCCGTGCTCAAGGACGTAAACTTCAAGGTCTTCCCGGGCGAGATTCTGGCGCTGGTGGGTGCAACCGGTAGCGGTAAGTCGACCGTGCTGTCGCTGGTTCCGCGTTTCTACGAGCCGACCTCCGGCTCCCTGCGTTTTGGCACCCGAGATGCCGCAGACATGTCTATTGAGGAGGTGCGCGCCCAGACCGCGTTCGTCTTTGAGGAGGCGGTACTCTTCTCCGGAACGGTCCGTGAGAACGTGCTGATGGGCGTTGCTGAGCAGTACAAGCACGGCACCGAAGATGAGGACTACCCCGCCGCAGAAGAGCTGGAGGCGACCCTCCAGACCGCGTTGCAGCTGGCTGCCTGCGATTTCGTGGTGGAGCTTCCGCAGGGTCTGGATACTGTCATTGGTGAGGAGGGCATGAGCCTGTCGGGTGGTCAGCGTCAGCGTCTGTCGTTGGCGCGTGCCCTGGCGAAGCGCCCCTCCGTACTGCTGCTGGATGACCCGTTCTCGGCTCTGGATGTAAACACCGAGGAGCGTATTATTACCGGCCTGCGTGAGGGCCTGGACGGTCTGGGCGGCGCTACGACCCTGTTGACGGCGCACCGCCCCTCCACGGTGGCGTTGGCGGACCGCGTGCTGCTGATGGTTGATGGTGCCGTGGTCGCTGAGGGCACTCACGCTGAGCTGATGGACTCTTCGGAGCAGTACCGCCAGCTGATGACGATGGAGGAGGGCTAATGGCCCATCATCGTCCGGCGGAGCCGCGGGAGCAGATGAGCCCGCAGGAGCGCGCGGAGACCCGTGAACGCTCGATGGCTCTGCTGCGCCAGATGTTGCGCCCGCACCGTGGGGCGTTGGCTCTGTCGATTATTTCTGTGCTTTTGGTGTCGGGTTCCTCGGCGGTTGCCCCGATTCTGATTGCCCGCGTTTTGGATAGTTCCATTGAGCCGCTCAGGCAGGGTGATGCTTCTGTCCTGCTGACCCTGCTGGCGTTTTTTGTGGCGGCTACCGCGGTGACCGCGATTTTTTCGTGGGTCAACGTGGCGTACACGGTACGCGTGTCGCTGGGCGTGGTGGTGTACCTGCGTAAGCGGGTGTTCCGTCACGCGCAGTCGCTGAGCGTGTCGTTCCATGAGCGGTACACTTCGGGCAAGGTCATTTCGCGTCTGACGAGCGATATTGATACGGTCCGCAGCTTCTTGGATAGCGGCATCAGCCAGTTGGCGATTACGTTGCTGTCCATGGTGATTTCTGCGGTCGCTATTTTCCTTCTGGATTGGCGTATTGGTTTGCTCATGCTGGCGATGGGCGTGCCGATTTACTTTTTGACGCGCTGGTTCCAGAAGGCGGCGGTGCCGGTTTTCCGCACGATGCGTACTGAGTCTGCGCATTTGACGAGCCGTTTTGTGGAGACGTTTACGGGTATCCGCGCGGTGAAGGCGTTTGGTGCGGAGGCACGGATGCGCACCGAGTACGCTCAGGCCTCGGAGCGTTACCGCCTGGCGGTGATGGATTCAATTAAGATTTTCGGCGTCTACTCGCCCGTGCTGATGCTTTTGGGCAATGTGTTTATTGCCGGTGCGCTGGTGCTGGGTGGCTATGCGGTACTCGGCGGTACCATGCAGATCGGTACCCTGCTGGCGCTGGTGATTTACGCGAACCGCGTGTTTGAGCCGGTCATGCAGCTCTCTGAGTTCTACAACATGTTCCAGTCGGCGATGTCTGCGTTGGAGAAGCTGTCGTCGTTCTTGGCTGAGGAGCCGGAGGTTGCTGAGCCGGAGCATCCGCATGAGCGCGCTGTAGAGTCTGCATCCGAGCCTGCCGCTGAGTCTGCTACTGGCGGAGTGACCGGCACGGTTCGCGGCGCCCTGGTGGAGCTGGATTCGGCGGTCTTTGGGTACACTTCGGATCGTCACGCTCTAAAGGAGACGAGCCTGCGCATTGAGCCGGGTACGACCGTGGCGCTGGTGGGTGCTACGGGTGCCGGCAAGTCGACGATCGCTAAGCTGGTGGCTCGTTTCTACGATGTTTCAGCCGGTCAGGTGCGTATTGACGGCGTGGATGTTCGCCAGCTGGCGGATGTGCAGCTACGCCGTGAGGTGCTCATGCTGACCCAGGAGGTGTTCTTATTCTCCGCGTCGATTCTGGAGAATATCCGCATGGGTAACCCGCAGGCCTCCGATGAGCAGGTGAAGGCTGCCGCGAAAGCGGTGGGTGCTGATGCGTTCATTGAGCGTCTGCGTGACGGCTACGAGTCGCAGCTGGGTCGCGGCGGTATTACCCTGTCGGCGGGTCAGCGTCAGCTGGTGTCCTTTGCTCGCGTGTTCTTGGCGAATCCGCGGGTGCTGATTCTGGATGAGGCGACGGCTTCACTGGACATTCCGAGTGAGCGCGCGGTGCAGGCGGCGCTGCGAACCGTGTTGGCGGGGCGTACGGCGCTGGTGATTGCGCATCGCCTCTCGACGGTTCTGGGCGCTGATCGTGTGCTGGTGATTCATGAGGGCTCCGTGGTGGAGGATGGCTCCCCGCAGCAGCTGATTGCCTCCGGCGGTCGTTTTGCGGCGATGTACGCCTCCTGGGATGAGCTGAATCAGGTTCAGGAGGCTGAAGCGTAGAACCTTTATTTGCCTCTCCCCGACCGGTGGCGTGCCGCTGTGTTGCGTTCTGAATTTTTTTGGGTTATCCTAGGTGAGTTGCCTACGGTATTCGCTGATAGGTCAACATCGGGATGTGGCGCAGCTTGGTAGCGCGCGTCGTTCGGGACGACGAGGTCGCAGGTTCAAATCCTGTCATCCCGACAACTAGCCCCGGTCCACTGGACCGGGGTTTTGTCGTACCCCCAGTAATTCTGCCGCAGGTCTCTCAGCAGATTCCGGCGCATATTCCGCCGCAGATGCTAAGTACATAGAAGCGGCCCTCTACCTGTTCGGATACGCAGGTAAAGGGCCGCTTTCTAGGTTGTGGCTCTAGGTTATGTTCTTCAGCCCGCTTAGCCGCGCCCGGAGATGAGGGCGAGAATCGCCTCCAGGGGGCCGCGTCCGGCAACGGAGCGCACCACGCGCGACCAGAGGGTGCAGAAGCCCAGGGCGATTGCGGCGCCAAGCAGCAGGAAGGCGCTCCAGTACACGGCGGTGCCCCAGCCTCCGGTGGCGACGTAGTGCTCACCCGCGGTGAGAGCCTTAACGGTGGGACCCGCGTAGATGATAATTCCGCTCAGCACAATGGAGGCGCTCAGGGACATCTGGCCCAGGCGAGCGATCGGGGTGAGCATTCCCGCCTGCGCGGAGAGCAGGCGCGCGCATTCTGCCCAGAAGTACAGGGTTGCCGCCAGGTTCAGGGTCAGCAGCACCTGCGGGCTGTTGAGGAAGCCCAGCTCGGTGTAGGGGTTGAAGGTGCGGTAGACGGCGAGCGCCAGCACGGCGAGTACCACGGGGATTGCGAGCTTCGCCTGTAGACTGTCGTAGAGGCGCACGAGCACGATGCCCAGGCACATGACCCAGATGAGCTGCGCGCTCTGCGCGTGGTTGACGCCGTGGTTTGCGAGGAACGGCAGCTGCATGGCGGTCCACTGGTCGGCCCGAGCGGCTACGTCCATGAGGAGGGTGTAGGTCCAGGTGATGAAGGGGCTGGTGACCACCGCCAGCACGGCGACTGCCCACAGGGGCAGGTGCACGATGAATAGGGTGAGCAGGGTCAGTAGCGCCAGGTGCACGAGCATGTCGAAGGGCAGGGAGTAGCTGAAGCCCTGTGCTGGGACGGTCACGCCGGCTTGCGGCAGGTAGGTGATGCCCTGCATGAGCGCCACGCCCAGTAGCAGTAGCGCCAGGAATCGCACGATGGTTCCGGCGAAGAGTTGCGGGAAGTTCGCGGTGCGTGCGTACCGCCAGGCGGCAGCGCCCAGGATTGCGGCGAAGAGCGGTTCAGCGGGTACAAGGGTCTGCGGAATCCAGAACTTCCAGGACACCGGGATCAGCTGCAGCCAGTATCCGAAAGGAATGAGCAGGCTGAGCACGGCGAAGGCGCGGGCAAGGTCGAGCCCGAGGTCGCGTCGGGTGCCTCCGAGGGAGGCGGCGCGTACCCCGCTGCTGACGGTGGGGATAGGTTGAGTGCGCCCTGCTGCCATGTCCTCGCTCCTTGTAGTGCCGTGTTTGAGAGTCTGTGCGCCGTGCCAGGGGTGTACCCTGCCAGGGGTGTGCGTCCTGCCAGGATATCTGCCGCATCCGGTGATGTGTGCCGGATGCTCTGGCATAGGTGTTAAGTGTAACGGTGGAAGCTGTGACTGCTTGGGCGGTGGCGCGGAGGTTTTGCTCTCATGCCGCTTCTGTCCCGGCCGTTGGCGGGTACCTCTTGCCCCTAGTGAGTGCTGTTCAAGTGTTGTTGCACGAGGTTGGGTGTGTACCATTGGTACGTTCTTAAAGGTGGGGTCATCCCGCAGGCGGTTCGCCCCGGTTATTTTCCTATACGTGCCTCCACCTGCACATACACCACGTTGAGGTTTTATGTTTTCGAATTTTTCCCCGCTTTTCTTGACGGATTTGGGGGCTTCTGGTGCTCTTCTTGCTTCGGGTACGACTCTGTCGGAAGGGTCGAGCCACGATAGCGGCCAGTTTGTGTCCATTTTCTGGATTACATTGGTTGCGTTGCTGTCGCCGATTCTTTCGCGGCTGACGGGTAAGAAGATTCCTGATGTGGTTTTCTTGCTCCTTTTTGGTCTGCTGATTGGCCCCAATATGCTCAACCTTGCCAGCAGTGAGGGCGGTATCCCGCTACTGAAGGAGCTGGGCTTGGGCATGCTCTTTTTGATTGCGGGCTTTGAGATTAACGTGTCGTCGTTGCGTAGCCGTCAGGGTTATAGCGCTATTGCCACGTGGGTGGTGTGCTTTGCTTTGGGTATGGCGGGTGCGGCGGTGATTACGTCGTTCTCGCATGAGCTGAATACGTATATTGCGGTGGGCGTGGCGTTGAGTTCCACGGCGTTGGGTACGCTGTTGCCGATGTTGAAGTCTCACGGTGCTGCCGGTACGCCGGTGGGTAATGCGGTGCTGGTGCACGGTGCCGTGGGTGAGCTTCTGCCGATTTTCGCTATTTCGCTGCTGTTGTCTTCGCGTTCGCCGGGCATGGCGATTGTGGTGTTGCTGGCGTTTATGGTGGTTGCGGTGATTACGGCGCTGATTCCGCATCGTCTGTTTGCGCATGTGCCGGGTCTGCGTCAGATTATGGCTGCGGAGGCGAATACGACCGGTCAGACGGTTCTGCGTCTTGCGATGTTCCTGCTGGCGACCCTGATCATGTGTACCG
>ERZ773272.175-NODE-175-length-26402-cov-4.688238_pt1 | contig 26402 bp, 20 predicted proteins | sample MGYA00511891_ERZ773272 | MGnify/ENA primary metagenome ERZ773272 (study PRJEB29015, sample SAMEA2738150) | human oral metagenome | biome: human oral; feature: human-associated habitat; material: saliva | place: China | collected 2198 ...
TTTAGATATTATTATAATAATATTAGCCGTAGGTCTATACCGAAAATCGCTAACTTTCCACATTTTTACAGAAAAAATTTTAGGTACCGCCTATTGTGCTCCAAAGCTACATTCTCTTACCCTGAGGCAACTTTACGAACATCTGGTAGCATCATCAGAACCTCCATCGTTAGATTTTCTCCCGGAGTAGGGTCAATAACCTCGCGCCAGAATCTTAAATGCTCCTTATCCACCCAGTGCTCTGATTCTTCTACAGGTTGTGCTCCCTGCCCCTGTACGCTGTACCAGTACAAGTACATATGCCCATCACGAACCTCCGAAAAGATCGTTTCGACATACATTTTCTCGGGCGCTAAAGTCTGCTCAACGGCATCCATATTCTGGCGAAGAAAATGCATCCATTCTACAGCTCGCTCTTCTTGACCTTTTCGCACCCGAAATCTGGTGAGCTCAACCTGCATCAATATCAGCCTCTCTAAATATGGAATGAGAATATTTCTGTTCATGTTCGTAACATTACACAAAATGGTAGGCGCCTAGCGCACGAATACACGTATGCTAGACGCCTTTAAGTACGAATTGCTGCTTAGCTATGCATCAAAACGCGCAATTGCTGCAAACTCTTCAGCCTGAAGGGATGCGCCACCTACCAGCACACCATCCACGTCTTCCTTCCCCATAATAGAGGGCGCCGAAGAAGACTTAACCGATCCACCGTAGAGAATACGAACCTTCTGAGCAACGTCTGCGGAGTAGAGCTTTTCAAATTCAGCACGTATAGCCGCAGACATTTCCTGCGCATCATCGGCAGTTGCGACCTTACCAGTGCCAATTGCCCATACAGGTTCATACGCAATCACAAGAGTTTCTGCTTGCTTGGCGCTCAAGCCTACAATAGAACCGCGAAGCTGCTCAAGGGTAAAGTCCACATGAGTGCCAGCCTCACGAACTTCCAGGGCTTCACCAACGCACAGTACCGGGGTCAAATCATAGGTGTAAGCAGCCTGCACCTTAGCAGCGCATAGTTCATCACTTTCGTGATGATAAGTGCGACGCTCAGAGTGTCCTACGAGAACGTATTTCGCACCAAGTTTCTGCAAAAACGCGCCAGAGATCTCTCCGGTGTATGCACCGGATTCATGTACAGAAATATCCTGACCACCATATTCAATGCTCAGTTTGTCGCCTTCAACGAGGGTCTGTACGGAGCGAATATCGGTAAAGGGAGGGAATACCGCTACTTCAGTCTTTGTAAAATCAAAATTCGAATCATCAAGAGTCCATGCTAGCTTCTGAACCAACGTAACGGCTTCAGCATGGTTAAGATTCATCTTCCAGTTACCGGCGATCAGCGGTTTGCGCGACATATTTTCGCTCCAATCCCCCGAAAAATCAGGGTATAGATTCGGAAATTTCTATCTTCCATTTTAATGGTTTGATCACTCAAAAAACACTAAATGCTCTAGGTTTTATCTGGATTTTTAGGCTAGTCAGACCTACTCCGAAAAGCTACAGATCAAGTTTCCAGGCGTTTGCCATTTGTTCTGTCTCCTGTATGAAGAATTCCCGAGTATTTTCCGACATGTTCTGCAGTATTAGAGCATCAAGTTCTTCTTCATCGTAATCTTGAAACATTTCACGGTAGTCAGTGTACGCATAACGATGCGCCATCACGATCGCTTCATGAGCGCTGTGGGCGAGGCTCCAGGCCTGTAGGGTATTTCCATTCTCAGCCAATGCTTCCTCATAACATATACGCGCGTTGGTGTATATCGCATAGGTCGCCACCATAAGTGGAGCAAAATTTCCTAAAGCATAGATATCCCACTGAGTTAGTAGCATTGTGAGGTAACGCCGGTACGGTTCAAGCAAACAGCGCAAAATTTCTGTAAAGACCTGTTCGGGAACATCCGAATGCACAAGATCCAGAAGGTAGAGTACAGTATCAGCATCGTCAGCAAGAGAGTAATCTTCCAACGCTCTTACCGATATAGACTCTAATCTCGCAAGATATTCGAGTATATGAACGTATTGTTCATCGTCCGATGTCTCCCGCAAAATTCTCATCACTTGACGAAAGGCAGTAACAAACTCCACATGCAGCATTTGGCTCTCTCGCACACAGTCAGCATAGTTTTCAAGGGCAAGTACAAGATCTGAGGCGCCCGATTCATACGCGAGTGCTAGATTATAGAGCCCCGTTTCAGGTTGTGACTCAGCCTTTTGTGCAAGGTGCTGGGCGCGTACTATCGCTTCTTGGGCAACACGCTGTCCTGTCTTCAGAATGCTCTGGCGTTCTTCTACAGAAATAAGAAATGCGTCTGATGGAGCCATGACTACCGGGGAATCTATAACTGTTGGCATAATCTCTGGAATAATCTGCGCCGTATCTTGTGCACGTTCAGATAAGATACGTATCATCTCGTGTTTTTGCCCCGAGATATTAATTGTAGTCCAGATATTATTCTGCAGACACCGGTAAGCAACTTTTACAATATCGTATGCAGCGTTATAACTCGGAAAATAATATTCGGCAAGTTCTGGGTTTTGTGGGTTTATCTCCCACGCAGCGTTATAAGTGTAGTAGCTCAGGAGCGCTTGAGTGGTTTTTTGATGAAGCTCCGTCACGGTTTTCTCTAGATGGCTAGGAAGCTCATCCAGCTGATCTTCAAGGTCAGTTGCTAGTGTCTGAATAAGATCTCTAGATTTTTGTGCTTGCAGCATGGTGATAGTCAGTTTGTGGTCCCGATCAGCTGCTGAGTTTTCCCAAAAATCTGACAAATTATCGGCAGAGGCACCATACAAATAATCCCGATGTTCTGAAGCTGATGCGACTTTAGCTTCGTCTACCTTCCGAGGTTCCTTTAGACTTTGAGCAGATACCTGTCTTTCTTGCCGCACTTCACGTTCATAGTCTGCGACTGTTGTAGCTTCGCGGGAACCAAAGTATTTAGAGAAAAATCCCATGGAATGCATCCTTGCGATGTGGGTTATGGCTATCTATCTATGAGCATATAGGAACGCACCCGGCACGTCCTTGAGGTTGAGAGCCGGGTGCGTTTTCCTAGCGGCAGCGCAATAAGAGTTATGCGCCTAGAGCGTCCAAACCTGGCAGGGTCTTACCCTCAATGTATTCGAGCGATGCACCGCCACCCGTAGAGATGTGTCCGAACTGTTCGTCAGCAAAGCCAAGGTTGCGCACAGCCGATGCAGAGTCGCCACCACCGATGATGGAGAATGCATCAGACTCAACAATTGCCTCCGCAACGGCCTTCGTACCACCGGCAAAGGGAGCAAGTTCAAAAACGCCTACCGGGCCGTTCCAGAAAATAGTCTTCGCATTCTTAATTTTTTCTGCGAAAAGCTCACGAGTCTTCGGCCCAATATCCAGACCTTCTGCTTCAGCGCCGAGTTTACCGCCGGTGAGATCTTCGACGGGTCGAATCTCAGTGTTAGCCTCTGCCGAGAAGTCATCAGCCCAGACGACATCAACAGCGGTCACGATTTCAGTTCCCTTCTTGGGAGCTTCTTCTAGATAACGCTTTACAGTCTCAACCTGGTCTTTTTCAAGCAGGGAATTACCGACTTCGTAACCCTGCGCATAGGCGAAGGTATATCCCATGCCGCCACCAATAAGAATGGAGTCTGCCTTGCCAATCAGGTTGTCGATCACGGCGAGCTTATCAGAGACCTTCGCACCGCCCATGACAACGACGAAGGGGCGCTCAGGATTATTGAGAGCCTTTGAAAGAACATCAACTTCCTTCTTAACAAGGTCGCCAAGGTAGGCGGGAAGACGCTTTGCTACATCGTAGACTGACGCATGCTTGCGGTGAACAGCACCGAATGCGTCATCCACATATGCGCCATTTTTACCGGTGAGAGCAACGAGCTCATCTGCAAATGCACCACGCTCTGCATCGTCCTTAGAAGTCTCCCGAGCATCGTAACGCACGTTCTCAAGAACAAGGACTTCACCGTCTTTGAGGTCCGCAGCCTTCGCCTTTGCGTCCTCACCCACAAGATCTGCCGCTACCTTTACAGGTACGGATGCAAGCTCGGCAAGGCGTGCAGCTGCGGGAGCAATCGAATACTGGGGATCTACCTGACCCTTGGGGCGCCCAAGATGCGCGGTTACAATAACGCGAGCACCAGCTTTAGCCAATTTTTCAATAACAGGCAGGGATGCGCGCACACGACCGTCATCGGTTACCACGCCGTCTTTTAGGGGAACGTTAAGATCGGAACGAACCAGCACGTAACGCCCCGTTACGCCTTCATCAAGCAGCTCTGCAAGTGCCTTAGCCATGGGAAATTCCTCCTACATTAGTGGGGATGTGTGTATTTTCAATAATACAGAAGTCTGGTGGTCACACAGCCGTAAGTCTGCTGAAATGACCAAGTTTTAGCCTGGTGCGGCGCGGATGGTGGTTTAGGCAAGTTCTACCGATATCCCAGACATACACGCCTCATTTTTTACTTCGTGGTACAAGAAAACCCCAACTCTACGGTAAAAACATGCTGTAGAATTGGGGGTCTCCTCGTCAGCTCGTAAAGTAGCTATCCTTGCGTAGATAGGTTTAGAGAGAAGCCACAACCTTGTTGGTGAACATTACCAAGCGGGATACATAACCATACTCGTTGTCGTACCAAGCGATAACCTTCACCTGGTCGCCAATAACCTTGGTCAGCGGCGCATCGAAGATAGTGGAGATTCCTTCGCCCTCAATGTCCTTCGATACGATGGGATCCTCGCTGTACTTGATGATGCCCTTCATCGGACCCTCGGCTGCAGCCTTCAGAGCCGCATTAACTTCTTCCTTAGTAACCTCGCGGGATGCGGTGAAGGTAAGGTCGGTAATGGAGCCGGTAATGGTAGGAACGCGAACTGCGAAACCGTCCAGTTTACCCTTGAGCTCGGGAAGCACGAGGCCAACTGCTGCTGCCGCACCGGTGGAGGTGGGAACCATGTTGACAGCTGCTGCACGTGCACGGCGTAGGTCGGAGTGGGGAGCATCCTGCAGACGCTGGTCAGCAGTGTATGCGTGGATAGTAGTCATCAGACCCTTTTCAATACCAAAGGAATCGTTGAGAACCTTTGCCAAAGGAGCCAGGCAGTTGGTAGTGCAGGATGCATTGGAGACAATGTGGTGGTTCTGCGGATCGTACTGCTCGTCGTTCACGCCCATCACGAAGGTACCGTCAATGTTCTTGCCGGGTGCAGAAATAATAACCTTCTTAGCGCCGGCATCAATGTGCGCCTGTGCTTTTGAACCTTCGGTGAAGAAACCGGTAGACTCAAGCACGACATCTACGCCGAGGTCCTTCCAGGGAAGATCTGCAGGATTGCGCTCAGCAAGAATCTTGATCTCTTTACCGTCAACAACCAATGCATCGTCCTTGACCTCTACATCGGCCCCCAGACGACCCATAATGGAATCATACTTAAGTAAGTTGGCAAGAGTCTTCGGGTCGGTAAGATCATTGATTGCTACGATCTCAAAGCCCTCAGCCTCAGCGCGTGCGGCGCGGAAGAAAGTGCGGCCGATGCGACCAAAACCATTAATAGCTACGCGTACAGTCACTGGAGTATCTCCTTGTCAGTGCATTGAGTTTGACGGACTAGAGCCATTGTTCATGGGTCTCATGCAAGAGTCTCTAGAGTTTTTCGTCTCACGCTGGTTACGTGTCCGCCGGTGTTGTTATAATCGTACCTTAGTTTATGTGCGTTTGGGTGTGTTTTTATCGGGTATTTTTGTGATTTACCTTACAAAATTTACCAAAAACCCTTTGTTTTCTGTTGTTTTACGTTGAGTTCAGTGGCTCTGCATGTTGGGATATGGTTGTAGCTACTCAAACGCAACTGATGTCAAACTAAGACAAAATACATATAAAGACTTTATACTTAGAACCTTCTCTTCTGTAAAAGAGCGCACGGCCCCACGCGACACCACATCAAAGTAGGATTAGCTTGCCCTTATCTATAAAAGATTTTTTACGCAACAGAAGGGCAGGTTATCTGTAGAGAGTCCAGATAACCCGCCCTTGACACGACAATTACTTATGAAGACTTCGGGAGTTCAGTTCCAGGAATCCCCAATTCTTTTGCACGTTTATCGGCCATGACTAGCAAACGACGAATACGTCCAGCGATCGCGTCCTTCGTCAGAGGAGGATCTGCCATACGTCCCAGCTCATCCAAAGAGGCTTGCTTATTCATGGCACGCAGTTCGCCCGCATAGCGCAGATGATCTGGAACATCGTCTCCCAGGATCTCCAAAGCACGTTCTACACGGGCACCCGCGGCCACAGCTGCCTGAGCAGAACGACGCAGGTTTGCATCATCAAAGTTTGCCAGACGGTTCGCGGTCGCCCGAACTTCCTTACGGGTACGCTGCTCGCGCCACGCTTTGAGGGCGTCCTGAGCCCCCATACGCTCCAAAAGCCGGGCTATAGTCTCGCCATCGCGAACCACAACACGATCCACTCCACGAACCTCACGCGCTTTAGCAATAATTTCCAAACGCCGGGCCGCTCCCACAAGAGCAAGCGCTGCTTCCGGCCCCGGGCATGTAAATTCGATTGCTGATGAGCGACCAGGTTCTGTGAGCGATCCATGTGCCAAGAAAGCACCACGCATGACCGCTTCGGCGTCCTGAATGGAGCCATTGACAACAGCAGGCGGCAGCCCCCGCACCGGGCGGCCACGCAAATCTAAAAGACCGGTTTGTCGAGCAAGTGCTTCTCCCCCGGCGTCAACACGCACTATATAACGCCCGCCGCGGCGTAAACCGCCACCGCTGACGCTCGTTATCTCAGCCTCATGCCCGTATATTTCAGCAATGGTTTGCTGCATGCGTAACGCGGTCTGTTCGGAATCAACTTCTGCCTCAACAACAATCCGCCCAGAAACGATGTGCAAACCACCAGTAAAGCGCAGAATAGTCGAAATTTCCGCCTTACGTACTGATGCTTTGCTCGTTTCGTATCTGGCCAGCTCATCCTTAACGAGCGCGGTAAGAGCCATTGTTGTTCCTTCCCACCGTGAGGTTCGTATGATGTGATGTGCTGATAATGCACTCAGCTATGCTACACGCTCTACTTAGAGAAACGGTGTATCTTGAGGTGGCATAAATAGAAAATAAATTCCACGCTCCTTACCTCTAAAACTTGAACGAAAATAGTTCGTGATACGCCGCTGCAAGTTTCAGAGGATTATGTACATTGTTTTCAGCTGATGCTCGTACGGGTGCCCACATCACACGCGCTCCCATAGATTCTGATTCTCGTTCCAGTTCGCTACGTACAGACTTGGGTGTTTCGTCATCAGCAATGACCGCGTCCAATCGAAGACTCGGGGCGTATCGTTTCAAGAGTGCTAAATGTGCGGCTGGGGTGAATCCAGCGGTTTCTTCGTCATCCGAAAGATTCATAACCACACAGCGCATAGCTTCTGTACGGCAGATAGCATCGCGCTGTGCTTCTAGCAGCAAGTGCGGCAAAACGGAGGTGCGCCACGACCCTGGGCCTAATATTACCCAATCGGATTCCTCAATAGCGGTTAGCGCTTCCGGACATGGGCGCGCGTCTTTGGGGGTAAGCCCAATATCGTGCACTTGCTTTTCTTTTGAGAGATTAACCTGCCCGCTAATACGCACCCGTTCGATGCCACCGCCAGCATGTTCCCGTAGCACCGTACCATAAATCACCATAGGATCCAATGCCATAGGAAGCACCCGACCACGGGCGTTGAGCAGAGCTCCCGCCCAGTCAAGCCCGGCAACAGGGTCTTCGAGAAGCTGCCAGAGCGTCGTAATAAGCAGGTTTCCAAGGGCGTGATATTCAAGAGGAAACTCATCATTATACCCCTCGGGCGCGCTAAAACGATGCTGCATAACGTCTCGCCACGTTCGCCCCCAATCGGTATCATCGCAAAGGGCCGAGAGAGCCATACGCAGATCTCCTGGAGGAAGTACGCCCATCTCTTTACGCAAGCGGCCCGATGAGCCCCCGTCATCGGCAACCGTTACTATAGCCGTTAGATCTGTTGTGACATGCCGAAGCGCGGACAGCGAACCGTAAAGTCCATGCCCACCCCCCAAAGCTGTTACTTTGGTAACGCGGTGAGTACTTTTAAGAAGCCGTAAAGCCTGAGTTGGTAACGCGGGTAGTTTCGGGATTCCCTGGGTGTCAGAGCCGACAGGCAGGTCAGGTGAATGACCGATGCGTACCATTACTCACGCCCCTTATCACGATGCAACACGTGCACATTAACTTCAGGGAACGCGCTCAAGCGCCGAGCGATTTCTTCCGTGACAGCGACCGAGCGGTGTTTCCCGCCGGTGCATCCTATAGCGATGGTGGCGTAGTATTTTCCTTCGCGACGGTACCCTTCCAGAACCGGACGCAGAGCTTCCAAGTAGTTGCTGATAAATTCCTCAGTCCCAGAGTTACTGAGCACGTAGTCACGTACTGGGGCATCCTGTCCGGTGAGCGGACGCAATTCAGGAATCCAGTGCGGGTTTGGAATAAAGCGCATATCTGCCATGAAATTTGCGTCTGTGGGTGATCCATGTTTGAACCCAAAGCTCATGACAGTAAGGTTAAGTTTTTTATCCGGTCCGTCAGCAAACATCTCGCGTACTGTACGTGCAAGCTCGTGCACGTTCATGCCCGTGGTATCAATCGTGCGGTCAGAGGCGAGTCGAAGCCCCTCGAAGAGGGAACGTTCGGCGCGTATACCGTCAAGTACGCGACCTTCTCCTTGAAGCGGATGGGGGCGACGCTGTGCCTCATAGCGAGCCACGATAGTTTCATCTTTGGCGTCTAGAAAGAGCATCGAGAAATCAACGTCAGATTTGCGAAGAGTTTCAATAGCCGCTGGTAAGTCGTCGAAAACCGCGCGGGCTCGTACGTCAATCCCCAGTGCAACCTTCGGAACTTTGGCGCCGTCCTGCGTAACGAGTTCCGCGATCGATTCCAGCATTTGTGGCGGAATATTATCAATCACATACCAGCCCTCATCCTCAAGGACATTAGCAACAGTGCTACGACCTGCGCCTGAAATACCGGTAATTACCAATATCTGGGGTTTTTGCGATTTATTTAGCAATTCGTCACTCATTATGCAGTTTCTCCTTTGATACGAATTGTCTCTAGTTCTCCATCATACTAGACAACCCCTTATGGCGGACGGCTATCTGTGCATAAATACCCGGGGTGCTGCCTCAGGCAGTTTCCTTTTAGTTGAGGTGGTCATGCACTTTTTGCGCGAGCGCAGGCCCCACGCCTGAAACCTGTTGGAGTTCTTTAATCGAGGCGTTCCGTACTTTAGCAACCGACCCAAAATGTTTAATAAGCGCCGCACGCTTGACACTGCCTAGTCCGGGCACAGAGTCCAAAGCAGAAGCCACCATAGCTTTACCTCGTTTTGCGCGGTGGAAGGTAATAGCAAAACGGTGTGCCTCATCGCGAATACGCTGCACAAGGTATAGCGCTTCAGAGGTACGGGGCAGAATCACTGGGAAATCATCGTCGGGTAACCACAGCTCTTCGAGGCGCTTTGCGATACCTACCACGTAGATATCCTCAATACCGAGGTCACTCAAGGCGGACTGAGCGGCTGCAACTTGAGGTGGGCCGCCATCAACTAAGACCAGATTCGGCGGATACGCAAATTTAGCTGGTTCTTGTACCGACTCATCAGCCGTAACTTCTCCCGAGGACAAAGGTGTTTCCGCACGTTGCTGCTGCTCGGTGAGATAACGTTTAAATCGCCTGGTGATGACGTCATACATGCTGGCGGTGTCGTCGCGAGCAGCATCCCCTGTGATCGAGAATTTACGGTAGGCACTTTTGGTGGGCATTCCGTCTTCAAAAACCACCATGGAGGCCACCACGTTAGTACCTTGCACATGGGAAATGTCGTAGCATTCTATGCGCATGAGCGGGTCCGGTAGTTCTAAGACTTCTTGGAGTTCCACGAGCGACGCTGAACGGGTGGTAATATCCCCAGCACGACGGCTCTTGTGCAGGGTCAGGGAATGTTGGGCGTTCTCGGCGACCGTTTTCATCAGTGCCGCTTTATCGCCGCGCTGCGGTACTGCAATATCGACTTTGGCACCACGCATACCTGAGAGCCATTCCTGAAGCTGCTGGGTATTCTCCGGCATAGTAGGAACTAAAATCTGTCGGGGGATCTCATGTTGTGTAGCGTCTAACCCGGAATCTTCGTCAAAAGCTGCAGCGCTAGCAATATTTGCTGCCATTTCACCATAAACCTGAACGAGAAGCTGCTCTATTAGCTCAGTTTCGCCACCGTCATTAACCTTCTCAACGATCCAGCCACGTTGGCCTCGAATACGCCCACCGCGCACGAAGAACACCTGCACTGATGCCTCTAACTCGTCCTGAGCAAAGGCGAAAAGATCAGCATCAACAGAGTCCGATAAAACCACGGCGTTACGTTCAAATGCCTTTGTTAGCGCGGTAATATCGTCACGTAATACAGCCGCACGTTCGAAGTCCATATCGGCTGCAGCTTCTTTCATGCGTCGGGTAAGCTGGGTAATAAATTTTTCGGCTCCCCCTGCCATGAAACGGCATAGCCCATCTGCTAGTTCACGGTGTTCTTCGGGGCTCACACGCCCTACACACGGGGCTGCGCATTTATCGATATACCCTAAAAGACACGGACGTCCCGATGCTTCGGCACGTTTAAAGATTCCCTCCGAGCAGGTACGCACCGGGAATACGCGCAGAAGCGCATCTAAAGTTTCACGAATAGCCCACACTTGTGAGTAAGGACCAAAGTACCGCACACCTTTTTTACGATCACCGCGCATGATCTGCGCTCGCGGGAATTTATCACGCATTGTGACTGCAAGGTAGGGATAAGATTTATCGTCGCGGAACGCTATGTTAAAGCGGGGTTTGTATTCTTTGATCCAGGTGTATTCAAGCTGTAGAGATTCCAGCTCGCTGCCAACCACCGTCCATTCCACGCTGGCGGCAGTATGCACCATAGCGTAGGTTTTCGGGCTCAGCCGTTCTGGGGCTACGAAATAGCTGCTCAGTCGGTTGCGCAGGTTTTTTGCTTTACCCACGTATATAACTCTGCCGTGGGAATCACGAAAACGGTATACACCGGGATGCGTTGGAATATCGCCGGAGGCTGGGCGATAGCTTTGGGGGTCTGCCACGAACGCTCCTCACGGTGTAGTACTGAAAAATAACCACGCATCCATAATCAGGATGCGCGGTTAAGTGTACTCGTTTTTAGACTGGCAAGCGCTACCCTGCGTCACGCTCGGCGGAGGGCGAAACGTTGTATTCGTCCTTCCGGGCTTGGCCCGAGAGCTGAGCGATAGCATCCATGATGTGGTCGGTGGTCTGACGGCGCTGTTTACCGGTCATTTTCTCGCCGGTCTTCTCAAAATGCATGGGTTCCCCCACGCGGATGGTAAACCGGTGAGGGTAAATCATATTTGAGCCGGGCTTCTGCAGACGTTCGGTTCCGATAAGACCCACAGGAACTACTGGTGCTCCAGTCATATGGGCTAGCCAGGCTACACCAATTTTGCCGCGGTATAAAAACCCGTCACGAGATCGTGTACCTTCAGGGTAGATACCGAAGACTTTACCCTCTTCAAGTTTTTCAAGAGCTAGATCGAGTGCTTTAAGGGATTCCGAACGGTCGGAGCGGTTCACGGGGATAATGTCTACGGCTTCAAAAAAGGCCTTCATGGCCTTGCCTCGAATACCTGGTGTATTTACGTACTCCGCCTTCGCGAGGAATGCTACTCGGCGGGGCATCATAGCGGAGATAATAATGGAGTCGAGGAAGGATAAATGGTTAGATGCCACAATTACGGGCCCCTTCTTTGGGAAATGCTCAAGCCCGGTCACCCGTGCCCTGAATACAGTGCGCAGTAGCCCCGTTACTACTTTTTGCCCTGCCTTGTACGCCAGCATGTCCGAACTCCTTATGGTTCTGGTGGTTTTCTCCGTTCTTTATTATTCCATACGGATTTTATAGGCTTGACGCTTGTAGTAACTTTCTCGGGATCAGCAAAGATATTATGAAAACCTATGGAGTGTTTTCTTTACTTTCTTATTATTTCAAGCAGATGCATATTCTTACGGAACCCCACCAGAATTAGAGTACAAAAATCTTGCTTAATTCTTAGGTAAGTCTCACCTAAACATAAAACTGAGGCACTAAATTATATCAAAATAATACACAACATGAGAACTATTCTTACTTTACCTGTGTAATTTCTTTCATAATAATGACACCGTGTCTGTAAACTTTCTAAATTCGTATTCGTAATGCAAGAATAAAACTAAGTGCCCCTGTGGGTTTCCTAATTATGGGGATGCTTACCGCGAGCACTAACAAAAATCAATCCACGCACACTGGAGACACATCAAAATGGCTAAGAAAACCGTAACGCGCGGGGAGATCGCCAAGATCACCCGCCGCACGGATACAGTCGGTGCCTACGCCGGAAAAGGCTGGGTACAGGCTGTAGCGTTTGTGATGCTCTTGGGCTTTACCATCATGGCCGTCTTGGCGATGCGCACCTACGCGCTCTCTATGCCGCTCCCAGATAAGATCGTCGGCAATGACGGTAAAGTTATCGCAACTGCTGAGCAGATTCAGCATGGTCAGGAGCTCTATCAGAGCCGCGGTTTGCAGCAGTACGGCTCCGTTCTGGGTCACGGTGCGTACATCGGTCCGGACTTCACCGCAGAATACCTGCGCAAGACCACCGATGCCGCCGTTGATAAATACCGCTCAGAAGGCAAGCAAGAACCGCGCGAAGTCGTTAAAAACGAGTGGCGTCACGAGAATAAATACGACGAATCCAGCAAAACCCTTACCTGGACCGAAGGACAGACCAAGGGTTTCAGCTTGATGACAGACCACTACAAGGATACCCTTACCCGTGGTGATACTTCCTTAGGTCTTTTCCCTAACGCTATTAAGAGCGACGAAGAACTGCACGATTTGACGGCATTCTTTGGGTGGACGGCATGGGCGTCGGCCGCCGAGCGTCCTAACCAGGATTACACCTACACCAATAACTGGCCCGCAGAACCAAACGTTGATAATAAACCTACTGCAGACCTCATGGTTTGGTCGGCTCTATCGCTCATTGCCCTCATTGGCGGTACCGGCTTGTTGTTTGCCATATATGGTCGTTGGTCGCGCACCATCGGTTGGCACGGCGAAGAAGCCCCAGTCCTTGACTTCCGGCAGCCGGATGAAGTTAAGCTCACCCCCTCCCAGAAGGCAGCTGGACTCTTCTTCATCACGATTATTGTTCTATTCCTCCTGCAAGCCTTGGTGGGCGCTCTCACCGAGCACTATCGCGTTGAAATAGACGGGTTCTTCGGTATCAATATGGGTGAGCTACTGCCCTACACCGTGTCTCGAACGTGGCACGTACAGCTCTCCCTCTTCTGGACGGCTGCGGCGTTCCTAGCTGGTGGTATCTTCATTGCCCCGCTTATTACCCGCAAAGAGCCGAAGAAGCAAGGTCTACTCACCGTCGTCCTCTTCGTGGCCGTGGTTATTGTGGTGCTCGGTTCGCTCCTCAACGAATGGTTCTCGCAAAAGGGTTGGATACCCGAGAACACTATCTTTGCGCAGCAGTGGGAGTACCTTGATCTGCCGCGTGTCTTCCAGATTCTGCTCACCGCTGGTATGTTCATCTGGATTGTCATTGTTTGGCGTACCCTTAGCTCACGCCTCAAGAGCGGGAAGAAAACCTCCATGCCTTGGTTGTTCCTCTTCTCAGGTCTGGCAATTCCGATGTTCTACGCCGTGGGTATGCTCGCTGGTCAGCGCACCCATTTCTCAGTCGCCGAGTTCTGGCGCTTCTGGGTGGTGCACCTGTGGGTTGAAGACTTCCTCGAACTCTTCACCACTGTGATGGTTGCTTACGTCTTCGTACTCTTGGGTGTGGTGCGCGAGCGCATCGCTATCTCCATCATCATGATGGATGCAGTGCTCTACTCCGCCGGTGGTGTGGTTGGTACTATGCACCACACCTACTTCGCTGGTACTCCTTCGGAACAGATGGCATTCGGTGCGTTCTTCTCGGCAGCAGAGGTTATTCCGTTGACCTTCCTGACTGTTGAGGCGTGGGGCTTCATGCAGCTGGGTGCTCGCCAGTACTCCAACCGCACCAAGCCGTTCCCGCATCGTTGGGCTGTGATGTTCCTTATTGCTGTAGGCTTCTGGAACTTCTTGGGCGCAGGTGTCTTCGGCTTCCTGATCAACCTGCCGGTTGTTTCGTACTACGAAATCGGCACCGCACTCACCGCAAACCACGCGCACGGCTCTATGATGGGCGTGTACGGTATGTTGGCACTGGCCTTCGCGGTGTTCGCGTTGCGTTACCTGATTCCTGAGAATAAATGGCCTGAGAAGGGGCTGAAGTTCTCATTCTGGGCCTTGAACATCGGCCTGATCTGGATGGTCTTCATTTCGCTTCTGCCGCTGGGTGTTGCTCAGTTGTATAAGTCCGTGGGTGAAGGCTACTACGAGGCCCGTTCCTTCGCGTTTATTCACGATGGTTCAACTGTGATTATGGACTGGCTACGCTTACCGGGCGACGTGATCTTCTTGGCTGGTATCATGCCGCTGCTCAAACTCGCATGGTTGGGTATAACTTCGTACTTCTCACAGAAGAACAAGGAAACCGTTCTGGAGCTCCCCGAGCCGCCGCTATACGAGTTGGTGGATGACGAGCGTATCGCCGAGTTTGCGGGTGCTAAGGCTGCTGACGAGCTTCCCGAACAGACAAGTCCGTACCGTAGCGATCGTCGAGGCTGACTATCATGCCTGAGCAAATTGCCGGAGTATCCCTGATGGTGTGGCTATCCAGCGTTTATGCGCTGGGGCTAGTCGCCGTCGGGTGGGGCTTCGATATTCTTGCTAAGCGCACAAGCCAACGTTTCGTGGCATCCCGGACTTTCGGGTTCACCTACCACGAGAGTAATGATGCGTGGCTCTGCCCCGAGGATCAGTGGCTGTGGCCGGTAGCGTTTGATACGGATAATCGTGTGATGCGCTACCGCGCCAAGCCGAGCGTGTGCAATACCTGTCCTATTAAGGACACTTGCACCGTCTCGTCTAATGGGCGTGAACTTACGCGTGAGGTTGATGAGTGGCCTTACTCGGAGTCGGGTAAGTTCCATCGCGGTCTTGCCGTGACGGTTGCGCTTTTCGGTCCTATTATCGTGGGTGCTACGGCTCTGGCCTGGCATGCTCCCTTGGAGCTGCTGGTGGAAGCCGCCGTTATTGTGGCTTGCTTGTCACTCACCTATCCCTTGGCTATCAAGCTCATTAAGTCACCTGAGAACTTTGTGGCAGATCCTAAACATATTCCTGGGTCTACTGCGGATGAATCGGTGGCGGTTAAGATGGATAGGTTTGCCGCTAAGTGGGGCGGTATTGGCAATGAGCGTAAGCGCCGCACCGACGATGCTCGTAAGCAGATAATCTCTGCTGCAACTTTGCCTGTGCGTTCTTCGCAGATTGATCCTGATCGTCCGGCGTGGAGCGGCGAGGGGACTTCTACCCCACGTCTGCATAAAACTACCGCAGAGGTTATTCAGGAGCAGAATCTCGAAGAAGTCTCTCGTTAGTGTGAGGATGCGCGCCCCGGTTTCTAAGGTACCGTCGTTGATGAATCGGTAACCTAGAGATCGGGGTGCGTATTGTCACCGCATCTAGATTTTTTCTCAGCACGCATCTACACAGGTCATTCCTACTGACCGTTACCAACATATTTTTAGAGGACATGATGGATTCTCTTACCGTTCTTTCGATTGTTATTCCGATTCTTGTAATCGTCGCTTTTCTGATTATTCGTACCCTTCGGGTCATCCCTGAATATCAGCGCGGTATTTCTTTCCGCTTCGGTCATCTGCGTTCCGAGCTGAAACCTGGTATTAACCTGGTGGTTCCGCTCATCGATTCTCTGCAGCGCGTGGACATGCGTGTGATTACGCTGACCATTCCCCCGCAGGAAGTTATCACAAAAGATAACGTTCCTGCGCGCGTGAACGCGGTAGTACTTTTCCGTGTGATTAGTGCAAAAGACGCCGTACTTGAGGTCGAAAACTACCCGATCGCTACTTCTCAGATCGCTCAGACTACACTACGTTCACTGCTGGGGCGTGTGGATCTTGATACTTTGCTGGCGCATCGTGATGATTTGAATGCGGATTTGCAGAGCATTATTGATTCACGCACCCGCCCGTGGGGTATTAAAGTCGAGCTGGTTGAGATCAAGGATATTGAGATTCCTGAGGCCATGCAGCGCGCAATGGCTCGTGAGGCCGAGGCTGAGCGTGAACGCCGCGCCAAGATCATTTCGGCACGTGGTGAGCTTGAGGCTTCATCTCAACTTAAGGAGGCTTCTGACATTCTCAGTGATTCACCGGCTTCGTTACAGTTACGGTATTTGCAGACTCTCTTGGAGTTGGGTGCTGATCAGAATTCGACGGTTGTTTTCCCGCTTCCGCTGGATATTGTGGGACCGCTTATGGGGGCTTTGAAGGGTGCTTCTCACGAGGAAAAGTAACAGCAGCCTTCGATAAATATCACAGAAATATCCGGAACAGTTCTTTCCCACAGACTCGGAGAATATAGCTTGTTCCGGATATTTCTTTAACCTATTCACCTCAGGGCGTAGAAATCGTGAAAATAAGCAAGGAACCTAGCAGCTCTACTTGAGGCTCGATATATTGGATTCCTAACTTTCCTGTTTATCGCACACAGATTGGATTTATCATGTCAAAGATTCTTGTTATTTCAGGTCACCCAAACCTGCCAGATTCCACCGCAAATAAGACGGTTCTTGATGCCGTAAAAAACCATTTTGGCGATGCGATAAACATGCGTGAACTCGACAAGCTGTACGTGAATGGTAAATTCGATGTTCCAGCCGAGCAGAAGGCACTCGCGGAAGCAGATATCGTGGTGCTTCAGTTCCCTGTGTACTGGTATTCGGTGCCGGGATTGCTGAAACAATGGATTGATGACGTTTTCGAGTATGGCTTCGCATACGGTTCGCAGGGCACGGCGCTGCGCGGTAAGAAGCTCTTGATTTCTGCAACTGCGGGAGCTCCCGAGAATATGTACCGTGATGCTTTGCCGTATGAGCTCACAACTACATACGCCGACTTTGGGAATACTGCCGCTTTCACGGGTATGGAGTTGGAAGAACCTATTTTCAGCTACGGCACATCAAGCGATCCGGGGAATGCCGCAGCGGTACGGGCTATTGGTGAGAATCATGGCACCAAGCTCATCGCCAGGTTAGAATCCTTGCGGGCTTAGTATATTGCGGTTGCTATTTTCTTTTTCGGCGCCATCGCATTAGGTATTTGTCATGCATTTTATGGGTAATGTTGTGCATCGTACACCTTCTGGAAAACTAAAAGCTTGTTAGCAGTATGTATTAGATTCGGCATAATGTTCACAGGCAGACATAGGGAATAGCGTGCTAATATACGAAGGTGGCAAACTTGAGCTTATACTTGAATCAGCACTCACAAGCTCATGATTCTGATGTTTAATAGATTGGATGACTATGTCTAATATCCTGATTATTTCGGGGCACCCTGACCTTACGACTTCTAACGCTAACAAGGCTATTCTTGATGCCGTGCGGGCACGGTTCGGCGATAACGTCAAGATTCGTGAGCTCGACAAGCTGCGTGTAAACGGTAAGTTTGACGTACCTGCTGAGCAGAAGGCACTTGTGGAAGCAGACGTCATCGTTCTGCAGTTCCCGGTAATGTGGTATTCAATTTCTTCTCTGCTGAAGCAGTGGATTGACGACGTTTTCGAGTACGGCTTCGCGTATGGAGAAAACGGCACCGCTTTGCAGGGTAAGAAGCTTCTGATCTCTGCAACCGCTGGCGCTATTGAAGATGTCTACCGCACTATGCTGCCACGCGACGTATCTGCCACGTTGACCGAGTTTGAGAACACCGCAGCGTTCACCGGTATGCCTCTTGAAGAACCACTGTACAGCTACGGCACAACCGGCGACCCCGATAACCCCGCTGTTGCTCGCGCAATCGGTGAGGATCACGGCAAGCGCCTGATTGAGCGTCTGGAGGCTCTGGGGGCATAGTCCCTTCTACCTACCTGCTTAAAAGGCTCTTTATCCGAATCAAGCGGTGAAAAATACGCTTTATATGGATAAAGAGCCTTTTTATGTGAGCAAGAAGGACAGCTACAGGTTTCGTAATAGATACCTTGCCCACTATGATGACGGACAGCAGAGCACGTAGGTGTTCTGAGCGGTACAATTATCTTTTGTGATTACCCGAGATATTAAGAGCAAGATTGACCGCATTTGGGATTCTTTTTGGTCGGGCGGTATTTCTAATCCACTTGAGGTGATGGAGCAGATCACCTACCTTCTTTTTGTGCGTTTTCTCGATGATGAGCAGTTACGCCAAGAAGAGATGGCGAATTCTATTCGAGTTCATGATCCTAACTACGTTCTTGAAGACCCTGTGTTCCGCCCAGAGGATGAGAATCTGCGTTGGCATAATTTTAAGAACGAATCTCCAGCGGCTATGTATGAGACGGTGGCAAACGGGGTGTTCCCTTTTATTAAGGGGTTGGGGGCTCGCCTTGGTGGTGAGTCTTCGAGCTACACCCAGCATATGCGTGAGGCTCGTTTTACGATTCCTACCCCGGCGCTGTTGGCGAAGGTGGTTGATCCGCTTTCTGCTATTCCGATGGATGATCGGGATACAAATGGCGATATTTATGAGTATATGCTTTCGAAGATTGCTGCCTCTGGGACGAATGGGCAGTTTCGTACGCCCCGCCATATTATTCACCTGATGGTTGATATGGTGGCCCCTGCAGCGGCTGATACGATTTGTGACCCGGCATGTGGTACGGCTGGGTTCTTGGTGGCAGCAAATGAGTATGTGCGTAAGCATTCTGCTCAGGAGTTGACGGATGCGGCGGTGTTACGCCACTACCACCATGACATGTTCCATGGTTTTGATTTCGATTCGACGATGCTGCGTATTGCGAGTATGAATCTGCTGATGCACGGGGTGAAGAACCCGCTGGTAGAGTACCGAGATTCGCTGTCCGAAGGGGCGGCGGGTGAGTCTGAGAAGTATTCGTTGATTTTGGCTAATCCTCCGTTTACAGGGTCTCTGGATTATGAGCAGACGGCCCGTGATTTGCAGTCTACGGTGAAGACGAAGAAGACGGAGTTGTTGTTTTTGGCGTTGTTTTTGCGGTTGCTTAAGCCAGGTGGCCGGGCGGCGGTGATTGTGCCGGATGGTGTGCTGTTTGGATCGTCGACGGCACATAAGAAGCTGCGGAAGATGCTGGTTGAGGATCAGAAGCTGGATGCGGTGGTGAGCCTACCATCGGGCGTGTTTAAGCCGTATGCGGGTGTCTCTACGGCGATTTTGTTTTTCACAAAAACGAATTCAGGCGGCACGGATGATGTGTGGTTTTATGATGTGCAGGCTGACGGGTTTAGCCTGGATGATAAGCGTGCACCCGTAAAGGCAAACGATCTGCCTGATGTTCTAAAACGTTGGAATGCACTGCGCGGGAACGATGAGCAGGCGGCTAAGGCTGAGCGTGAGCGTGCACGCACCGAGCAGTCATTCTGTGTGCCCAAGAGTGAGATCGCGGAGCAAGGTTATGACCTGTCGCTCAACCGGTACAAGGAGATACAGTACGAAGAGGTAGAGTACCGCTCCCCCGCCGAAATTATTGCCGAGCTAGAAGAGCTGGACGAACAGATTCGTGTTTCTATGGCGGAGTTGAAGGAGCTGTTGGGCTAATGAGCGATGTGCGTATGGTAAAGCTGGGGGATTTGTGTGAACATGTTCATAAAATTGATCCTCATAATACCCCTGATATGCATTTTAAATATATAGATATTGGGAGCGTTGATAACCATCATAAAAAACTTAAGGATGTATCTACATTCACAGGTATAACAGCCCCTAGCAGGGCACGTCAGGTCGTACTTCCTGGAGATATAGTTGTTTCTACAGTACGACCAAATCTTAATGCCATAGCAATTCTTCCCCATTTAGAGAAAAAATACATAGCTTCAACAGGATTTTCAGTACTGAGAATTAGTGAACAAATAACAGCAAAATATGTTTTTTACTATTTACAAAGCAAGCGCTTTATCCATTCTATGATAAATCTAGCTACAGGTGCATCATACCCAGCAGTCACCGATAAGACTATAAAATCTCATCTTGTACCCATCCCATCATTAGAAGAGCAAAAGCGTATTGTTGCTATTCTAGACAAAGCAAAATCAATTCAGGAGGCACGCGAACGCCAGCTCGCCGCTCTCGATGAGCTTATAACAACCATTTTTAAAAATTTATTATCGGGTAAATATCCAAGTAGTCCGCTAGGAAAACTTGCAACATTTTACGGAGGATCCTCACTACCTGAAGGATCAGTAGTTCCCAGCAAAAGCTTTTCTATGCTTATGAAGGTTTCTGATATGAATCGATCTGGAAATGAAAAGTATATAGCTGCAACTGGATTATATTCTACTCAAACGACAACAGGGAATTCTACTTGTCCCAAAGGATCAATTGTATTACCTAAACGTGGTGCATCAATTTTAACAAATAAAAAACGCATAACAACGCAAAATACGATGCTTGATCCGAATCTCATGGGAATTACACCAAACAGCTCTGTAAATTTGGAATATCTTTATAACTGGTTTCAATGTTTTGACCTAGCGACAATTGTTAGTGGAAGTAGTGTTCCACAGATAAATAAAAGGGATCTATCTCCGCTCAAAGTCCCTGTACCGCCTTTATACCTACAGGAGGAACTAGCCCATAAAATAAAGATTATAGAGGCTCAAGCTATTCTAACACGCAAAAGCTTAGAATTAGACAAGACGCTATTCTCATCACTTCAATCGTCTCTTTTGAGGTCAAAATGCTAGAAAATAAATATGCGGCTCATTCTAAAAATGATAAAGAGCTCGCGAAAAGGTTATTAGAAAAATCCAAAGAAGCATTTCTTCTTTCCATTGAGCTTATGAATAAACCAACAATTAAATACCGCTCAGAAGCATGCTCCATTTTTCTCTGCAACGCATGGGAGCTTATGCTCAAATCCTACTTGATAAAGAAATATGGTGGAAAGAAAATATTCTATACAGATAACCCAAATAGAACTATCTCACTCGAACAATGCGTTAAATTTTCTTTCTCAAACACAAAAGATCCAATCGTTCAAAACCTAAATCAAATTATCGACCTTAGAAATACAAATACACATTTTATCGTTGAAGAGTATGAACTTATATACGGATCATTAATTCAGGCATGCGTGAATAATTATTCAAATTTGCTATTTACACTACACCAGGAGCGGACATCAGATTTTCTTCCCGACAACTTTTTACTTATATCTGCCCCACGCCAGGAATTTAATGAGGAGGAAATCAGAGTTAAATATCCCCCTGAAACAGTTGAGAAAATAATCAATAGAAATAATTCTATAAACTCATTTTATGAGAAAAACACAGAAGGAAATGCAAAATATTCTCAATCACTAAATACAAATTTTTATATAACAAAGAAAAAATCTCAGGCGGATATATCTGTATCCATCGACGGATCTTCAAATAGCAAAATCCAAATAATAAGTAAAGTTGTACACCCACACAATAAATTTCCTTACACGCACAATAAGGCAATAGATGCTATAAATAATAAACTTGTCAAAGATGGTGTATCTTTAGTATACAAGGGTCGACACGGTAGTAGATTTAACAGTTACCATTGGAAATTAATTATCAAATTTCATGATATGAAAAATAATCAAGAGTTTTCTTATGACGAATCAAGATCCTCAGAAAATTCAAGATACTATTACTCCCAAAAGGCTGTTGACTGCGCTGTAGAAATGGTTACACAAGAACCAAACTTAGATACCCTTATTGGAAGACTTAAGGAACAAATTGGTAATCCTTAATTAAACGTTCACAGAGACCAACCCCAGGAGCAAAGGAAATTCTCGGCACCAGCCTTACTCCCATTCGGGAACCCAGCTTTTATCCATCACGAGTTGGTCTCTGTAATTTACAGAGTACAGCATAGTCCACCACGGTTTCCAGCAAGTTCTCACTTTTTGAGATCAGAAGATACTTCAATCTAGTTTGTTTCAAGGTACGGTTCCCTCCGTCTCTAAGTAACAACCTACGGCTAGGCTAAATACTAGTTCCCATGTCCGGTGACAAGAATAAACTTATCAACGTCCTGAAGATTGTACACTTGAAACATACAATCAACTCACCGCACACGAGGTACGCATGCCGATGAGCAACTTCGACTTCCTGAAACAGAGCATCCCAGAGGTGCACCAGAATGCTCTCAAAACTGAGAGTGCCCTGCGTATAGATGCTTCTATGGTCGCTATCTACGCTCGAATTACCCTCGAACAGCTTGTCGATTATCTCGCGCGCAACCTCCAGAATCCTTACGGCAAGAGCACTCCCACCCTAGTAGACCGCCTGCGCAACCCCGAGTTTCAGAGTCTCGTTCGCCAACCTGCTCTCCACGACAAAATGCGTCTGATCAGGCTCGCCGGGAACAAAGCCGCACACGGCAACCGCATCAGCGGTGACGTTGCCATGCAAACCGTGCGAGACCTACACCATCTGCTCGTCTGGGCAGCACGCTACCACTCACCCTACGGCTCAGCAATAGACCCACATGTCGCCTTCGAAGTATCCAAAGTACCGCAATTACCCGGAACGGCTCCACAGCAAAAAGTATCGCAAAAAGAACTTATCAAGCTCGCCGAAGAACTCGAACAGGCAAGAGAAACTCATCAAGCGCAGCTCGCCGCCAAAGAAGCCGAAAATAAAGCTCTCCAAGAGCGACTAGCCGAGCTCGAAGCTCAGCTCAAGAACACCTTCACCGAGACTACATCCCAGGATATTCGCGACTACAACGAGGCTGAAACTCGCACCGCTCTTATTGATGTCGAGCTTGAGCTCGCAGGTTGGGATACCTCGGCTGAAAACCTGCGCGAAGTTTCCATCCCGAATATCCCTATTCGTAAAGACGGTTCGCTTGGCACCGGAAAAGCCGATTATGTTCTCTGGGGTACCGACGGCAAGCCGCTCGCCGTTATCGAAGCAAAACGTGCCAGTCGAGACTCTCATGAAGGAGAACGACAGGCTGAGCTCTATGCGCAGGGACTCTACCGGATGTACGGGGTTTACCCGGTAATTATCACAACCAACGGAGCTCAACATAAGCTCTGGGATCAGTGGAAGGATAGCCCTACAGGAAAACCTGGCTATCAGGTACGTAGTATTCTGGCGTTCCCCACCCGTGACGACCTTGAACGCCTGCATGCCCGCAGACGTGCGCAGCCTCTCAATAATGCGCCAATTAGCCAAGACCTAGTCGACCGCAAGTATCAAATCAATGCTGTACGTTCCGTCGGTACTGCATTCGACGCTGAAAATCGCCGCCGCACTCTTCTTGTCATGGCCACAGGGGCCGGTAAAACACGTATCTCTATGGCAATCGTCAAGATGCTTTCTGACGCTGGCTGGGTAAAAAATACGCTCTTTCTGGCTGATCGTGTCTCTCTGGTTAACCAGGCGGTGAATGCGTTTCGCTCCCACTTTAAAACCGAAATGAGCATCGTTAATTTGCTCACCGATAAAGACACTAGCGGTCGTGTTTACGGCTGTACCTATCCCACCATCATGAACCTGATTGAACAACGCAAGTTTTCACCCGGGTTCTTCGATCTAGTCGTTATTGATGAGGCACACCGATCTGTTTACGCCAAATATAAACAGATTTTTGAGTATTTCGATGCCCTTCTTGTTGGGCTGACCGCCACCCCGAAAGACGATGTAGACCACGATACTTATGAGCTCTTCGGGCTTAATCAAGGCGAGCCAACCGACTACTATTCGCTTGAACAGGCAGTTGATGATGGATATTTGGTACCACCACGGGGAATATCTCTGAGCACTGATTTTCTGAGCGATGGCATTCACTATGACGAGCTCTCTGACGACGATAAGGCGAAATGGGACTTAATTGAGTGGGATGAAGAAACTCACGAGAAGCCCAACCACATTCCCTCACACCTACTCAACGATTACCTTTTTAACAAGCAGACTGTAGACCATGTACTCAGCGAGCTAATGACCCAGGGTTATCGTGTGGAAAACGGCAACAAACTGGGAAAAACTATTATCTTCGCTCATAACCAGAACCACGCCAACTACATAAGACAGCGGTTCGATGCCCTGTACCCTCAGTATGGCGGCACATTTGCTCGCGTGATTACCCATAGTACTGAACGAGCTCAATCGTTAATCGACGATTTTTCTGACCCCGAAAAAATGCCACAAATCGCGGTCAGCGTCGATATGCTCGATACCGGTATAGACGTACCCGAAGTTCTCAATTTGGTTTTCTTCAAACCCGTGCGTTCCTACGCTAAATACTGGCAGATGCTTGGGCGTGGAACTCGCCTATGCTCTGATGTCTTTGGTCCCGGCAAAAAAAAGACCGATTTTAAAGTTTTCGATTGCTGCGGAAATCTTGAGTTCTTCAGGAGCGATTTCAAAGCACCTAACGGAACCCCACAGAAACCGCAAGCAACACGCACTTTCGAGACCACCTTAGCTCTGCTGGTGGAACTGGATTCTCACGCTGGTGAGCTTAGCTCTGCCGACTACGAGTCTCTGCGCCCTGCGCTTGTTGGGCAGCTGCGTACATTTATTAACTCGCTCAATACCGACAGCCCATTCGTGCGTAAACACCTACATGCGGTACAGCGCATGCAGGATGAAAGTATCTGGTCTTCCGCGCTCAATACTGAAGCCCAAGAACAAATACTCTCACTTGCTGAGCTAGGCGGCAATATTGGTGAAGGCGCTCCCGTTGCGCTTTCCTTCGACCTCACGATACGTAAGCTACAACTAGATCTGCTGGAAGGCAATATTGCGGCGGCAAAACCGCGGTTGGAGCGCCTCCGGAAAATCGCTCTGGGTCTTAGCAAACTTGTTGATACTATCCCTGACGTCGAACGGCAGAAAGCGCATTTTGATTATGTACTCTCGGAAGCTTGGGGTCCGCAGGTTTCCCTCGCATACCTTGAGTCTATTCGCCAAGATGTGCGCGGTCTTCTATCTTTGCTCTCAAAGAGCGAGCGCAAGCCTTTCTATACCGATTTCGCCGATCATGCGCACGAGAGCATTGAAACAGAGATTCTGCTCAATACAACCGGTACCGTGAGTCCGCAGGAGTTTGAGGCTAAAATCCAGTACCGTATGCGTGAGCTGCTGGATAACCCTGCCGTGCAGAAAGCTCGTAAAGGCTATGCGCTCAACGACGCCGATATGCAGGAACTCGATGCCGCTTTTGTAGCATCCGGTGAATTCACAGTTGATGATATTCTGACTGTTCGACAAGACCACCCAAATCTAGGGCTTTATGTGCGTTCTACGGTGGGCATGGATCGTAAGGCTGTGCAGAAACATCTCAAAGAGTTTATTCGAGAGGATATCACACAAGCTCAGCTTGACCTTCTGAAGATGCTCACTGATGCGCTTGTTGACGATGGTACGGTAGAGCCGAAAGCCCTCTACGGTATCCCATATTCTGATGAATACACAATCGACTACGTATGGACGAGTCGAGTTGCTCAAACCGTGAAGAATATTAATGATGGATTACCCCAGAGCGTGCAGGGTTCTTAATTCTTATTATCTGCCCATGTAAAAAAGCTCTTTATCCAACTAAAGCGTATTTTTCACCGCTTGATTTGGATAAAGAGCCTTTTACACTATCGTATGCAGGTCGAACAGCAGGAGATTACCGCAACGCTCTATGAGCCTGGTCGAAGAAGTCACGTTCATATAGGCATGCGCTCATATATGCCTGCGCGGCGGCAACACGCTGACTGGGGGAAGCCTGCTCAAATGCTTCCTCAACAACCGCCACGCAGCGGCGTACATCTGCAGCAAACTCTTCGCCGCCATACACCGAAATCCAGGCATTATACGGATGTTCCTCGTGGGTTTTCTCCAAGAGCCGGTAACCGATCTCAAGGTACAGCCAGTAGCATGGAAGCGCCGCAGCTGCGCCCACCGCATAATCCTCACCAGCGGCAGTAGCACGTAAAAAGTTCGTGTACCCCATTGTCACTGCCGAAGGTGCACCACGCCGAATACCACCCTGCTCCGCAGGAATAGCGGGATGCGCCGCCAACCATTCATCGTGCAAAAGCGATTCCTCAACAATTGCCGCCTGGGCACCCGCAGCCCAATGCACCTGACCTTGCGATGAGGTGGCACGTG
>ERZ773272.176-NODE-176-length-26338-cov-16.516379_pt1 | contig 26338 bp, 22 predicted proteins | sample MGYA00511891_ERZ773272 | MGnify/ENA primary metagenome ERZ773272 (study PRJEB29015, sample SAMEA2738150) | human oral metagenome | biome: human oral; feature: human-associated habitat; material: saliva | place: China | collected 2198 ...
GCTCGCCCGAATTCAGACAACCCTTTCCTTTCTGTGTTTAAATAATTGCTTTTCGTGTGACGACCGCAACGCCTTCTGGTGCCCAGACTGCGACTTTTGCAGTTCCTGTTACACGGATCCATCCGAGTCCTGAAATGACGAGGTCTGTTTTATCCTTGATTGTAAAAACATGCTCAATCAGTTTTGGAAAATCGTCTTTTTCCTTGCTATTTGGTGGTATTAGAAGGGTTCCGACGTGCTTGTCGTAAAATGCACTAGCGCCTTCTAACTTGGTACGATGCAATTTGAGTTCATTGTCAAAGAAGGCTGTGAATCCTTGCTTTTCTCCTGATATAAAGTCAAAGCGTCCGAGTCCACCTAAAAACAGGGTTTGTTCAGGATTGAGCTGATAGGTTTTAGGCTTTATTTCTTTTTTAGGACTGACATACTTGAGGTTTTTGGCCGTCAAGTAATGAGCCATCTGGTGACGGTGGATGATTCCCGGCGTATCGTAGATATAAGATCCGTCATCAAGCGGAATCTCGATTTTGTCCAAGGTTGTACCTGGAAAACGAGAAGTCGTGATGACATTCTGATCACCCGTAATTTCCTGAATAATGGCATTGATAAGGGTTGATTTTCCGACATTGGTTACCCCAACTACATAGACATCACGTCCCTTACGGTAATGCTCAATCTTGTCAATGACTTCCTTAATGGCCTGTTTGTTTTGTGCCGAAGTTAGGACGACATCCACAGGACGAAGACCTTCCTCATGGGCACGTTCCATCAGCCACTGGCTAATCTTGCCTGGTTTAACAGACTTGGGCAGGATATCTTTTTTATTTCCAACCAAGAGGACATCGTTACCCGATACAAAACGTGGCAAGCCTGGGATAACAGAGCCATTAAAATCAAAGATATCAATGACATTGACCACTAAGGCATCACTGTCTCCCACCTCGTGCAAGAGCTTGAGGAAATCATCGTCCGTTAACTGGACATCTGTGATCTCATTATAATGGCGAAGACGGAAACAGCGTTGACAATAAACTTCGCCAGTCTCCAAGCCTTTTTCAAGTGCCGACTGGGGAGTGAAACCAAGACCAGCCTTGTCTGTCGTCTGAATGGTTGCTCCACAACCAATACAGAGAATTTCTTCCATAGTTAAATTCCTTTTTTATATGTAATCGGTCCGTACTTTTCAGTGATTTTTCGCATCACACGACGCTCACGAGCTCGGTTAATCTGCGTTTTGATCGAGTCATGTTGAACCAAGGGTTTGACTAGAATCGAGCGAATGCCAGCACGGTGGGCTGCTCGTATATCCGTCATGAGCTGGTCGCCAACCATGACCACTTCACTTTTATCATAGTGGAATTCCTTCATTGCACGATCAATCCCAAATGTGAAGGGCTTCAGAGCCCAATAAACGTAATCAATCCCAAACTTCTTAACTGCACGTTGAACCCGTTTTTTTGTGTTATTTGAGACTACGATAATGCGAATGCCCGCGTCCCGAAGATCATGTAGCCATTGCTTCATCTCTGGCGTCCCGTCAGGATTATTCCAAGCAATGAGGGTATTGTCCAAATCGACCAAAACAGCCTTGATTCCCTGCGCCTGCAGACTTGGGACTGTCAGATCATAAACTGCTTCCACAGCAAAATCTGGCATGTAATTTTCAATCGCCATTCTGGCTCCTTTTCTTAACTTTTTTTCGCAATTTTCCTTAGTAACAATGACAAAACAATCCACAAACCTGCACTAGCCAAACTGATGTAGAGCCAAGCATGGGGCTCATCTGTTAAAGGTAGGGGAACATTCATTCCGAAAAAGCCTGTCACTACTGCCAAAACCGCTAGCAAGACTGAAATGATGGTCAGAGTTGTCAAATTATCATTCAAATTATTATTTAGGATATTGTTGTAAGATGCTGATAGTTGTTGGAGGACTTGAGAAATCAAATCCATCATGGACACCAGCTGATGAGCCTCAATCAAAGGTCACTGTGCCATTTTCTCTATGATAATCCATGTGGGCACATCCATTTCTATCTAGCGCATATTTGATGGTTTCTTTGTCCATTCTGTATACTTTCGATAAGTCTTCCAGATTTTTAATTTTCTCAATATCTAGATTTATCCAAGTAAGATTATTTACTAATTGCTTTTCTACAAACATTCGCTCTACTTACTTTACCAAACTCTTTCTATTGTATCATAAATCCGCTAAAATTACAGGCCTAGTCTATTCGGGAAAAATTGCTGACAACCGTTATATTACGGTTGGGCACAAAATGAAGAACCTGGTCTTCACCTCTGAGTTGAGTCGTCCGAATACCCACACTAACAACCTTGCCCGATACAGTAATGGGACCATTTGTCAGAACGACCTCATCTCCTACATCCAGTTGACGTTCGAAGAGGATGAAAAAGCCATTAATGACATCAGACAGAAAACCTTGGGCTCCCATACCAATAGCCACCCCAGCAATCCCAGCCCCTGCAAGTAAGCTAGAAACCGGAAGCCCCAAAATAGACAAAATGCAATAAAGTAAAAAGAAATAAAGAGTATAATTAAACATATTCTCTAATAAACGTGAAATAGTCTTCTGCCGTCCTGCGTCATGGCGAGACATTTTTAAAGAAGGTTTAATAATTCTCTGCACCATAGTATGGAGTATTTTTTTAGTGATATAAAAGAATAAAAATAGAAACAAAAGAGAGAGTACCTTAGTTAAGATATTCTCGATAATCGCTGTAACATCAAGCTTATTGAGGTAGGTTTGAATAAATTCTTGCATAGAAAACTCCTTTTATTTATTATACCATACTTTCACAGAGTGTCATTCTCCATAAATATTCAAAAATAATTTCAAAAATAGACAGAAAATTCTTGATTTTAGTTCATATTTATACTATAATCATAAACATTACACAACTAAGGAGGTTATTATGAAAAAACTCATTCATGCTTGGAATAAAGCAAGCCTAATCAAACGGATTTTGATTGGTATGCTTTTTGGAGGAATCCTAGGACTGACACTTCCTTCTGTTTCAGGAATTGGGCTACTCGGAGATCTCTTTGTTGGTGGTCTCAAGGCCATCGCACCCATTCTAGTCTTTGCCCTTGTTGCCAATGCTCTTTCCAAACACCAAAAGGGGCAAGATAGCAATATGAAAACTGTTATCTTCCTCTATCTAGTGGGAACCTTTGCAGCGGCACTTGTAGCTGTATTTGCTAGTTTCATCGTTCCAGTTGAAATTTCCTTAAATAGTGCTAATACAGAAATTACACCCCCTGATGGTATAGGCCAGGTTCTTAGCAATCTCTTGCTTAAACTCGTAGACAACCCTGTTAATGCCCTCGTCACAGCCAACTACATTGGAATCCTATCTTGGGCAGTTATTTTCGGAATTGCTATGAGAGAAGCCAGCAAAAATAGTAAAGAATTGTTGAACACCATAGCTGATGTGACTTCTAAGATTGTTGAATGGATCATCAACCTAGCACCATTTGGAATCCTAGGCCTTGTCTTTAAAACTATCTCTGATAAAGGAATCGGCAGTCTCGCAAACTACGGTATTTTACTAGGACTATTGGTTACAACCATGTTCTTTGTCACTCTGGTTGTCAATCCTTTAATTGCCTTTCTCTTTATGAAGAGAAATCCTTATCCCCTCGTTTGGAAATGTTTGCGTGTCAGCGGTGTGACAGCCTTCTTTACTCGTAGTTCTGCGGCTAACATCCCTGTCAACATGAAACTTTGCCACGATCTTGGACTGGATCCAGACACCTATTCTGTTTCTATTCCACTTGGATCTACTATCAACATGGCAGGAGCAGCGATTACCATTAACATTTTGACCCTTGCAGCAGTAAATACTCTCGGAATCCCTGTTGATTTTGCGACAGCCTTTGTCCTTAGTGTGGTAGCTGCTATCTCAGCCTGTGGAGCTTCTGGTATCGCTGGCGGTTCCCTCCTCCTTATTCCAGTTGCTTGTAGTCTTTTCGGCATTTCTAACGATATTGCCATGCAAGTCGTAGGTGTAGGATTTGTCATCGGTGTCATCCAAGACTCATGCGAAACAGCCCTCAACTCTTCTACAGACGTCCTCTTTACTGCCGTTGCTGAGTATGCAAAAACCGGTAGAAAATAATAACTAAAGACAAGCCTTCTCAGGTCTTGTCTTTTCCACTTCTATTCTAGTCTTTTTAGGAAATTCTTATGTCTATTAGCCAACGTACCATAAAGCTAATCTTAGCTACCTGTCTTGCCTGTCTTGTTGCTTCTTTTCTAGATCTTTCGTCAGCAGTTTCAGCAGGAATTATTGCCCTTCTCAGCTTGTCTGACACTCGAAGAAGCACCTTAAAACTTGCTCATAACCGATTTTTTTCTATGATTCTAGCTCTGACTATCGGCGTCTTAGCCTTTCAGTTACTTGGATTTCATCTCTGGAGCCTGGGGCTTTATCTGGCCCTCTATATCCCTATCGCATATAAAATGGGCTTGGAAATCGGCATCACTCCAAGCAGTGTTTTGGTAGGCCACCTCTTGGTTCAAGAGTCAATCTCACTAACACTTCTTATCAATGAATTTCTGCTTTTTACTATCGGTACAGGGTTTGCCCTATTGGTCAATCTCTACATGCCTTCTAGAGAAGAGGAAATAAGTCATTATTATACTCTTGTTGAAGAAAAATTAAAGAATATTCTCCTTCGATTTAATTATTACTTATCTAGAGGAGATGGCCGTAACAAAGCACAATTAGTTGATGAATTGGATAGTCTTCTTAAAGAGGCACTGAGACTTGTCTACTTAGATCATTCCAACCATCTCTTTCACCAAACAGATTACCATATCCACTACTTTGAAATGAGACAAAGTCAGAGTCGAATCCTAAGAAACATGGCCCAACAAATCAACACTTGCCAACTTGCAGCAAGTGAGACCTTAATCCTAGCTCAACTATTTTCAAAAATTGCAGGGCAACTCAGCCAGACCAATCCCGCCTCTAGTCTACTAAATGATATCGAACGTTTTCTGGAAGTCTTTCGTAATAGAAGTTTACCGAAAACACGTGAAGAATTTGAAACCCGCGCCACCCTTCTTCAACTTCTACGCGAAGCCAAAACCTTCATCCAAGTCAAAGTTGATTTTTACCAAAAATATAGAAAGTAATACTCAATGAAAATCAAAGAGCAAACTAGGAAACTAGCCGCAGGCTGTACTTGAGTACAGCAAGGCGATGTTGACGTGGTTTGAAGAGATTTTCGAAGAGTATAAAAAAGAAAACTTCAGACCAATCACAAAAGGTGAATATCTGAAGTTTTCTTTTATTTATAAGTCATCACCATAAAGGTCAATAATAAGACAAATAAAGCCAAACTCACCAACAAGGTGAAAACCTTTACCAAGGTGTTACTCTGCCAGTAGCTCGGCTTACCAATATTGCTAGTTGCATCCGTTGAAAACAACTGATTTTGACGAGGTTGTATGATCACCAATACAATCAAAGCAAGGGATAAAAGAATAGCTAAAATAATAAGAATTTCAATCATCGACCTACCTCAAAATTCCTATCAAAGTAGAAATCAAGCCAATCAATATCATTAAACCCAATAGGAGTGAGAAAATTTTATTAATTTTCGCCCCTGTTGTTTCTTTTTCTTTCTTAATTGGTTTTTGTTTGAGCTCTTCCATGCGACCTTCAACGTCTTTGTAAAATAAATCTTCCTCTGACATGTTAGCCTCCTAAAACAGTTTGCATGGTTTCCTGATATCGCACCAAGTCAACATAGCTGGCATGTTGCCCTTGTTTCCCAAGCGCTTCACGCATATGATCAACATCCGAAAGAGCCAGTTTCATAGTCTCAACTAAAGCAGAAACTTCACTACTTTCAAATAGATGGTCAGGGGCGATATAGAGTCTATTGTGGACCGTTTGGTTAAATCCAAGAATCAAGAGATTGTGTTCAAAGACCTGACGAACTGCCTGTAATAACTCATTGCTGTGGTTTATATCCAAGTAAATATCCGACAATTGATAGAGCTCTTGAATCTTCTGTGGACTAGCGTTCTGATAAAGTACTACATTAGGATAACGAAGCATATCTAAGAGCTTAGAAGACATCTCTGTCACCGCTGCGATACGGAAAGTGACATCAGGCAGAGCTTCTACGATTGCTTCCACTTGCTCAATCTGATCTGAATTAGTCAAGACTAAGGCATCTCGTCTTAAGAAATTATCACGTTTGAACTGATAATGATAACCCAAATGCACAAACTGATCATGGTATTTCTCATCAGTCAACTCTAAAGCACGTTCATAAGTCGCCTTGTTGGGAATGATAATTTTCTTAGTACGCACATCATCACTTTCCAAAATCAACTGCATATTGCCTGGAATAGCATCATAGAGAGGCTCCTGCCATACCAAGACATCTGAGCCAGACTTGTCTGGGTAATAGAAGGAAACCAAAAAAGGTGTAGCCAGGGTGTTAAAGATAAGCTGATGACTATCTAATCCTAAATCTTGCAAAAAGAAGATGATAAATTCAACCTTATTTGCAAAGCAACGCATAGATTGATCGGGTAAAGTCAATAAGATATCACCCGTCACATGGTTTTCCAGCAAGACTTCCTGACCATTGACATCTTGGTAAACCGTCATAATCGGCTCACTATCTGCGCTATAGGTTGTTGTTGCAAAGCAAGCACCAAAGCGATTGTAATGGTCAACCTGACGTACTCTACCTTCTAAATCTTTCCAGTCCACCTGCTTGACTAGACGAGCCTGTAAGCCATCTGCATAATGAATAACAGCCCTCTCCTGCGTCACGTCTTCAATACGAGCAGACTGATTATCTCCTAAAATCTCCCAAAAAGCTGGAACAGGAACTTGGTTGAAATAGAGAGGTTTTCCCTTTTCATAGCCTAGATAATAGGTGAATGGAGATACCAGACCATCAGGTAGAAAACCATCTGCATCGATGACCACTCCAAATTGAGAAAGACCAGTAGCTACTAAACTTTCATGTAAATCTCGACTTTCCTGACTATAACGATCATAAAGTTCAATCATGGAGCACCTCCTCTACTGTTTTCTTCCACTTTTCTAAAATTTCTTCGGTTAAGAAGCCTTCTGCAATCTGATAAGAATGGGCACGCATACCCTCTAGATGATTTTCTTGATACAATTGACAAATCCTAGTTGAAAAAGCTTGCTTGATTTGATCTTCTACATGGTCAGATGAACTTGGAATCAAATAACCATTTTGCCCATCTTCTATAAAGGTCTGATTACCATAAGGTACATCAAAACCAATTAGTGGTAGACCTGAACCAATAGCTTCCATCAATGTCAAACCAAAGCCTTCGCTGGTAGAAGCAGTCAAATAGACTTCATACTGGCTATAAATCTGCGAAAGTTCCGCATGTCCCTTGAGCTGGATATAGTCTTCTGCCTTATGACTAGCAATAATTTCTCGAAGAAGAGAATCTTCTCCACCACTACCATAAATATCAAAGGTCAATTCAGGGATTTCCTTACGCGCCTCAATGACCGCCTTGATCAACCAATCAATGTGTTTTTCTTTGGCAAGACGTGAAGCCGTAATCAATGAAAATGGCTTACGTCCTTGACTTGACTCAGTCAAGGAATCAATACTTCCTACAGGAATGGTAACAACCTTTGGTTGGTGCTGGGTGTATTTGGCAAATTGCTCTTGCAGAACTTCTCTCTGCTTATCAGTTGATACGATAAAGAAGTCAACCTTATCTGCATTGGTAAACTGATAGTCATAATAGTTATTCCAAAGGATGTAATCCTCGTTTGTAGCATTTTCACTATAATGCTCCGCGTGAACAACTACCGCTAAATGCGCCACTTGCGCTTCCTCAAAAACAACCTGTCCAATGCCTGTTTCCCTATCAAGAATAACCAAATCAGACTTGTTCAAATTCAAGGATTTCATAAAAGCACGCATAAAAGCTTGCTTCCCATAGAAAATCTTATCCTTGAAACGGTAAACTTCTTCCTTCCCTTGATTCATCAAGATATCATAGGCTGGAGTCCCGTCTTCATTGTAAAAGGTTCGTTGGTATAATACTGCAACATTATCCTTGGGAGCAAAGTATTCGGTACAATAACGCGTATAAGAAAAGTAATCCTTACGAATCAAATTTCCTTTAAAAACATACTCAGCATGTTGAACCAAATCCTTATTTTCATCAACCAAATAGCAGGTTACAAACTTATCTTGGTCAGAAAAGAAGACACGTAAAACCTTACCATTCTTTTCTCTATGACTTTCCACACCGCCAAAGTAAGCCAAGATCTCATCTACTGTTACACTAGTCAGTGCAAGCTTGATATCTGTGAAATGGTTGTAAAGCCAGATAACTTGATCATCATCAAAACCAATATTGGACGTCAAATGCTGAATATTATCCGCTAAAATCATATCTGTGAAGATAAACTTTGAAGGGATATTTAAATTCCTAAAAATACCAGCACGATAGGCCTGAGCATATTCAACACCACTACTAGCCCAGCCAATTCCTAAATTTATATTATAAATTGTCATATATTCCTCTTTTTATGGGAAATGGCTCATAATCTCACCTTTAGAACTAACTTCAACCAAGCCCATCAGGAGATTACGCACCATATCTGCACGAATTTGTTCTTTCATGGTTTCAAAGCCCTCATAGGCCTCTTGATAGTACTCTACAATAGGATTTTTCTGAGCAGCTGGTTGTCCACCGATTGCCATAGCTAACTGCTGAAGATAATCCACTTGCTCCACCCAATTATCATCAATAGCCTTAAGCAAAGAAAGTCGTAAAAACTGTTCATATAGGCCATGTTGCTCCAGCAATTCTTTCTTTTCAGAAAGCTCTTTATCAATAACCTGCTTAATAAACCTACGAACTACAGCTTTATCAGTCACATTTATATTCTCTGGAACCTCTTTAACATGAAAACTAATATTCGTCACGATAAAATGGAAGAGTAATTCTCGACTTTCAAAGTTTGAAGAGACCACTTGATCGATATAATTAGCAATGATTTTCTCAACAACCTCTTCTAAATCACGAGAACCATCTATTAAACGATTTCGTTCCTTGTAAATCATATCCCGTTGAATATTCATGCTCTCCGCATACTCCAAAGTCTGACGGCGGGCTGAACGGCCTGCACTATCGCTTGCACGTTGAGCCTTTTCAACCAAATTCCTATATTTGCGGCCTTCCAATACTTCTGGTTGAGTCATATCTTGAACTTGATAATCTTTGTACTTTTTATGCACCCAAGAAGGCCCAAACTTCTTAATAACATCGTCCTCTAAGGATACAAAAAACTTACTCATACCAGGATCTCCCTGACGGCCAGATCGTCCACGAATTTGAAGGTCGATTCGTTGACTTTCCATCCGTTCCGTTCCAATGACAATCAAGCCACCAAGCTCTGCGACTCCCTTACCAAGTTTGATATCTGTACCACGCCCTGCCATAGAGGTTGCTACTGTCACAGCCCCCATCTGACCTGATTCTGAGATAATTTGAGCCTCACGCGCTACATTATTAGCGTTTAGAACGTTATGGGCGATTCCTTCACGGAGCAGTAGTGATGAGTATAGCTGAGACATTTCAACTGATCCTACAAAAACTAGCAAAGGATTCCCTTTAGCATGGTATTCTTTGATGTATTCCAAGGATGCATACACTTTTTCAGGTAAGGTAACATAAAGATTGTCTGGATAATCAATTCGTTTTTTTGGACGATTTGTTGGAATGCACACTACCGACATATTGTACGTTTCAAGAAGTTCTTTCTCTGCAACTTTACCTGTACCCGTCATTCCAGACACCTTGTTAAACATCTTAAAAAGACTTTGATAAGTGATAGAGGCCATAGCCCTTGTTTCTGGAGATAACCGAACATGTTCCTTCGCTTCAATTGCCTGATGAATACCTCCCTGAAGTTTGGTCATTTCCATGAGACGTCCTGTTCCCTTATCCACCAGTACCATCTCATTCCCACGGATGATATAATCCTTATCTTTGGTATAAAGTTTATGAGCCCGAATTGCATAGACCAAATGGCGAGCAAAAACCGCATGCTCTTCCTTATAAAAATGATCAATTCCTAAAAAACTTTCGGCAGCTTTTGCTCCCTTGGTGGTCAACCAAACCTCATCTTTCTCCTCTTTAAAGATATAATCTTCTCCTTCAACAAGAGTTGTCACAAGAGTATCAATAATACCATAATGATTGGATTGAACTCGAGGAGCTCCTGCAATGATAAGAGGTGTCTGGGCACTATCCAATAAGATATCATCAACCTCGTCAATAATGACATAATCAAAGGAACGCAAAAATTTTCCCTTTTCATTGGAAGCAAGATTATCATTCAGATAATCAAATCCTAAAGAACCATTGGTCGTATAAATAATATCGGACGCATAAATTCTTTTCTTCACTTCTGGTGTCATTTCTTCTTGGGGATTGTCCGTAAATGGTACGCCAATTGTTAAACCAAGAAAGCGATAAACTTGTCCCATTTCTTCAGCATCACGCTTAGCCAGATACTCATTCGTTGTAACCAGCATCGTACCTTTTCCTGTAAGGGCATTGAGATAGACGGGCATAGTAGCTGTCAAGGTCTTCCCCTCACCAGTATTCATCTCAGCAACATTCCCCTGGTGAATAACAATTCCTCCCATGACCTGTACATCATAGGGGAACATTCCCAGTACACGCCTATCCGCTTCACGAACAACTGCAAAAGCTTCTACCAATAGGTCGTCAAGAGTTTCACCCTCAGCAAGACGTTGACGAAACTCCACTGTTTTTGCCGCTAGTTCTTGGTCTGACAAAGACTTCATCTTTCTTTTAAGGGCATTAATCTTCTTTAAAATCCTTTTGACTTTACGAAGTTGGAAATCTTGATATAAACCTTTAAACACGATTCATCTCCTTAATAGAAAAAGAATAGAAATCCAAGGACTCAAAACCAGCACTTAGAAGGGAGACTTGATAGGTATAGGTATCATCAGGATAGGTAAAATCAAAGACTTTCATTTTTTCAATTTTCTCTTCAATCACATCCCCATATCTATCAAAAAAAGTTACCTTAGTATAAACTCCTTTTTCAGGTTGACAGTCCATTTCAATGGTTAATCGATAATGATGATTTCTTTTTAACAAGGGGAGACCAGGCTGAGTACGAGCTGCTTGATAATTTACATTTGAAGTCCAACTTTTAATCACTTCTCCAGATGTCATTAAAGGATTGTAGAAACGAATATGCCAATCTGAATGATACTGTACTCTAGTTCCATACATAAAACTTCCATTGACCTCTCCCCAAGCAATATTTTCTCTGTGCTTGATAATCATAGCTCACCTCTTCCAAAATCAGTCTGTAGAACCATACGGTAAAAATGTAATACCCAGGCAACATTTGTGTTCGTATCATCATTGTGTCGTCCCGCCGTCCCTTTAGAAAGAATTTTTGCGCCTGTATTACATAAATAAGCCACTAATTGCTCATAGGCCTGAGGATCCATGTCCTCATCCTTCATATAGGATAAACCAAAAGTCGTCTTGGAGAAATCAGCTTGTTTAAAAACCTTCCAAAAACGTCGATTTAATTCTAACATATGCTGGGGACTATTCCCTCCAGCTTGATGTCTCAGTATGTCATAGGCAGTGTTAAAAATCCCTGGAGCTTCTAGTCTACCGCGATTAGCTATCGTTCCAATGTTGGCAAGAGGCTTACCGACAAGGATTGCTTGCGGTTCGAAACTTGCCCCATAATATAGAGCTGGAAAAGTCCCCATGGAAAGCCCCGATAAAATTAAATCCTTAGAGCTTAAACCTAAATAATCCAAATAATACTGAATAGTGGCTTTAATCTTACTCTCTAACTCCTCACTACCAAGATAAAAAGCTCCCCCCTCTAAACGTGGATCAGAGAATAAGATAAAGGGACATCCTAGATTTTTCATCATGAAGTAACCTTCAAAACCTTCCGCTGGACGAAAACCAGCAAAATAAACAGCCAAAGGCGGTTTAAAATCACCTGGATGGAAAAAGTAGTTAATTTCATCACGCCTATCATCATGTAGAGTATTTCCTCCTAATACAAACTTCCCAAACTGTTTACGACTCCAGCGTTGATGGAGACTCCCTAACTGTAATCTTCCATTCCCTCGAGCTTCAACGGAAATAGATAAATAGGCATCATAATCTTGCTCTATGACAATAGTCTTTTCTAAGTCTTTCTCTGTATAAATCAAATCTTCAGCTATATCCAAAATAGATCCACTGACTATTTTCTGAATCCTAAATCGAAAATCTACATGCTCACTTCTTTCATACTCCAACCATAATTCTATAGGTAGACTTCTGTTAACTACAATATTATAAGACCAGTAGGCCACTTGTTGGAAATCATCTCCAAAATCTCCCCCTAAAGTCACGTTTTCAAATCCCTGATAAGAAATAGAACCTTCAAAAGAGGGATGAATTTGGATACTTGACGGAAATAATTTATCTCCATATCCCCCACCAAAGAGAGAAGTGGATAAATCATTTAGTAATTGCTGAGGATTTGAGAAATCTACAGCTTGAGCACATCTCTGTTTTAACAAATCAAGAATAGCTGAATCTTGCGTTTTAAAATCTTGATGGTAGAAAAGCGTATGTGGTTCAATATGATAAATAAAGGACAACAGATTTCCTAAATATTGGCCATCTTCTATTAAGATAGCATGAAAGCTCGTTATTCCTTCCATTTCCATCATTTCACGAAGAGCTTGAGATGAGGTCGGTGAAAAATAATACCAATCCATATTTTCAGGAATTGTATAATGATGAGCCCAATTATCAATCCCTAGCTGTAGGATTTTATAGTCCTTTGACATCTGTAACCTCCTCAATCCAATGATGCAGTTTACCTAAGAAACGTTGCCCCGTATGTTCCTTGATTTTATCAATAGAGTAAATCAAGGCCTGGTTCCATTCTTTTAGCCTATCTGTGTAATAATGTGCAGCTATTGAAAACTCTGCTATATTAGATATCAAATAGCCATTTTTTAAATGTTCCACATAGACGGTTTCAACCTGATTAATCTGGGGGATTCCCGCACTAATACCCGCTATTTGAGTATAAAGGTGAGGTTGCTGATTGAAATCCACAATCAAGCGAACAAACTCTAATGTCTTAATCAACTCCAACTCATCATTCAAATTGACAAACTGAAAGCGCAATTCTTGTTTCTGATTCTCCTCTAATGGATTTTCCGCATCTCCGTAGTTTATTCCTTTTTCTAATGTATCAATATGGATTTGCTCTTGAATGATTTCGTGAACAAGATTTTCCACTTCTTTCATTTGTTCCTGACTAGCAGAGAAGGCTCCAAAAATGATTTCTGTATGTTTAGTTTCAGAAATAAATGACAAGACCTGCATTAATGCTTGTCTATCAATTCCTTCAGAAAAGTCTAATTGATAGTAAATAATTGATTCTTTTCTAGTCTGACTTCGTCCAAGTCGTAGACGCGTATCAAAAGAGGGAAGATGATGACATTTATTCAAATGTTCAGGATACAACTCCCTTAACAATTGCAAACTATCCATGCGATCGACCAAGACTAAATCTACTAGATTCATAGATACATGTAACTCTTTAAAGCTATCCTTAGGATTACGATTGATAAAGAGACTTAAAATTTTGGGATTATCACTAGGTAAACGGTCTAGTACAAATTGGTCATGGTGAGGATGGGAAGGTATAATAAAAGTATCTTTATTTCTTAATTGCTTATCCAGATAGTTCTCAAAATATTCTGCCACTAGACATTCCATATTTTGATATTCCGACATTTTAAAGCGATAGCCAAAAATAGGATTAATTTCTATTCTTCCTTCTTCTTGCAAATATTCCCTAAATTGCCAAATACCTTTAGAATCCAGGTAATCTTGATATTTTTCTTTTCCTTGTTCAAAATAAATAACACTAGATACGTAGCCTCTATCATCCATGACATAACAATGACTCACCTGCCCAGTAGGTTCAAAATAATTTATTTGGCTAATAAAGCCCTCAATGCCATGTTCCACTTGAGCATATTTTATACCATTTTTTTGAACAATGATTGTGAAAGGAGTATAAAGAAATTGACAATCACTATCCCACTCTATATCTCTAATATTCAGTACCTGGGTATGCAAATCATGAAGGTTTTGCAAATCATCAAAAATAGAATAAAGTTCTGTCTCCAAAACACCCTGCCGATGTAAAAAATAACGCAAATGAGGTTGATAAGATAATATTAATAATTTTGCCTCTACCCCTTGTCTTTGAAAAAGACGAATTTGATTAAAAGTATCATCAAACTCCAAGCGAAACTGAGAATAATACCAGGGGATTATATCTGCATGCCATCGACGTTCTGAACCATACCAAGCTGGAATAAAATAATACATGATAACCTCCTAAATCAATGGTTGATAGGTTTCATTTAATCTCAGAGCTTTAATCTCATCTCTAATCGTAAAAATCATACCACCAAACATCATAAATAAGCCAGGAATCATCGCAACTCTCAATAACTTTTCGTCAAATAGAACAAAAAGCATCGGTCCCCCAGCCATGATAACATTAAAAAAAGCACCTATCAAAGAAAATTGAAAGACTAACCTATTAATAAATCGTCGAGTTTCCTCACCAGGATAAACTCCATAAATGTATTCTCCTGTTTTTTTCATACGATCTGCAATTTCTTCTCCACTTATGTTAATAAAGGCAAAAGCTATACTAAATAAAAAGAGAATGAGCATATATGTATAGATCCAAAGTGGTTTCCCAATTGTAAACTGAGAAGACAATTCAAAGAAGCTAGCATTCGATGGAAACATTTTCTGTAACAATAAAAGAATATAGGTTGGCAAGCCTAAAAAAGTTGTTACATACATAAAAGGCATTCCTCCAGCTGGATTCAGAATCACATCAAAATAGGAGTACTTTTTAAAACGATTGTGTAAACCAATTTTATGTATTGCAATACGATAACGAGCTCTATAAGTAACAGCAAGTAGATAAACAAATAAAATTGCCATCAGTATTAAAGATATCAACACAAAGATAGAAACAGGGACTGTTTGGAAAGTATCAATCAAATCTTGAGGAATATTTAAAACCATCCCAACCAATAAAATAATCGTCTGACCTCCAATCCCAATACTTGCATTCATATTTGATAACCATACTAAGAAAAAGGCTCCTGCTATTAAAAGGCAGGTATTCATGACTAATATCAGAATATTAGATACATTGGATTGAATGGGTAAATTTAATGAAACGGCTAATGCTTGAATCAAAGCTATAAACAAAGTCAAGTACATCTGTCGTCTATTTTGAATCTCCTCAGGCATTGAGGAGAGACCAATTTTTTTAGAGAGAGAAAGCATCTGCCACAAAATCATAGAAGACATCCATGGGGATAAGCCTATTGAAAACAAAGACAAACTCCTTAGATTTCCACCTACCATTGCAGCTGAAAATGATAAATAGGCTGTAGCACCACCTAAAAAATTTCTATTATTTAAGTCAACAAAAGGAAGTGTCAATCTACTACCTAAAACATAGATAAACATCAAAAGCAGTGTAACAAAGCCTTTTCTTACAACTATTGATGAAACATATTTTTTCATAAAACTTCCTCTCACTTTAATTAATAAATTAGAAAAGTAACTAATATATTTTAAACGCGTCGTCAATTGAATTTTAAATTCTCTATTTCTAATTATAAATAGATTTTCTCAAAAAGTCCAACAAAGCTCTCTTTTATCCTTCAAACAAAAAGAATAAATGTAAAACAAACCGCAAAATATCATTTTAGCCGTCCTGTTGTCTGATGTTTTAAATTACTTTATTTAGCAACAAGCAGTTGATTCCACTTTTCAATAATAGCTTCATCTAAATAATTGCTCGCAATAGCATAGGAATGATTAGTAACTATATCTTGATCTAATTCATAATATTTAATGATAGCTTCTGATATATTTTCAATTAATTCATCTCTCGATTTACTTTCATTTTCTGCTATTAAATATCCATTCTTAGTATTTTCGATAAATGTGGGGGCCCCATAGGGTGCATCTAGTCCTACGATACCTAAACCATTTGCAACTGCTTCAAGTAGAGTTATACCCAAGGTTTCCCACGAGGAAGTTGATAGATACAGTTGATATTTTTTAAATTCATCCGTTAACTTTTGATAACCACATAACTTTATATATTCTTGGGCATTATTTTCAAGAATTATCTGATTCAATTTTTCATACTGCGAACCTTTCCCATATATATTCAAATGAAAATGAGGTAATTTTTCCTTTACTTTGATAGCAGCTAATATAGCTATATCAATCTGCTTTCGTGGATCAAGTCTAGCAGCAAGCATTGCAGAAAAAGGAATTCTTTCCTTGTTTCCGACAGTTAATCCTTCAATACTTGCAGCAGGTATAACCACTATGGGGCAAGACGAAAGATTCAAGTCAAGTAAATAGTTCTCCAGTTCTATTTTTTGTAATTCTGTTGAAACGATTATAAAGTCAAATTCAGTAGCATATTTGAACAAATAAAAATATTCATAGTTCATATCACCATATCGAAATTGATGTATAGAATGTAGGACTACCCCTTTTTTTATACCATTTGCATATTTTAACAGTGCTGGAGAAAATGGAAATCCACTTATTCTATCCATTATTACAGTATCTTTATTAGACAAGGATAAAGATTTTATGAAATACTCCATTAAAGCATGTTCTCCACCTATCCAGTCCGAACCAAAACGATATCTGATTTTCCCTGAAATTTGAAATCCTTCATAAACCAACTTTCCTGTTGAATCATAAAAAATTCTACGATTCCAATTGAATTCATCTGTTTGCAAATACTCTCGACAAATTAAATAAGACGTATAGTAATCTCGCTGATATAGTCTATCTAAGTATAAATGTTCTACTTGATATACCATATTGTTTTCAAACCAAAGAATGATTTTATGCTCTGCAGTTAATTGAAAGACAATTCTTTGAGAATTGTATTCAATACAATCACTATGTTCTAAAGACAATCTCAGAATCATCTCCTCAACCGAAACAGTTGATTCAACACTTTTTTCTCCTACAAGAAAGAACGGAGCAATCACCATCCTCTCTTCTGGTATCCCAAGATTTCGAAAATAAGAAAATTTATAGCGAGCTGGAATCACTGAAAAGATATAACGATAATCAAGATTCATTTTTGAAAATAGTCTCGCACGATGAGCTTGAGAATTATCAATTCCATTCGCCTCATATCCGACCAATAAATCAAATATATAGATAGCCATTAATCGTCCTCCCTCTGAAAGACTTTTTTATAGTAGTATTTACTAGAAGCATGAATAAACTGCAATTGTCTTTGTATTGCCAAGTCATATTCTACTTCTGAAAAGATGATTTTTTTCAAATCCTCAATCATACAACTAATATCATCACTAAAATATAGATGCTCTGAACAAATAAAATCTTTTCGATGGCATGTTTCTTCAAAACCAAACAGAAGTAATCCATTTTCCAAAGACTCTTCTACAGAATTCAGTATTTCGATATTATGGTTGATATCGAAATAAATCGTGCATGTTTCCAATAGGGCTCGATATTGAGATTCTATAATTCCTGGATATAAAAACACATTTTCTTTTTCACTTAAATTAGTTAATCTACCACCCATAGCAGTAATAGCTGCGATATGGAACTCAAGCATTGGTAACTGTTCCACTAAGGTTTCAATTTTTTCAACTTCTTGTGTATGAGTGACAATCAAGGCCCGATGACCATTCCTTGTATTTTTGAATGGATATAGAGGACTAAGATGATATACCTTCTCATTATAAGGCAAAGATTGAAACACAGAATAATGGTAAATGTATAAGCACTCCACATATGATAACCAATTCTGAATCTCATTTTCATTTAAAATTTCTTTTCCAAGATAACAGCCCAAAAGGTCTTCTTTTTCTAGAAGCTGGGCAATCCTTTGATCTCCAACAACTACTCTCTCGTTAGTAATATTGATCCGAGAGAGACAATTTTTCCAGAGTTCTTGCTCATTGTAAATCCTAGTTACTTCATTCTCAAATACCGTAAATAAATGATTTTCAACATCTTCTATCATTAATAAGATATTCTCTGGACTATAGTAATGGATAAAACTAGACTTTCCCTCTTCATCTAGTATATCTTGTTTATATCTCCAGCCATTCTCCTGATAATAGTCCCTACTTAATGCTATCCCTTTTTCATCTAGCCATTCCACCATTTTAACAGTCCTGAATTCTCTGTTTAAATAGTGAATAACCCCTTTCTTAACATCCTTATCCCATATCGTCCCCTCATTATAGTCCATATGAACTTCCCAAAATTTAGGAACAGCCACTTTTAAGGCAAACAGAGGATGCTTAGTCTCTAAAGTAGGTGACGTTTGATTCGCAAGTATCATTGGTAAAAAACAACTACAGTCTGAGTAGGCACTCAGTTCTTCTTTTGTCACTACACGGACGGCTACTCCCGAGGAAATAACATCATCTATAAAATCTTGTTCATCATTATTAAATCGATTTGTGAGATAAATCATCTATTTCTCCATCTATTTTCATAATCCAAGTTAGTTACATTTCGACATAGCTATTTCATTGACTACAAACCTTCTACTCTTTTATCAGATAAAATGAGAAATACTAACTCAACAAATAGAAAAATTCCTTATAACGTCTAAAAATTTCTGTCTCTTGGAATCCAGCCTCTTGCATTTGTTTATATTGAAATTGAAGCCGATCGATTAAGGTACTTTTCTCTTCGGAAATATCGATTCCTAATAAAGCCAGAGTAGCTATTCTTTCCAAAAGTGCTTCAAATACATCTGTAAAATATTGCTCTGTAAGCAGAGCGCTTAAACTACCTTTTCTAATGCGATGGATGTAGAAATCTTTATGAATATAGCTAGCCTTACATGACTCCATAAATAATTTATAATTCGTAAAGCAATCTCCTAGACTTTTGCCAACAGGAAATAGTATCGTTTCAAATAGTCGTTTATGGAACAAAATCCCCCAACTAGTTTCAAATTCTATTTCTCTTTTTTGAATCAATTCATTTTGGACAAAATGCTCTTCTAGATCATCAAATACATGAATATAATAGTTATTGTCATTTTCATTAAACTCTTTATAGCTTCCTATCACTATTTCTGAATCATTTTTTAATGCTGTATGATATAATTCTTCCAAATAATTAGGATCAACAAAATCATCACCTTCTATAAAGGTCATAAATTCTCCATTTGAATTTAGGATTCCTGTATTTCTTGCAACGGAGATTCCTAAATTCTCTTGTTCAAAATAACGAAAACGTTCATCTTTATGGATAAACTCTTGACAAATATCTTTTGAATTATCTCTAGAACCATCATTCACTAGTAAAACTTCAAAATGCGGATAAGTTTGATTTTCGATACTTTCTAAACATAATCTTAAATAGGGGGATACATTGTAAATAGGAATGACAACACTAATTAGTGTATTAGGATACGTTACCGTTTCCTCACTATTTTTTAAAAAGTCTAAATATTCATTTAACAAAACTTTATTTTCTAAAAAATCCATTCTCAATTCTAATAATTTTTTTAGTTTATTAAAATAATGAATGCTAGGTAACCCTATTTCTTGAATTTTCTCATACATTTGTTTAAAAATGTTCAATTCTTGCTCTGCATGTTCTTGATTAAAGTTACTTGTTGTACTATCTCCATGGATCCTATAAACATAGGTCGGTTCATCAACATATGAAATACTATCCACATTCAAATATAGCCTAAAATAAAAATCTAAATCTTCTCCATATTTTATCGAAGTATCAAATCGTAGATTCTTCACTAGTTCTTTTCTGAATAATTTAGCTACAGCATTATTAAAACATACATTGGCACGCATTAGTTTTGGGAAGATAGCAAGAAAATCATCTCTATTCATTTTTTCAAAATTCAACAAGTATTTCTCTTGTATAGTATATGCTCTTAAATAAAATGCATCTATGTTATTGAATTGCTTATAGGAAGAAATAACTATATCAGAATGGTTTTTTTTAACAGTAGTTATCAGTAATTCTAAATGCTTTTCTGCAATCCAATCATCCGCATCAATGAATGTAATAAAGTCTCCTTTTACATTATCTAACCCTAAATTTCTCGCAGATGAAACCCCACCATTTTCTTTTTTAAAATATCTAAATCTGGAATCAGATTTTAAAAAACTTCTACAAATAGTCTCAGAATTATCGTTTGAACCATCATTGACTATAATCACTTCAAAATTCTTATAAGTCTGATTTTTAATACTATTTAGACATTCTTCTAAGTATTTTTCTGCATTATAGATAGGAATCACAATACTTATTAAATAATCTTCATCATTCAGTTTAAACATTTTTCCGTCTTCACTTACCAATTCCTTGTCATTCATCAAGAACATCTCTCCTTAGCATTAGCACAACATTTTAAAATATACATAACACTTCTGAACAATCATTTACTTGTCTAAAAAATATAGTATCTCTTTATACCTTCTATAAATTTCTGTATTTTCCAGTCCTGCTTCTATTGCTTGTTGAGAACGAGTATTAAGGCGTGTTTTCAACATTTCTTTTTCTTCTGTAATATCTATGCCAGACAAACTTAAAACGGCTATTCTCTCCAACAATGCCTCTAAAACATCTGTTAATAAACTTTCCGTTATAGAATTAATTAAACTTCCTTTTCTGATTCGATAAATATATAAATCTTTATGAATATAGCTGGTCTTACATGATTCCATATATAATTTATAATTCGTTCGGGTATCCTCTATATTTTTCCCCACAGGAAAGCGCACATTTTCAAATAATCTTCTATGGAATAGTGTTCCCCAACTTGTTTCAAATTCAATTCCTCTTCTTTCAATTTGGGCTATATTGTTAATTAATTCTCTATTTAAATAATGTTCCTCCCAATAATCAAACACATGAATATAGTAATTATTATCCTCTTCATTGAATCTTTTATAACTTCCAACAACAATTTCAGAATTATTTTTTAAAGCAGTACCATATAATTCTTCAAGATAATTAGACTCAATAAAATCATCCCCATCTATAAATGTCAGAAATTCTCCTTTTGCATTTAGTATTCCTGTATTTCTAGCTGCTGAAAGACCAGCATTCTGTTGCTCTATAAATTTAAATCTTTTATCTCTTTCAACAAATTCTAGACAGATATCTTTTGAATTATCTCTTGAACCATCATTGATTAATAAAACTTCAAAGTGTTGATATGTCTGCTTCTCAATACTTTCTAAACATAAGCGCAAATATGGGGATACATTATAAATTGGAACGATAACACTAATTAAATCTTTAGGATAAGTGACACTTCTTTCCTTGATTTCTAAAAATTTAAGATATTCATTAAACAAGACTCTGTTTTCTAAGTAATCTCTTCGAAATTCTAATAAATCACTAATAGTAGTATAATAATGTATTGTAGGTAGATCTAATTCTTCTATTTTTTCATACATTTTTTTATAAATGGCTAATTCCTGTTCCATATGCAATTGTCCAAATTTACTAGAAGAGCTCTCATCATGTAATCGATAGATATACGTAACTTCATCAACATAAGAAATACTATTAATATTAACATATAGTTTAAAGAAGAATTCTAAATCTTCCCCATATATAATAGATTCATCAAATCGAACATCCGAAACTAATTCTTTTTTGAATAATTTAGATACGGCGATTTTATAACTATTACTAGCATGAATTAATTTCGGAAGAATAACTAAAAATTCTTCCCGATTCAGTTTATTATAATTTAACAAGTATTTTTCTTGATTTGAATATACTCTAAATTCAAAGCTACTTACATTATCAAACTTTTTAATGGATGAAACTGCCATATCAGAATTATTTCCTTTTATATTATTAATTAACACTTCTAAATGGTTTTCATCCACCCAATCATCGGCATCTATAAATGTAATAAAATCTCCCGTAACATGATCTAATCCAAAATTTCTAGCAGAGGAAGCACCCCCATTTACTTTCAAAAAATATCTAAATCTAGTATCAACTTCTACAAATTCTTTACAAATAGTTTCAGAATGATCAATTGAACCATCATTAACAAGAATGACTTCAAAATTTTTATATGTCTGATTTTGTATGCTATTTAAACAGCCTCCTAGGTATTTTTCTGCATTATAAACAGGTATCACAATACTTATTAAAAAGTTTTCTTCAGTTATCATTTCCATTTTATTCCTCTTTTAACTAACAATTGACCTCTCCCATCAACAGTTGAACAAGTCTCTAAATAATATGATTCTTTTTTAATTCATCTATTTTATTTTGAAGAATGACTTTTTCTTTTTCATAACCATAATATTCAAGCTCACCAACTCTCCTGTTCAATATATATTCATACATTTTATAGGTTTTCTCTATGTCAATTCCTTCAATATCTTTTGTCGCCTCAATTCTCTCTTCTAAAGCATCTATATAGTCCAAATGGCTTAAATTAAAATTTAAAGTTAACCCTTCACTATTTTTCCTATAAGCATATATTGTATGATTACAAACCGCTATTTTTTCAGATGCTAAATATAATTTCCAAGTAGTAAATTGATCTTCCGCATATTTTCCTAAAGGATAACGAATCCCTTTAAACAAACTGCTCTTATATAATTTTCCCCATGCGGTTGAGTAACATAAGAAAGGAGCATCAATCAGCTCGTCCATTTGATTAATCGCAAATTCCTTTTCAACAATTGTAATAGGTAGAGCTCCAAAAACAGTTCTGTCGAATATATAAAAATGCGGACTGTCAAAGTAACAAAAACCACCTACAACTAAATCAGATTCTCCTAAAAGAGCAGCAGCATGTAATTTTTCAAGTGCTAGATCCATTAAAAAATCATCTGAGTCTACAAATGTTATATATTCTCCTGTTGCTCGTTCTATTCCATAATTTCTTGCATCAGATAATCCACCATTTTCTTTTTCGAAATAATAACAACGTTTATCTTTATGTAGATATTCTCTGCATATTTCAGCAGAAGAATCGGTAGATCCATCGTTTATTAATAAAAGCTCAATATTTTTATAGGATTGACTTAAAATGCTTTCTATACATTTTCTTAAATATTTTTCCGTATTATATACTGGGACAATAACACTAATTAGACCATTCATTCTGTTACTCCTACCATTTTTTAAATTCTTGTATATTCTTTAAATCCTCTATCATTTGTTCCACCTCAGAAAGAGGATAGATTTTATTTGTATAATATTCATTTGCAGTATTTTCAAATGATAAAATTATTTTTCCTAATTCCTTTACTTTTTCAATAACTTCCTGATTTTTCCTTCCAAAATTAATATCTAAATAAACATCACATTCAGCAATTAAGCGATTAATATTCCACTCTAAAAGTGCAGGATGTAATCGTACATTTTCATATTTTCGAAGATTATTTAACTTATCCCCCATTAATGTCAATTCCATAATATTAAATGTATATTCTGGTAATTGATTTACTAATACTTCAATTTGTTCTAATTCTTGACTATCCGTCATAATTAAAATTGATTTAAATGCTTTCGGAATTTCATGGGCAATAATTTCTGACCAATCCAATAATGAATATTCCCACCAAACATCTCTTAATCTGCTAAAAGAAAACAAATTCCAAGGCTTATCTTCAGATAAATAATGAATAATTGCTGGTAAGGGATTTATAGATTTATCTAAAATAAAGTATTGTTTTCTTTGTTCTGCAAGACGATCATATCCGATTTGAAAATTATAGGTATCGTCTAAAACAATATAACGATTTCCACATAAACGGTTTAATACGGTTTGATCCGCTTCTGGAAGAGTTTCATGCTCATTATTTGTAATCTCAATACATTGTTTTTGAATGTTTTCTTCTTTCCAGAGTTTATTATTGATTAATAATACTCCAGCATTAAATCGATCTTCCAATCCATATACAATTTTCGCTGCTGCCACTAAATGATTTCCCAATTCCAATTCAAATAATTCATCAAGAGGTTTCGTTACGATAACATCTGAATCTAGATATAACACTTTCTCTTCTTCTACAAATTGAGGAATAAAATAACGTGCAAAAGTCATATAATTGATATGACCTCCATCAGGTGCCATTTTCCACTCTTTAGAGATAGCATCCCCAGTTAATTTAATATCTACTAATTCACTATTTCTACTTTTTAGTCTTCTTCGAATTCCAATAAACCACTCTTGCGGAATATCTTGATTCAAAATATAAACTTTACAATTTTCATGGTGATAACAAATAGATTTTAAAGTTGCTTCAATATATCGAATATATCCATAATCACCTGCTAATACAAAAGTTGCTTGATTCATTACAAATATTCTCCGTTCAATTTAATTAAGAATGTAAAAAAGTTTGAGATATGAGAAAATAAACATCATCAAAAATTAGAACAAAGATGATCATTTTATCTTATAAACTGTTCAGCAAAAGTTGATAGATTCCAAAAGCTAATTAGAATCTATCACTAACTCTTTGAATCATCATTTTAGATAATCCTTTAACTCCAACAATATAAGTCAATTTCACTTCTAATGACAAATACGTTTCAGAGGTTGATTTAAAGCTCTTATACATTTTATCTATCAATTAGAAAATAACATTACTTAATTCTCACCAGTCATCATTTTCTGATAAGATTCATTAACAAAATAGCAACTCAATTTTATAATACATTGTCCTAACACTCTTTAAAAGACAGAAGATGTTTTAAAGAATGCCACTAATAATAAAAGGAAAATACTTTTCCCCTAGCTAGCGAGATCTTAAAAATCTATTAGCCACCATAATATTAATGATCGAATTGATTTCATAATTCTTACTACTAATTATAACATTTTTTATATCCTTTCACTAACAATACAAAAAAAGAAATCCTGAAAAGTTAAAACTTTTCAGGATTTACTTTGATTTATTTTCCAACAAACTGAATCAAACAGATAAATTATGCCTCGTCTTCATTTTCATCGTGACGACGTTTAGCAAGTAAACCTAAACCAGTTACACCTGCTAAAGCAGCAAGAACAACAGATGAGTCAGAAGCTTCTGTACCAGTATTTGGTAATTTATTACTTGAATTCCCTGTTAATTCTGAAGTTGATGCAGATTCAGAATGTAATCTATCTGCTGAGGTTGATCCTTGGCTATTATCAATATGACTACCAGCATTTGAATGACTAGTTGATGTAGTTGTTGATAGGCTAGTACTTGTTGATTGTGATGTTGAAACTGATTGACTAGCGCTCGCTGATTGTGATACTGAAGTTGATTGACTTTCGCTTGCTAATTTACTAATTGAAGTTGAATCTTTAACTTCATAAGTTAATTTCATAATAAAACACCCCAAAAGTTAGATTTTTTCAGTCTAACTTTTGGGGTGCAGTTCATTTGTTCGGTTTTTATTTCATTTTTTTAACCTATTCATTTTTGAAAATGGTTATTTTAAGACAAGACATTATGCTTCATCTTCATCATCACGTTTACGGCGTTTCGCAAACATACCTAAACCAGTCACAGCTGCCAAAGCTCCAAAGAGTACAGATGATTTGGAAGCTTCTGTACCTGTATTTGGCAATTTCTGTCTTGACTTACCTGCTGATTCTGATGGTGTTTCAGAAGATAATGTGTCTGCTGATGCTGATGTGCTTGCTGACGTACTTGCTGATGTACTTGCGCTCGTTGAGGCTGATTCAGACGCTGATGTACTTGCACTTGTTGATGCTGACTCAGATGCTGATGTACTTGCACTTGTTGATGCTGACTCAGATGCTGATGTACTTGCACTTGTTGATGCTGATTCAGACGCTGATGTACTTGCACTTGTTGATGCTGACTCAGATGCTGATGTACTTGCACTTGTTGATGCTGATTCAGACGCTGATGTACTTGCACTTGTTGATGCTGACTCAGATGCTGATGTACTTGCACTTGTTGACGCTGACTCAGACGCTGATGTACTTGCGCTCGTTGAGGCTGATTCAGACGCTGATGTACTTGCACTTGTTGATGCTGACTCAGATGCTGATGTACTTGCACTTGTTGATGCTGACTCAGATGCTGATGTACTTGCACTTGTTGATGCTGACTCAGATGCTGATGTACTTGCACTTGTTGATGCTGA
>ERZ773272.177-NODE-177-length-26140-cov-18.756642_pt1 | contig 26140 bp, 20 predicted proteins | sample MGYA00511891_ERZ773272 | MGnify/ENA primary metagenome ERZ773272 (study PRJEB29015, sample SAMEA2738150) | human oral metagenome | biome: human oral; feature: human-associated habitat; material: saliva | place: China | collected 2198 ...
TGTAGAGGACGATATTTTTAGAGGAATCAATGGCTTTAGTGATAGAGTCCCAACGTCCCGTCCAGTTATCCACTCGTCCGATATACCAACCGATACGGTTTCCTGAGGACGTATTGGTAAAGGGCATGAGTTCTGAAAATCCACGAGCTGTGACCATATGTGTCCATGTGCGAGTTTTCTTTTGGAGGTTTTCCCCGTAGAGTAGGGCTTGAAAGAGGTAAGGGCCATCTTGCGAAGCTTCACTGATTTCAACACCCATATCATCAAAATAGTTAAGGACCACTTGTCGTCTTTGACGGAGTTGGTTAACACTTGAGGCTGAAACGATGAGATAGGCGCCATATTCGATGATATCTTCCTTGTTTCCGACTTTCTTCATCAGGTCTTTTAGGGAGATAGAGCCCATGATAATTTCGTCTTGTTGGACGGTGTCCGTGTTTTCAGCTTCTTCCATGATGTTTCGATAACGGGTATTGGAACGCCCCATTCTCCCCTTGATTTTGTTTGTATCAATGAATTCTGCTTTAATGCGCAGTTCTACAGGAAAGTTCAAGCGTTGGACAAATTCGCCTAGGTGAAAGCCGTTGAATTGTACAGGAAACTTCCCAACAGGAAGAATGGTCACAAAAGAGGAACCATAGGGACTTTCGAGCTTGAGGAAGCCTCCTTTTAGGACTTTTATTAGGGTGTCTGTGATATTAAATTGGGAGCGATTAGCGAGGACCTCCTTCTTATAATGGGGAATATAGCGAAGGTATTGCATCCGTTGGTAGTAGAAGAGTTCTTCATTGCTCAGACGTTTGGCACGTAGGACGGAGAAAGCTTGGAAAATAGTGAATTCGTCACTTCTGTAATCGTCATACCAGGTGGGACTCAATGCGTATTCGTAGCCAAGACCTTTTGCGATTTTCTCAGAGAACTCGTTAAAACTCTTATAGGCCAAGTCTTTTACCGTTGCCCCGTGATTTTGTTTGCGTAAGGTCACGCCCACGACCCAATCAAACTGATAAGGAATTTCCATTTCATCCGTGAGACGGTCAACCGTGTAAAGAAGGAGCTCTTCTCCTAGTTCACGGCTATCATCTGCCAATGCTTCTGAAAAGTCCCTCATTTTCTCTTCTAAGAGATAGTCTTTGGGAATGAGTGAAATCTCAAAGGACTTGTTTTTCTGGAGCTTTTTCATCATCTGAGCAACTGTGATTTTATGTTTGTCCTTTTTCTCTTCATCTGTAATGGTGATGGGAGTATTGGGAATGCGGTAATAGGCTACCACGGTTCGATCCTTTTTGAGCGCTAGATTTTCATGGGTTTCCCTAATCGGATAGGTTAAGGTAATACTCATAGGACCTCCTTTTCTATAGTTTTGTTTTTTCAAAGACAATTTCTTCTACAGGCTCTATTCGGTCTTCATGGTAGATGGCTTTTTGATTGAGCTTGAAATCCCAGAAGTAAATTAGGTAGTCCCCAATGAAAACGTGCATCTTCTTACCGTGTGGCTCATATTCGGTGTAGAATTTAGCAAGTTTATAGGGGAGGTACCAGTAGAGCAGTAGTGAGATAGAGTGTGTGAATTTTGCGAGAGGAACCAGGATGAATCCTCCAAATAGCAACATAGCTACAAAAACAAAGGTAAAGACAATGAAAAAGGACAATTGCATTGGTGTCGCAAAGTACCAAAGGCGAGTCCCTTTTTTTGTCTTGATTTCCTGGATCCAATAGGGGGCGTTTAAGCCCTTACTGTAGTCATAGAGTCTTTCTTCAGTCATGCTTAAAGTCCTGAATCAATACCAAAGAGTCGTAGGAACCAGCCGACCACTTTTAGGATGTCTTGTCCTTTTGCGATTGAGACAATGACGGCATAGAAACCAACGACTGAGAAGAGTTGAAGCCAAGAACTGTTTCGCCAAGCTTTAATAGCCAACAAAACAGCGATAGCGGTGAGAATCCAAATCCCATCGCCTTGGAGGAAGGTGCGTAGATTGTCTGTATTCATAGAGTTCTCCTAATCTTTATCGTTTGCGTAGTTAAGTGGAATGGTGTGATCTAGTTTTGTGACATAGTAGCTCTTGTCTTTTTCTGAGAGGGTGAAGGTGAAGTTTTCAGAGTGTGTCGTTCCTCCCACCTCAAAGGTTGCTTGGACATAAGCAATGAGATCATCCCCATCATTCTTAAGATAGGTGTAGTCAATCGTTTTAAAGGTGGTATTAGCCACAATAGGAACGTTCTTGGCAATGAGGTTGAGGTTGTCTTGGTTAGTGGTATAGTTGGTAAAGAAAACCTTGAGGAACTTTTCAACCTTCTTGTGTTGACTGTCTGAGACGTGGTCGTTAGCTGTGAGTTGGAGCTGGTCATCTTCGCTAAAGTGTCCAGCTTGTGAAGAGTCAATGGCTGAGAACCAAGGGAGTCCAGAAACGTAGTATTTTCCCTCTTTTTCATCAAAGGGAATATTAAATCCCGTCACCAGTTCTTTTTCCTCGGTGTCTTTGTCATGTTGGATTATTTCCTTGTATTTGACCTTGTAGGTGGCTACCTTACCTTCTACCGTGACTAATTGTGAGTAGAGCAGGGTACTTGGGTTACGCACTTGACCTTGTGCTTTGACGTCTGGGACGAAGTTATAGAAGCTATTGAGGTGTTCGACTTGTTCTTGTTGTTTATCCCCTTCTTGTGGGAGAGTGAAGTAGGCATAAACATAGTCATTAAGGTAATACTGGAGCTTGTAGTCATACTTGCGATTAGCGTCTATAGGCTGTGCTTTTTGTTTTTGAGTCGCTTCCACTTGAGCTTGTAGTGTTCCCACTTTATTTGAGAGTGTGATGGCACGGACGGATCCCATAAGACCAACAAAAAGGAGGAACGAAATTCCTCCGATAACAGCTAGATTGACGGTCTTTTTCGTAGTAACTTTTAGCTTTGGTGGGCCTCCTTTCTTCTCCACCTTTTTAAAGTTTGAGAGGTATTCCCTTGCTTTTAGTAAGTATCGTTTAGCTTTTATCATAGGTCCTCCTTTTAGAGATTAGCAAGTTCAATGAGTTTGGAACCTTTGGCATAGAGTCGCTTATTGGCTTTTTCAATCTCACTGTTGATGTAGTAGTAGCCTCGTAACTCATTATGCAGTTGTTCGACTAATTCAGGTTTTAGGTCCTTGGCTTCTTCTTTTTTGAGAAGAGCGTTGAGTTCTCCAGCCTTGGTCCAAGCCTGTTTGTGGTCTTTCTTTTTGAGCAATTCTCCAAGTTCGTTGGTAACTTGTCCAACTTTGGTTTCAAACATCGTTTTAGTGGCCATATCAATTTCCTTTCTAAATGTTTCGTGATTATTTTTGATGGTCTGTTGAATATAAGCAATGAGAGAGGGACGCATCCGTTTATTGAGACTCAGAACCTGACCGTCTAGGGTGAAACAGGCATGTTCATAGTCGTAGAAGCCCTTATCATCTGGAGATTTTTCGGTACATCTTCCAGCACATTCATAGTAGAAGTCCTTCCCTTTTCTAAGGAGGATATACATGTTCCAAAACTCCTGATCAGGAAGAAGAAGGAAGTCTGCTTGATAGATTTTTTTGAGCATGCCCTTAGCCCTCTATGAGGTCCTCGTAGCCTAGTGCTTGGTAAATAAAGTCTGTTTCAAACCAGAGCCAATCATTGATTTGAGTGTCGGTAGGGGTATTGCCAGAAAAGAGGTCTTCACAGATGGTGGTTAGGGTATCTATCCCACCACGTTCACGGACAGTGTTTAAGGTACTCAGTCCACCAGACCAGGCTTTAAAGTTGTTTAGTGAATTGATTTCGACTTTGTATTCCATAAGGGATTTCCTTTCTAGTGTTCATAGTGTTTGTTGGTTTTGAGGAGTCTTAAGATAGCCTCCCCACGATCAGTAATTTCACCGCTATTTTGAATCATCTTCATGTATTCTGTTTGCATGATTTTGTCTGCTTCAGAAACGAGTGCTAGGGAGTTTGCGACTTGGTAGGTTAACCAGCGAATGGTCCGTTCGATACTGTAGGGTTGTGGACTAGTTGAGAGTTTTAGGGGTTCAACCCCTCCAAAGAGCCTTTGCCATTTTTCATCGGGCTTATAGGCTCCAAACCGGGTGATACCATCATAGACTTGGATTTCTTTATTCACGATGCCTCTTGCGATTTCTCCCAGGTCCACACCGTTGATGTATTCCTCCACAACCCCTTGGGCTTTCTGGTTTGAAAAGCGTAGTTCGTAGCGGTTCCAGATACCAAAAATCTCCAAGGATTCTTCCAAGGAGATATTTTCCATACGGGCGATTTCGTATCGCTTTTCATAAAAGTTGAAGTAGAGCTGACTTTGACGGCTCCCAAAGTAAAGGGAAAGACCGTGATTAGCTTCCATATCGTCGTTATCGGTGAAGGATCCCCCACCTGTGATATTCCATTTTCGAATGGTATCTAGGACAATTTCTTTGGCATAGAGCTTCTCAATGAGCTTTGGGATTTGGACATGTTCCTCCTCGTGCCCATAGCCTTTATAGAGTTCGTCTAGAGCGATATCGAGGCGTTTTACCCTGACATCCTGGTAGGCATAGAGAATAGTTTGAAGAAAGGTTTGCCAAGAAATCCCCTTGTGTTCTAAGAGGAGTTCCATCTCCCGACAGCCCTGACCAGAGAGTTGAAGACACGTTTGGTAGTTATTGGTCGCAGACTTATCAAAGAAATCGAAAATCCAAATGTTTCCCCGTTGCCACAAGTGGGTATAATTCATGAGCCGTGTTTCTTGGTCGGTAAATTCGCTTAAGTGACAAAAAAGAAAGTTCTCACAGAAAGCTTCTAAATCTCGCAGACTAGGGAAGGTTAGTCGCAAATAGTCGATGTGAGCCCTGAGATTGTTTTTGTGACACTCTTGATAATAACCGAGCTTTTCTTTGAGTTCTCGGAACTTGTCAATGGTGAGGCCTCTTTCTCCTGATTCATAGGAGCGGTAAGTTCTTACGGGTAAGCTAACTGCTTGTGCAAAGGCTTTTTGGCTGAGGCCTGTTTGTTTTCTGAAGTTTTTGATCTGAAAGGGACTCATTTTAGTCATTCATGGGAACACCTCCTTTTGATTAAGTGACACACTTTTTGGACCAAAGTGACACACTTTCTAAATCTTGAAATTCCAACTCCCACAAGGAATAAGGAGGGGTGGACGTGGCACTTTGGCCAAATGTAACCCCCCTATTAGAAATCGGGGGTTGAAGTCTCATCATGGCCTAGGAACTTCGGGCTACGGTCTGCACCTGACCTGTGGTCAGGTTTGCCCTTGCCCTTGTCCTGGCCCATGATGACTAAGCGTCGCTTCAACGGCTTTTGGATAAGATTTGCGTCCCCCCTCCTCAAAGTGGATAAGACTTTCAAGAAGAAGTTCTTCTTGAAAAGGGTCGACTAGAATGGCGGATTCCGTCCGTTCAAAACCAATCCCTTGTTCTTGCAAGAGATAGATGATCTTTCGAAGCGTCGCCATTTTAAGATCCTGTTCCTCCGCAAACTCCTTGAGTGGACGTCCGTTGGTTTCAGTGTTTAGAGCTTCTTCCTCCTCTATTGATTCAATCGTTTTTGCTTGTTGGTGGACTTCTCCAAAGACTTCAAATTCTTCGCCATTAAATTCCATGATAGGGATTTTTGCGTAAGCATCATAGAAAGAGAAGCCTTGGTCAAGTGGTACGTAAGGGGAGAAGAATTCCCCAGCTAGGTCTCCGTTATTAGCAATATAACCTCGTCCTTTAACCTTGACCCCATTGATTTCATCGAGCTTTTTAAACTCTTTGGTTTTGTTGGCATCCCCAAACATCATATCGTAACCTGTTGATTCCAAGTGCCCAACCGAGAGACGTTTCATAAAGTTATCTCGAAGAGCTGTTTTGATGAATTCACCGTCAGGTCGTTGCATGGCAAAGATGATAAAGACGCCAGCTTGACGCCCTTCTAGGACGAGTTGTGAGAGGTATTCCATGAGTTCTGACTGGAGGCTATAGTCACGGTCAATCTTGGCCATAAGGGCCGCCCACTCGTCGACGAGGACGAATTTGGGTGTCATGCCGTAGTGTGTAAAGTTCTTCCCAGCTTGAAATTTGGGTGAGCTAGACATGAGCTCGTAGCGTTTTTCCATGAAGTCGACATTTTCTTTAAAACACTGGATAATATCTTCTTTACTTGTATAGACACGACCATGAAAGACAGGAATCTTTTTGAAACCAGCCAGGTCAGAGTTCTTTGGATCACAGATATCCACAAAGCCAATCTTAGCCAGTGCATAGATAATGGTCATAAGGACAACGGTTTTACCGCCACCGGTTCCCCCACCAATAAGCAGGTGAGGCTCTTCGATATAGTCCCAAGTGATGTCTTTCATAAGTTGGAGTTTAGACCCCTTAACTTCGACCTCATTAATGGTGATACGACTATCAATACGGTTGATAGCAATGTCATAGGTGATGAACCGTTTATCAAAGGTTTTATTACGAAAGTCCCCATTAAACATGACTTCGAGAGTCGAGCCAAGATTGAGAAAACGGTCCTGAAATTTATTCCCTTCTAGGATAAAACGAACTTCAATCTTGTAACGAGATTGTTTCAAGTAAACCTGAGGAAGGACAATCTTTTCAATCGTTTTGTTTTCACGCCTGATATTTTTAATCAAATAGAGGTTGTTTTCGATCAGGAAGCGAGACAAAATCCGTAGGCTATTGAGCTTTTGGAAGAAAACGATTTTCTCGTAACACATGCGATTTAGTAGGTAAGCGACCAAGCAAGAAGCAACAAGAACACCCCCAATAAAGTAAACTTGAGGCAAGGGATGGTCCTTCAATTCTTCTAGGTTGACATAGCAATAATTTCCAATCGCTAACAAAGAAGGGAACCACCAGATAAACCAGGTGATTCCCCTAATATGACGATAAAAGGCCCTAACTCTTATCCCACGATAAGTAAAGAGCTTCATAGTGTATCACCTCCTAGTTTTCTTTCTTGTTGTCTAGAGGTTTGTTTTCCTTAAGAGGTACGCCTCCATTCTTTTTCTTGATTTTAGAAGCAAAGAGCTTGTAAATATCATTGCGGTTAACGTGAGTATGGGTGATCACAATATCTTCCAGATCTACCTCTTCTCGGTATTTAATGCCTAAGTCTTCAATTTCGGACTGAGCCATATCAGCAATGGTGAAAAAGAGGGTTTCATGTTGGATAGCAGAGTGAATTGCCACAACAATCCCACGGATTTCTCCTGTATTGACTTGGACGAAAGAGCCGTCAGGGTTTCGTTGGGTGCGGTCTTCCTCAAAGATAATATCAGGCCCTTCAATGCCACGGAAAGATAGCTTTCCAAGGACATTAGGAACGTTTAGACCCTCCGTAATGACACGATAGGTCTTGTCTGCAATTTGTAGTTTTTCTCCGTAATTTAATCCAATTTTAGCCATGTTTATTTCTCCTTTACTTTCTTATTTTTTTAGAACCAATTTTTCCGCAAAGACATTGAGGGCTGGTGCAACTGAGTTGCCGTTTAGAGCCGTATCTGAGAGAAAGATAGGGTTGACCGCTTCTACGAGAGCATCTTCTGGGAATACGGTGGTAGAAGCAGGGGTGATAACGTGGAAAGCCCCGTGTTTCTCGTTATTAAGAATGTGGCGTTGGTATTTACCTTCTTTTCCAAAGATAAAGCGAGGGGCGTTCCCTAATTTTTCGTAGTAAGCAGGGCCGATAAAGTCTGGTTTCATGGTAAGTGTTTCTGGAATCATAGGATTGTCCTTTCTGATTTTGAGCAAAAGAAAAAGAGTTAAGCTAATTGCTTCACCCTTGAGTAGTAGTGGGTAAATAGTTTACGTTTAAACTGTCGACTATAGAACTGAATATCACCGCTAGGATAGCTGTTTCTACGAGCTTCTTGGACTAAATGATCTAGGTCAAGAAGAGCTTGTGTATAGAGTTTAGCTTGTAGTTTAGGCGAGTAGCTAAACATACCATAGGTGAATTCATAGTTATCATAGAGGCGTTTACATTGTAATGCGAAAAAAGTTTGTCATAGCTTCTCCTTTATTGTAAGCATAAAAAAGCTACTAAGATATAAAGAAGACTTAGTAGCTTGAGAGTAAGTCTATCTCAGAAGATAGACAGCAGTAAAGAAAAGTTGTTTGGTTGGAAAGATTCCTCTTTCCACGGTGGCAACGTTTAGCAAGGTGCATTGCATGAATTACCATCGCTTGCCCGGCCAATCTCTTTAGGTAGTCCTTATCATACCCAAGGGATTCTCTTACGCAATCTTGCGCAACCAGTTCACTTTACTATTCGGCAAAAGTGCTAATGATCCGAAATGCGTGGAAGTCCACAAATACTTGTTTTTATCTTCACTTCAACCATAAAACGGACTTGACTTTACTTATCAAAACAATTACAATAAAGGTACGAAGTTTAGTGTAGTTTGATAGTCAGTCCTCTGGTTGTCAGACGCACTTTTTATTTAATTGTCAATGATCGTGATGCTGAAAGTTAGGCGTTATTATTTTTAAAACCAATATAACCATAAGTTATATTTAAATTATATAACCAACAGCTATATCTGTCAAGGGATAATTTAAAAAAATGTAAAATATTTTTTAGAGGTTTAAAATGGAATTTTCGGAACGCTTAAAAGACCTTAGGAAACAAGCAGGATTAACTCAAGTAGATGTGGCAGAAAAACTAGGAATTTCGCAACCAGCTTATGCTTCATGGGAACGTGGGGTCAAAAAACCAACGCAAGAGAATTTAGTGAAGATTGCCCAAATTTTAAATGTATCGATCGATTATTTAGTAGGCAATTCAGATGAAAAATCTGATGAATTAGATAATATTGAATTGCTTTTCCGTATGAATTCAAAAGGTCTAACCGAGGAAGAGAAAGAAATATTCAAAAAAGAGTTAATTGAGTTTATGGAAGAACGAAAAAAAGCGTTTGGAAAATTGCATTAGAATTAATTTAGATATTTTCTAAGAGATTTGATTGGCTTCACAAGATATTTAATATGTAAAAAAATAATTTTAAGGAGAGAATTATGCTTACTAATATACCGTTCTTATATTTCTTCATTACGACAGCGAATTATAACCAAGATTCCTTTTTAGAGAGAGATACTTTCTCTTATCGTTTCAACAGGAATATTGCAGCTCATACTGATTCAAGATACTTAGTAACTCATCTTCCAAAATCCTTAGACGAATTATGTCTTCCATGGCCGCTATCAGCATTTATTGAGGGTCAAAATTATATTACGGAATACATAAACATAGAGCTTTTAAATAAGAATACAGATGGTATTATTGATTTAATCAAGCAAACTCTTTTAGGCTGTATTTTCATTCCTGAAGAATTAAGAGACTATCCTATTATTAAACAAATACAAGAAATAACACTACCTGTGATTTTTTTAAAAGATGGAGAAGATATCCTTACTAGCCAACTACAATTGATTGTAGAAAAAAATAGTATTAATGCTAGTAAGATAATATCTAATGAAGTTACAATCTCTGATAAAACAAAAATTGAGCCGATTAGCATACCTCACAAGAACTTTTTGAGACCTTTAGAGATTGCAATAAATCGTAACAGAGGTCTGTATTTATCCATATTTGAAAATCGTCAGGAACCACAACCTTGGAACATCTATAATGAAAGCAAAGAAGAAGTTGAAGAAGTTGCTATAAAGGATATAAAATTTTATTTAAAGATTCTAATTACAGAAAAATATATTCTATATCTTGCAACATATGACAAAGGAATAGATTCTCTTATTGATATAATAAAACAATGGGATAATTCAATTAACACAGACGACTTAGACTTAGATATTTTAGAAGAATACTTTTTGAATTTATCGGATTATTTTTTTGAAAAATTTGACGAAATAGTTTATCGCACAGATATGGTATTTGTGTTGCCAATGGTAAATAAAACAAGTGTTGATTTACTAAATAGAGAGTTTCAGTTACGACTATCTAAACCTGTTCTTCGGCAGATATATGATTTTTCAGGATATTATGGAATAGGGAGAGGCAAAGATTTCAAAAAGATGCTAGGAATAATTTCTGATAGAGCATCAGAAAACTCAATTTTAGATTCTTTATCCCTTAATTTTACACTAGATAAAAAATCTCCGTATGTGCGTTTGCCTAACTTACCTTCGCAAGACATAACAGTTTGGTATTCCCATATGTTTAAAAATGCAATGAAGAATGCCGATTTATCAGAAATTGAAAAATTTAATAATAATTTCCATAAAATATCTGAGAAGTTAAAGTTATCATTAGATGATGAGTTTATTGATATACTTGTCAAGTATGGGAAGCATATAAAATTCATTACAGATGCACCAATTGAGTGGGTTAAATATAAAGATACTCCTCTGGGCTTAATAAAATCAATCAGCAGAATGCCAATTATTCCTGGTAATACGCTAGTAAACTCAGCAAAGCATAATTCACTAACAAAAATTCCAAAAGCTACTGTATCATTTTTAATTATTAATACACTTAAGCCTAATGATACATTATATAAAAATGGAAAAACACTAGGAGAGCTAGTAAAAGAGTATTTTCCTAAACATTGTGTTAATTACTATGAAGTAACAAATAAAACCGACTTCATTCGTATTATGAATGAATATCCTGCAACCTTTTTCATTTATTACGGGCATGGTAGTATGCCTGAAGTGAGTAGAAATCAACCAGATCAGATTGGTAAACTTCATATTGGCGATGATGAAATTGATATGATTGAGTTAGAAAATAATATAAAAGTTGCACCTGTTGTCACGATATTGGGAGCATGTCAGACTCAGGTATTGGATGCTCACTATTTAAATATTGGAAATATGTTTCTTGGGTTAGGAAGTCAGTCGGTATTAGCAACCTATTTCCCGGTTGATGGTTTCTATACATTTAATTTAATAGAATCTATTTTTAGATATCTAAAAAATTTTTTAACCAATCAAGCGCCAGAGTATATAAAGAACTGGTCTGATATTATTTTACAAGCTCGACGAACTCATTATATTCTTGAACCAGTTAATACAATTATTGAATATTTAGATAAAAAAGATGAGAAGTGTCATATTGACTCTATTGATTTGAGGAAATTTGTGATGGACTACTGTATTGAATCTAGTTTAAAAGATAATACCGAATATCTCTCGGTAATGGAACAAAGTGTCATATACAGAAACAGGGCATATCAAGAATATTTTAAAAATTATCCAGAATCAATAAGAAACTTAATTGATTATATTTTTAAACATAATTATGTTTTTCCTGAGAGTATAATATATACATCTCTCGGTTCTCCAGAACAAATAATATTTATTAATTAATAATATAGAGTGGACAATCATCCACTTTTTTTATACAATAAACTCAACCAATAAGGTTTAGTTTATTGTGATCTAGACTTAAAGGAGGTACTATTTATTGGATGAATTGTATACAAGAGTAAGTAGTGCAGCAAAACAAGTGTTATATCAGTATATGAAGGATGACGATATTTCATTATTAGATTATAATTTTACTTATTTTTTTCAATATTGTATTCAGAAGAATCAAATCCAAGTGATTAGCCACCACTTTTCTAATCATAAAATAGAAGGGTTGACAGTAGTTGATGAATTGGGAACTAGTTTCTCTTATGAAAGAGATAATCCAGAGGTAAAACAAAATTTTACACTGTGTCATGAATTAGGTCATTTTATTCTTCAACATGATGGAAATTATTTTACAGAATCAATTGATAATCAAGAGAACTTGCTAGAACGAGAGGCAAATATCTTTTCGGCTGTGGTATTGATGCCAGATATTGTTCTTTTATCAAAAATATACTATAGTTTCGATACCTTCCATCAAGTACAAAATAGTCTCGAAGTTTCCAAGCAGGCTTTGTTTTTTCGTCTTTTGGACTTTCTCCGAGAATATTATCCTTGTAAAGATTATGAAATCAAACAAGCAGTTGATATATATATTGAAGGAAATAACGCTTCTATTTATCGTTTATTTCATAATATTAAAGAAAAAATTATTGAGGAGTTCCACCAATTTCAACCTTCTCTTATTAATCAGGTTAAGCAGAGAGTTAATAAAGTAGGCATTGCAACGAGTCTTGAATACCCAGATTTATTGAACCAAGATAACTGGAAAGTAATTAAAGCAGGTAGTATCAATTTAAAGACGTGGCTTGTTTATAACAAAGGAAAGTCTATTGCCTATGTTTGGGATAAAGAAAAATTCTCAGATGAAGAAGCAAGGCATAAAGCAGACTTACAGTTACTATTGATGTGAGGAGAACTTATGTATCAACCAGATAAACTAAAAGCTCGTAGAAAAGAGCTAAAAATGACTCAAAAAGATATTGCAGATCAATTAGGAATCAGTTACCAAGCCTATTCTGCATGGGAACGTGGAGTAAAAGCACCATCTAAAGATAAAGTAAACCGACTAGAACAGTTACTCAGAGTACCAAAAGGCTATTTTACAGAAATTGAGATTGTTCGTCTGTATAATACATTGTCGAACAAAGGTAAAACTCAAATTGTAGAATATGCACGTGACTTGGTGCAAAAAGAGAAAACTCAACAAGTAATATCAGTTTCAGAAAATCTCTATGAGTACCATGTATACGAAAAAATGTCCGCTGGTATTGGGGCATCAGTTTATGATGATCGAAACTATGACACTGTTTATTTCAATGAAGAATTATCTCATGATTTTGCTTCATGGGTATCTGGAGATTCTATGGAACCGAAATATCAAAGCGGTTCGGTTGCTCTTATTCGCGAGACAGGATTTGATTATGATGGAGCAGTTTATGCCGTAGTATGTAATAACCAAACTTATATTAAACGAGTTTATCGAGAAGAAGAAGGTTTACGCCTAGTTTCGATTAATCCAAAATATGAGGATCTTTTTATCACCTATGATGAAGATCCACGAGTAGTAGGAATCATAGTTGGAAATTTTATACCATTAAAAGAAGGTTGAAGAAATGGATAGAAGGTCTTTATATGCAAGTGATTTACAAATAGACTACTTTTCTGAGAGCTACTCACATTTTGAGGAGGATTTTCAAAGGTACTCTAATATGAGTGTTCCTCTGACATTTTTGACTGATGATATTCTTCGAACGATGGCATTATGTCACACTAACTATTTCAGATTAAATCAAGAAAATGCTAAAGATGGAAGAAATCATTATTTTGTTTTTAAAGTAAAGCAAAGAAAAGAGATGAAAAATGTAAGGGTATTTGAATATAGTCATCATTCTTTGAACATAGAACGAAATTAAAATTACGGGACTCGTACTTTTAGAAGATTCCACCTACATATCACATAACAAAACATATAATTTTCCTATTATACGTTATAAGCAATCGTAGTTCATATTTCTAAAATATGCTACAATATTATGAAAATATAAAAATTTGGAGCTATTCTATGAGTGTTTTTTATGTATACCAAGGGGCAACTTTTGCAGAAGAATTCAAAAAAGGCTTTGTTTGGTCTCCTAAATTAAATAAAGATGGGAAGGAAAACAGAGGTTTTTCTACAATGACCAAAATAAAAAAAGGGGATTTTATTATTCATCATTGTAATGGTGAAATAAAAGCTATAAGTATTGCAAAAAATGATTGTCATGACGCTAATAAACCGTCTTATAAAAAAGCTAGAGGTAAAGAGTGGGGCAAAGATGGATATAGGGTTGATACCGATTATACGGTATTAGATAGACCAGTCAAATTAGCAGATCACAAAGCATGGTTAATAAAAAACTATAGTGAAGACAGCGCATTTACCAAAAATGGAACAGGTAAACAACAGTATATGTGTACAATTACTGAACAACACGCACTTTATTTATTAGAACAAGCCATTAAACTTCAATCTACTAAAAAAACTATTAAGATTTTAAATGATACTCTAACTGATATTCGAGAAGATGAGTCTGGAGAATATCATCAAACAGAAAAAGACGAAATTGATAGTCTAATTGAAAATACTAGTGTTAGACCTACTTGGAGTGGAGTCAAACAAGCTCAGAAAATGACAATGTCTGTATCTGAAAATAAACTTAGGCCTAAAAGGGACCCAAAAGTTGCTGCCGATGCTTTAGCTAGAGCTGATTATAAATGTGAATTTGATGTCAATGATAGAATCTTCTTAAGAAAATCAGGTAAAGGGTATACTGAGCCACACCATTTAATTCCAATTAGTAAGTTTCGTGATTTTGATTATAAGAACTGTAGTTTAGATACAATGGAAAACATCGTTTCTCTTTGTAGTCACTGTCATAATTTACTTCACTATGGAAGAGAAGTAGATAAAACTCCTGTTCTTAATAAGTTATACGAATATAGAAAAGATGCTTTGGCAAAAGTTGGTTTAGATATAACTTTTGATGAATTAAAAAAATACTATAAATAGTACTATAAATATGTACGACTCCCAAAGTTAGACAATAATTTAGGATAAGGATTTAGTTCCGTATTGCACAGGACTAAGTTCTTTTTGTTTTACCTCTTTAAAACATTCAATGTGTTAGATAATACATCTAGAAGCATAGTCAGAAGTATACTGATAGGAGATCAATCTATTAGAGGATTAGATGGATTAAAAAAATTGGACAATACTATTTACCATATTCAATCAGTACGAAAATATCAAGATTAAGTATGCGAAAGTGGATGTTTTTTCTATCTGAACATAGCCCATCACTGGATGTAGAAACTTTAATTACGATAAGCATGAAATAAAATAAAAATATCTAACAGAAGAAGAAGTAAACTGATATAATAGTTGATATGAAGGAAAACAGGAAAAAAAATCAAGAACTAAAGAAATTGGTAGAATGTTTTGACGCTGATTTTGAGAACTATAAAAAAGAAAAAATATACAATGAAGCAATGACAAGACAACAGTATATTGATGTTTTTTTGAAGTTGCTAGGATGGGATATAACTAATCCAATGGGGCTCTCATTTAACGATAGAGAGGTTGTTGCTGAAGAGTACTCAAGTGAAAATAAAAAAGATAGACCTGATTATACTATTAGGATGAATGGTGTAAGTAAGTTTTATATTGAAGCGAAGAAAGTTAGTGTGGATATTTTGAATGATACGGATTCAGCTATTCAAGCTAGGCGCTATGGTTGGAATAGTAATCATAAGATTACAGTTCTAACGAACTTTGAATATCTTGTAATTTACTTAACCTATGATATGCCTCAAAAAAATGATACTTCGAGTACATATCGATACAAATATTATCATTATACGGAGTATGTAGAGAAATTTGATGAGATCTATGATTTACTTTCAAGAGAATCAGTAGTGAAAGGAAAATTCGATCAATGGATCTCTGCTATTACACCTCTTGATTCAACCAAAACATCTTTGGACACTATTTTTCTGAATCAATTGAACAGATGGAGAAAAGATATTGGTCAAGAACTGTATTGCTTAGACGGCGGTTTCAGTAGTATAGAATTAATGAATGAACAAATCCAAGAATTTTTGAATCAAATAATTTTTTTACGATTTGCAGAAGATAATCATTATGAATCTACAGAAATGTTAAAAAATGAAATACTGAGACAACCAGACTATATAAAGTATTTTAAAAAACTTGATAAAAAATATAATTCAGGATTGTTTACTGATGCAAATATAATTTCAAGAATAAGTTCAAAGTTACTAACTGAAATTGTAGAAAATTTGTATTTCCCCAATGTATCATATGATTTTTCAGTAATTGATTTATCTATTCTAAGTAAAGTTTATGAGTATTTTCTACAAGAAGAATTAGTTATTGAGGCGGGAAAAGTAAGTCTCAATAAAACAAAATCAGCATCTATAAAAGCAGTAGTATCTACTCCAGATAATATAGTGGTGTCTATGGTTAAGCGAGTTTTATCAGGAAAGTTATATGGAAAAACACCTGATGAAATTCTAAAATTAAGGATTGCTGATTTAGCGGTTGGATCAGGAATATTTTTAATTGAAACTTATAATTATATTGAAGCATATTTAGCCCAGTGGTATGCGAATGAAAGAAATACTATACCTAATCCTCTGTTAGTACCTTTTGAAGTGAAGAAAAGGATTATACAAGAGGTACTGGTAGGATTTGACATTAATAATCAAGCAGTTCAGTTAACAAAATTCTCGTTAATTCTTCGAATACTATCTTACGAAGGAAAAGAGAGGGTTGAAAAAGTAGTACCTATATTACCTACACTTGAAAAAAATATAAGGTGTGGAAATTCTCTTGTAAGTATGTCTGATTTTGATTTATTTAACCTTTCGTCTAAAGAGTTATTTGAAATTAATCCAATGTTTGATGGAGTGTTAAATAAAAAATACGATGTAGTTATTGGAAATCCCCCCTATTTGAGTAAAGAAGATATAAAACAGTCTACAAATTCAAAAGAAATAGCTGTATATGATGAGATTTATAGGTCTACAATAAAACAATATGACAAATATTTATTGTTTATGGAGAAATCTTTAAACGTTGTTAAAGACGATGGAGATATAATCCTTTTAGTTCCTAACAAATTTATCAATACTGAATCTGGAAAAGGAATTAGAGATATTCTAAAATCAAAAATGTTTGTAAATAAAATCTTTGATTTTAAGTATACTCAGATTTTTTCGACAGCAACAAACTATGTATCGGTAATTCATTTGTCTAAATCGGAACATTTTGAGTATGTTGAAGTTTCAAGTTCGAGTGAAGTATATAACGATAAAAAAGGGGAGCAGTATTCTTTAGATGACCTAACAGGAAGTCATTGGTTTTTAACAGATGATATACAGCTGAAGAGACAATATGAGTTTGCAAAAATTAATTTTCCTAGTATACAAACTGTTATAACCCCAAGGAATGGAGTTCAGACTAGTAGAAACTCTGTTTATATTATTCCTAAAATAAAGACCAAAAGTTGTGAAGACTCAATTTTATATGAAAAAAATGGTAAACAATACAAGTTGGAAAAACAGCTTCTAAAGGATTTTTACAAGCCAAATGGGAGTAAGGCTGGTAAATCATACAGTACTCTATTGGCTGATAGTTATATTATCTTTCCTTATTTAGAAGGAAAGATAATTCCAGAGTTGCAGATGAAATCTAAATATAGTGGAGTATATGGCTACTTTCTTGATCATAAGATTGAGTTGTTGCCTAAAACAATGGGAGGTAGTAGAGATGTTAGGGGAAGCACACCTGAACTTGAATGGTATCAATTTGGTAGATCTCAATTTTTGAAAGAGGTAACTGAACCTAAAATAATTGTAGGTGTGATGTCTAATCAACCTAATTTTAATGTAGATAATAAGGGCTTTATTTATGCTTCTGGTGGAACAGCTGGTTACATTGGTCTTTTTTTGAAAGAAGATTCTCAATATAGTTTGGAATATATACAGGCTTGGTTAAGTCACAGATTTACGGACAAGATTTTTCAAACGATAGGGAGCTCTTTTGAGGGTGAATTTTATAGTCATGGAACAGCATTATATAAAGACATTCCCTTACTGCCGATAGATTTTAATTCAGAAATTGAAATTGAAATCTATAATTCTATAAATACTTTGGTACGTGATATAGGTAAGTTGAATGAAGAGATTGATCTACACACTGCTGATAGATTAAAGAAAATTTTGATATCAAAAAAAGAAATATTAATTGATCAAATTAATTCAAAATTTGATGAGTTACTTGAAATCAAAATGAGGTGATGTAAGGTGAATATAAAAGAAAATCAAACAAAGCAGAAGTTGATGGGTGCCTACTATACTCCTAATGAGATTGTTGATTTTATGTTACGTTGGGTTATAGAATCTGAAGGACCACAAAGCATTTTAGAACCTTCTGCTGGTGATGGTCAATTCTTGAGGAGAATAAAGGAGATAAATAGAGGATCTCGGATTACTGCCATTGAAATAGATGAAGAAGAAGCAAAAAAAATACCGAATAATCTCAATTGTGCTGTTAAAGTTATTGTTGATGATTTTTATAATTTCTATGAGGAGCAGAGATTTGATCAGAGCTTTGACGTAGTTTTAGGGAACCCACCATATATTAGGTATCAATTCTTATCGGAATCTCAAAGAGAATTTCAAAGTGATATTCTGATGAATAATGGTTTGAAACCTAACAAATTAATTAATTCTTGGGTTGCCTTTTCTGTGGCGACTCTAGAAATGTTGAATGTTGGGGGTAAATTTGCATTTGTTCTTCCAACTGATTTGTTGCAAGTATCCTATGCTAAACAACTAAGAATGTATTTTCGTGATATGTTCTCAGAGTTAAATGTTGTAACTTTTAAAGATTTGGTTTTTGAAGGAATACAACAAGATATTCTAATAGTAATGGGTGTTAAGAAGCAAAAAATAGAAGACGAAATTAAACTTAGAACTGTACATATTCATAAGTTATCAGACTTAGAAAAAAGTATTGATGAATATGAGTTTGATAAATACACTGATTTTGACAGTGAAAAGTGGTCTAGTTTGAATTTAGAGAAAAAATATAGAACTTATTATGATAATGCCTTCAAGAAGCATACGGAAGTTTTTACAAAGATTGCAGATGTAGAGGTAGGGATTACAACAGGGAATAATAATTTTTTTGTAATCGACTGGCAAAAAGTGGAAAAAAATTCGTTAATAGAGTATGTTCGACCACTACTCGGGAGAAGTGTTGAAACTTTTGGAATAAGATACACTGTAGATGATTTAGAAGCGAATTCTCAACAAGGAAAAAACTCGTGGTTAGTAGATTTTAATTCAAAACAGTTGAATAAAGGAGCACTGGAGTATGTTCAACAAGCTGAAAAAAATGGAGAAAATACGGGATATAAACTTAGAATCCGAAATAAATGGTATGAAGTACCTTCAATTTGGGAACCAGATGCCTTTATTCTAAGAAGAATAGGTCAATTTCCTAAATTAATTGAGAATCAAGCTAATGCTGTGAGTACGGATACATTTCACCGTTTACGGTTGCTTGAGGGAACATACACTATGGATGAACTGATGTTTTTATTCTACTCTTCCCCTACATTGCTTTCTATTGAATTGGAAGGAAGATCGTTTGGTGGAGGTGCTCTTGAGCTACTTCCCGGAGACTTTCATAATATAAGATTACCAAAGATTGGAAAAATAAATAATATTAAATACTTGGTAGAGCAGTTAGATTCTAAAATCAGAGATAACCAGCCATTTGATGAAATAGTCAAATGGGTAGATAACTCAATCCAAGAGAATAGTGATAGTGTAATAGATTTTGATCTTACATTTTCTGCTTGGAAAGAGATAAATTCAGCTAGGTATAAAAAGTAAGTATTCTTTGTTCAATGAAGTACTCTCTTGATTTTGGGAGTACTTTTTAAATACTTATTATAGGAGATGCTTCCATTTATGAGAATCGATTTCTATATTACATATAATTTATTGAGCGTTGCATGGTATAATATAAAAAATACAATGTTATAGTCTTTTAGTCTACATTTAGTACGAGAGAAGGGTAGTAGAGAGTATTGTGTAGGTAAAGGCGAACTAACAAAGTAATAATAGTATATACCGAACTCTATTATTTTGTGTATGAAGATATTAACTAATTTTTGAAAGCGAGAACAAATGGATTCAGATCAATTTTTAAAAGATATTCAGGGGAAAAATGTAAATTTTTTAATAGGTTCAGGAGCTTCTTTTGGAGTTGTACCCACACTATGGGTAGAATCTCTTAATAAGTCATTTGAGGATTTATTGACTTCTCGAAGCTTCAATGAGAAACAGAGAAGAGTATTATATTTTATTTGGTTTGAACTTTGGATTCGAAAAACTAAAATTGTTGATTTTGATTGTAATAATGAGACGCATAAGCAATATAAACGTTTTATCCAAAATTTGGTTAAATTTTTAAATAATGAAGGTTTCGATAGACCTAAAAGAGTCAATATATTTACATCAAATTACGATACTTTGTTTGAAATGATCTTTGATGAATTAAGTAAGTTAAATAGATTGACTTATTTTAATGATGGGAGTAGAGGATTTTTTAAGAAGTATATTTCAACAGAAAACTATCATTTAAAAATATCGCATTCAGGGATGAGCGACTCCTTTCAACGAGAGATTCCAACAATTAATTTGCTGAAAATTCACGGTTCGGTAACTTGGAGTAATGTTAACGATGAAATTGAAGTGAGTTTAGAAAATAAAGCTTACGATGAACTTTGTGACTTAAGTGATGAAATCAAAAAATCAATAGATGAACATAATATGTGTTGTTTATTTAGTGAAGAAGAAGAATTACTTGATCCCCCAAAATATGAAGAATCTATTTTGTATGGAAAACTTGATGAACAACAACTTTCAAAAGAGCTGACCAATATTTCAAAGAATATTTCTGATAAAATAGATTCTTTTTACGATAGATATAAAGATTTTCCGGTAGTAAATCCGACAAAAGAGAAATTTTCTGATACTGTCTTTCAACAACATTACTACCAATTATTAAGAATGCTAAGTTTTGAATTGGAAAAACAAGATAGTGTTTTAGTTGTTTTTGGTTTCTCATTTGCCGATGAGCACATTTTAGAAATTGTGCGTCGGTCAATAGTAAATCCGAAACTAAAGATTTATGTCATTGCTTTTAATAGCAGTGCGAAGGTACAAATAGAAAATAAACTTGGGGATTTAGGAGGAAATATAATTGATTATCTTCCATCTACCTTATCTCCAGATGGAAAAGAAGTCCTGGGGAACTTTAACTATTTAAATTCATTATTTGATGGAAAGATGAGTAAATAATGACAGACCAAAGCTATATTGTAGGAACGGTTAGAGAAATAAGAGGAACAAATGTTATAATTCGCTTGTTTGATAATTCATCGCAAATGACCTACTTTTTTAATGGGAAGCGTTATTCTGGTGTTATGATCGGATCATATATTGGGATAAAACGGGGACACTATACTATTGTTGTAAAGATTGAAAAAGAGTATGCCCAAGATATTTTTCACGATACAATGGTACAGGAATTTTCAAAAGATAGATTCATTAGGGAGGTGGAAGCTAAAGTAATTGGTAGCTTTGTTCGTGACAAATACATTTCAGGAATGGTAGCTTTCCCACAAATATTTAACGATGTGATTCTATTACCTAATGAAAAAATAGGCTCAATAATAAGCGGAGAAGGTACAGATGATACTAAATATCCCTCAAATCCGAAATCATTTTTTAAAATTGGTGAGATATGGCCCGAAGGAATCTCATATAAAGTTAATTGGACAACGCTATTCAATACTCATATTGCAATTTTTGGAAATACTGGGAGTGGGAAGTCTAATACTTTGGCTAGACTCTATAAGAATCTTTTTGAATTAAATACAAATGGAATTCTAGACTTTGGAAATTCTAAATTTGTAGTTATTGATTTTAATGGTGAGTATGTAGGACAAAAGGTTTTGGCAGAAAATAAAAAAGTCTATAATCTAGAAACCCGACGTTCAGGAAGGGACAAAATAGTAATTCCTGCTAATAAGTTTTGGGATAAAGAAATGTTGTCAATACTTTTTGGAGCTACCGTACAAACTCAACAACCTTTTTTGAACAGGTTATTAAAATATTATTTTTCAGAGACAGGTTTTGAAGAAAATTTAGTACGTTACCTGAAACGAGCTTTTAAAACGGTTTTTAGTACTCCCTCTAAAGAATCTTTAGATATACTAAAGTATGTGCTAGACCTTTTAGAAATTGATTATGATAGTTTCTCTTCATGGGTTGTTCATAGTGTTTATAATCCTAATAACTCAAATGGATACTATAGTGTATGTGAACTAGCTGGATGGACACTAAGTATAAGTAAAAATAGGTTTTATTGGAATGCTGGTGAAAATACAGAAATTCTTGATCAAGAGATTGATTCAATACAACAGAAATCCGTTGAGTTTATGTCAGAAAAGACTAATGAAATAGTGACAAATCCTATCGTTCAACTAAGATTGGCAGCATATTTTCAGATGATTTTTGATTTATCTCGTCATACGATACAATATGATCATATTTCACCATTGATTCATAGAATCGAAGCAAGATCCAGTGATTTTAATAAAGTACTAACAATAGAAAATTCGCAGGAATGCCAAAGTTTATTTTCTGATGATTATTTACATGTAATCTCGTTGAAAAGTGTCAATAAAGATATTAAAATGTTGATACCGATGTTAATTGCGAAAATAAGTTACGACTTACATAGAAACCAAGATGCTCGTACTAGTATCTTTAATCTGATTATTGATGAAGCGCATAATATTCTATCTGAAAATTCAACTGTCGAATCTGAAAAATGGAAAGATTACAGACTAGACGTTTTTGAAGAGATAGTAAAAGAAGGACGTAAGTTTGGTTACTATCTTACTATAGCTAGTCAAAGGCCTTCTGATATCTCACCTACAATAGTTTCTCAAATACATAATTATTTAATTCATAGATTAGTTAACGAAAATGACCTGAGATTACTAGATAGAACGATGACATCTTTAGATTATATTTCAAAATCTAGTATTCCTAACTTATCAGCTGGTCAAGCAATTATAACGGGTGTCTCATTTGATCTACCTGTGGTAGTTAAGATAGATGAACTTCCAGAAGATGAAGCACCAAATAGTTCAAATAGTGAGTTGCTAAAAATGTGGAATGTTATCTCAGAAGAAAAGTAAAGGATTGATTATTTAAATGATAAATACAAAAATGAATAACTTAATATCGATAGTGAAACAGTATGACGTGGCTCCTAATCGTTTCCATTCTATTAAAGATGATATAACAGCCTTAAAAAGTATGGTAGAAGAGTTATCGAATAACTATGGGGAAGAGAAAATTACTCAAGTAACTAATAACTTTTTATTTGGATACGAATTTGAGCGTATAAATCAAGAATTTGATTTATTAAAAGCGGTTGAAACTCCATATGTAGAATCAAAACAAAATTTTATTATCAATATAGAATTAAAAAAAAGTATTAAAAAAAGTAGATGTTTAAAAAGACAACTTCGAACTCATAGATTCTATTTTAATAGGGTTGGGATTGAGGATTCAAACATGTATTTGTTTGGATATTGTGAAGATAAGAAACAATTCTTTGAATATAAAGTGAAATCAGATGGAGTGGAAGAATTTAGTGAAATTTCAAGTGCACGGGTATTTGAAGTACTGAAAAAATTTTATACTTATAAATATTTCGATATTGATACAACTTTTAAAGTAGATAATATACTCATCTCTCCGTTAAACGATTGGAAGGATTTTGTTGATGAAAATTATTTATTAACAAAAAATCAGGAACAGATAAAAAGTCAAATTTTATCAGAAAAAGAAAAAAAGATTCTCAGGGTGACAGGTTCGGCTGGTTCAGGTAAAACTTTAGTTCTTTATGATGTTGTAAGAACATTGGCACAAGAGGGGAAAAAAATTATTGTCATTCCATGCCATACCAAAATTGAAGCTCATAGTAAACTAGCTGAACATCTTAAATTTGAGGCCATAGGTGTCGGTAGTATGAACCATAGAAATACCGACTTGTCTCAAGCAAATTACATCTTTGTTGATGAAGCTCAACGAATGAGTAAGAAACAAATAGATCGTATTGTTTCAGAATTTCAACATGGTAACTTAGAGAAAGTAATTTTTTTCTATGATGAACTTCAGTGGTTAAAAAGTGGGGAAAGATATATCAGTGACTATTTAAAAACAGTTGAACCTCATAATTCTATGGATCTCCAATTAAAAGGAAGTATTCGAAGTAATTATTTTCTGACTCTATTCAGTATGAATTTATTACATTCAACTGGTAATTATAGCTCGATAATGAGCAAGCGTTTAAAGTATATTTTTGATGATTTCAAAAAGTATAATGTTAAAGTAGAAAATTTAGTGAATATATACTATTTTGATAATTATCAAAATGCAAGAGTTTTTATGTCGAATTCTGCACAAACTATGGGATCTACTCCTATATATTTCACTCCATCTACTAACGGCATTCATGGTGGACCTAGAGTGTATTATGATAATCCATTTGATGACGGAATTGTTGATAGTGAGAAGAATCCTCATAAATATATGGGACAAGAATTTGATAGCGTTACAGTTCCAATTGATTCAAAATTCTCATATGATAATAATGGAGATTTAGTCGTGAATGAGCTTTGTAATATTAGTGACCCTGTTCAAATGCTTTATGAAATGGTTACTCGAGCAAGACGTGAACTTAATATTGTTGTAATAGATAATTTTCCATTGTTTGAAAAATTAGAACAGATCAAAAGTGATACTGAAAAAACTTTCGTTAAAGAACAGAAATAAGTGTTGTTATCCATATATATAGTGCTCTTATAACATTGATAATTCACTTAATTCAATCAAACTTATTCAAAGTTTTTAAAATAAACGACTAATATAGGTATTATGAAGATTGGTATTGAGTGAATCTAACAGTACATGAAATACAACCGTATTAAACCAGGTCTTAAGAAAGCTCGTAAAGCTTCACAATTCTCAAAACGTTAATTCGTTGCTGGGAAGCACAATACAAACGAAAATACTTTGCAACTTGCAAGGTGTTTTTTTGTATGAGAACTGGCGGTACACAATTAGGATAGCTCTAGCGACTTTAGTCGCATAGAGATATGCTATGCATAGTTGCCCCAAGAAAATAAGCGAAGCGACATTTGATTGGATGGCAACCACTACACTCAAAACGTTAATCGAACCGATTATATCAACGTTTCAAGACATTCAAGAGTTATCTCTTGGATGTCTTTTTTTATCAAAAAATCTATAGTTTCCCTGAGAATTTCCCTGAGCTAATTTTTAAGATTTCTAAATGCAATTTCACCAACAGTTTGATTTACTACATCTCTAGTATTAACATAAGTCTTTGTAATTTCTTTGTCACTATGAGTTAAGGCTTCAGAAATTACTTCAAGTGGAACTCCAGCTTGTTTAGCAAGCGTTGCTCCTGTATGTCGCAGTTTATGAGGTGTAGCATGTGCCAGCTCTTTATGTCGCTTTCTGATGCTTTTCATTTTATTGTTTAGATAGTCAGCATGTAAAGGCTTGTTGATGTTTCCTCTAGTGTCTATATAAGTAAAGACAAACTGTTCAGGTAGTATGTCTTGCATGCTGTTTACTTCTTGTCTCTTGTTTTAGGGTTTGAGATAATAGCGACAACAGAAGTAGTTGTGGATTATTTTTGTGAATGTTCAAATTAATCATTAGAAAATTGTTGGCAGTTGAGAGCTCTAAGTAAATTATTTTGATACAATTTATGGTCGCACATAGATAGTATGTCACAAAAGAAACTGCGGCTCGTTAAAAATTTCATTTTTTCAGAGATAGATGTCTTTTTACATGATTTACCTATTAATATTAGTAAATGTTAAGGATAAGTATTCTTTTTATTTTTTGGTGAGTGCCGGCTTTTTTGCCACAAATGAGTATCAACATCTTTCGAATGGAATAGTTGACAACTGGTTTTAAGAATTATACTATTGAATTGAATAGATAAGGAGTTGATTTGATGCAAGAGACAATGATTGATTACAAACAAAATATTTACCAAGAGCTATCTCGCTTAACAAAGGGGCTAGGAAGTGAGAAGCGTCTTGATATTTTAAATATATTATCACAGGGACCAAAGACAGTTGAGGGAATTGCGCATGCGACGGGTCTCTCTGTTGCCAATACTTCGCGCCACCTTCAGGTTTTAAAAGAAAGTCACTTGGTGGTGACGAGTCGAAATGGTAATTTTATCCGTTATAGCTTGGCTTCTGAAAAGGTTGTCCAGTTAGTCCTTCTGTTATTTGCCGTCGGTGAAGAACAGTTAGCAGAAGTCAGAGCGATTGAGTCAGACTATGATGAGGCAGCTGGTGTTCCTCAGATTGAGCTCGCTAATGCAATTGAATTAGCAGCTAAGACAGATGCTCTCCTACTTGATTTAAGGCCTGTTGAGGAGTATGAGGCAGGGCACTTGCCAAAAGCTCTTAATTTACCAATCGATGAGTTTGATCAAAAAAAAGCTCAGCTTCCCAAAGAGAAGACCATCATTGTTTATTGTCGCGG
>ERZ773272.187-NODE-187-length-25110-cov-61.383556_pt1 | contig 25110 bp, 17 predicted proteins | sample MGYA00511891_ERZ773272 | MGnify/ENA primary metagenome ERZ773272 (study PRJEB29015, sample SAMEA2738150) | human oral metagenome | biome: human oral; feature: human-associated habitat; material: saliva | place: China | collected 2198 ...
GCCCGAATTCTGTGCGCCCGGTGAGTTTGGCGCACCTTCGCGAACATCTGCAGGGCTTGGGTGCTCAGGTGAGCTCCCAGCCGGCTAGTGGCGTTCAGGGTTCTGAATCCGGTGATTCTGTTGAGGTCACCGGCATCAGCATGGACTCCCGAGGCGTTCGCCCGCAGGACCTGTACGTGGCTCTGCCCGGTGCTAAAGTGCACGGTGCGCAGTTCGCTGAGGGTGCGTTGAAGCTGGGCGCTTCCGCTATTTTGACGGACGCTGCCGGTGCGCAGCTGCTGGGTGAGGCGCCGGTGCCTGTCCTGGTGACGGAGAACCTGCGCGAGTACGTGGGTCCGTTGGCTGCGCTGATTTATGGTTCGGCGTCGTTCCCCGCCACTCACCGTTACGCGGTGACCGGCACGAACGGTAAGACCACCTCCACTTACATGCTGGAGTCGGTGTTCCGCACCGGCCTGGGTGTGAAGACCGGTCTGATTGGCACTATTCAGATTCTGATTGATGGTGTGTCGGTTCCTTCGAAGATGACCACTCCGGAGTCTCCTCACGTTCATTCTCTGCTCACGATTATGGGTCAGCATCAGGTGCGTTGCGCCGCAATGGAGGTGTCCTCGCACGCGATTGATTACCACCGTGTGGACGGCGTGAAGTATGCGGTTGCCGGCTTTACGAACCTGACCCAGGACCACCTGGATCTGCACGGCACCATGGAGCACTACTTCGATTCGAAGGCTCAGCTGTTCACTCCCGAACGTGCCGAGCTGGCTGTGATTACTGCTGATGATGAGTGGGGCGAGAAGATGTTCTCCGCTGCTTGCGAGCAGATGGGTGCGCAGCAGGTTCACCGTCTGGTGACTGCTCGCGGTGCCGGTCTGACTGAGGTGCCTGCAGAGTTTGGCGCCCGCGACTGGGCTGTGGTGAAGGTTCAGCGTGAGGGCCTGGGCCACCGCTTCCACGTGGCTAATGGTGCCGGTGAGAGCGTTGAATGCTACACAGGTCTGCCCGCTGACTTTAACGTTTCGAATGCTGCGCTGGCGGCGCTCATGGCGTACCTGGACACTGACTCCGCTGAGCGTGAGCGCCTGCTGCCCGAGCTGGCCTCCGGTGCGGCTCTGACCCCGGTGGTGCCGGGTCGTATGCAGCTGATTTCTTTGGCTCCGCACGCGATTGTGGACTTTGCACACAACCCGGATGGTCTGACTCGTGCCCTGGAGGCGATGGACCGCCCCGGTGAGGGTAAGGTCATGATTGTTTTTGGTGCGACCGGTGAGCGTGACCAGCTCAAGCGCCCGATTATGGGTGCGATTGCGGCGCAGTACGCGGATATTGTGGTCGTGACGGATGACGACCCGCACGGTGAGGCACCCGAGCCGATTCGTGCCGCCGTTGAGGAGGGCGCGCAGAAGGCTGAGAACCGCCGAGCCACCCAGATTCTGAATATTGCTCCGCGTGCCGCCGCTATTGAGGCGGCAATTGCCCTGGCGGGCGAGCACGATGCCATCCTGATTGCTGGCCGCGGCCACGAAACCGAACAGGATGTTGACGGCGTGGATATCGCCCTGGATGACCGCGTTGAAACCGCCCGTGCCCTGCGTGCGCACGGTTTCGAGATTCTGCCTGATTACCAGCGCATGCTCGACGAAAGTGACTCTAAGACCGCTGAAGGTATGGTGAAGAATGATTAAGCTCAGCGCCGCCCAGATTATTGAGGCAACCGGCGGCACCGCTATCGGCCTGGACGGTCGTGAGGAGCAGGTGTTCGCAGACTTCGCCACCACCGACTCCCGCGAGGTGCAGACCGGTACCCTGTTCGTGGCGAAGCCCGGCATGGTCACTGACGGCCACAAGTTCATCCCCATGGCGTTTGAGAAGGGCGCGACCCTGGCACTGGTCGAGCGTGAGGTACTCGACGAGCAGGGTGTGCCGTACCCGAGCATCCAGGTGCCCGATGTGGTGCTCGCGATGGGCGATTTGGCGCGCTACTCCATTGAGCAGATGCGTGCTCAGGGTGAGCTGACCGTTATCGGTATTACCGGTTCTGCCGGTAAGACCACCACCAAGGACCTTCTTGCCGCCATTTTCACCCCGGAGGGCCCGACTGTTGCCCCGGTTGGCTCCTACAACAGTGAGGTGGGCGTGCCCCTGACCGTTTTCCGTGCGGATGAGTCCACCCGCTACCTGGTTATTGAGATGGGTGCGGACCACGTGGGTAACATCGAGTACCTGGCGAATATTGCGCACCCCGATCACGGTGCAATCCTGAAGGTTGGTACCGCACACGCTGGCGAGTTCGGCGGTGTGGACAATATTGAGCGCACTAAGGGTGAGCTGGCTGAGGGCGTTCAGCCGACCGGTTCCCTGGCGCTGAACGCTGACGATGAGCGCGTGCTGCGCATGGCGTCGCGTTCGGTTGCGCCCGTTACTTACTTTGGTGTGGGCGAGAAGACCGACGCGAACGGTCAGCCGTACGAACGCTATGTGGCGGCGCTGAACCTGCGCACCACCGACGCCGGTTGCCCCGAATTCACTCTGCGCCTGCCCGACGGTAGCGAGTACGAGATTTCCTCGCAGCTGATTGGTGAGCACCACGTGCACAACCTGCTGGCTGCGGCGACGATCGCCTACAACAGCGGTATTTCGGGTGAGAAGATTGCTCGTGCGCTCAACAAGGCGGCGGCTGCTTCGAAGTGGCGTATGGCTCGCACCGACCGTGCTGACGGCGTGACCGTCATTAACGACGCCTACAACGCGAACCCCGAGTCGATGGCGGCAGCCCTACGCACCCTGGCGCAGCTGGGCCGCACCGTTGACCCGGCGACCGGTCAGCCGCACCGCACCTGGGCGGTTCTGGGTGCCATGCTGGAGCTCGGTGACGCCTCCGTGGAGGAGCACGACCGCATCGGCCGCCTCGTGGTGCGCATGAACATCTCCAAGCTGATTGCTGTGGGTGACGAGACGAAGCCCATCTACAATGCGGCTCACCTGGAAGGTTCTTGGGGTAATGAGGCGACCTGGGTGAAGACCCCGGAAGAGGCAGAGCAGATTCTGCGCGCCGAGGTTCGCCCCGGCGATATTGTGCTCTTCAAGTCCTCGAACGGCGCGAAGCTGGGCATTCTGGGCGACCAGGTTGCTTTCGCTGAGTACACCTTCGGCACCGAGGAAGAGCAGGCACCGACCTGGCTTTCTGCCGGTGACTTTGTTGAAACCACCGATTTGAGTGACCACCTTGCCGCTCACCTGGACGGCGCCGCTAACGGTGACCGTACCTCGACCGAACAGACCACGAACGAAGGGTAGCGCTTTATGATTACCGTGCTGATTGCTGGAATCTTCGGATTCCTCATCTCCCTCACCGCGCTGCCGGTGTTCATCAAGAAGATGAAGTCCCTCAAGCTTGGCCAGCTCATCCGTGAGGAAGGCCCGGCAGCCCACCAGCATAAGGCGGGCACCCCCACCATGGCGGGTCTGATTTTCATCCCCGCGGCGATTCTCGCCTACTTCTTGACCCTGGCGGTGAGCGCCCTGCTCTTTGGTACCGCGCCGGTACCGACCGCTACCGCGTGGCTGACCATCGCCTTCACCCTGGGTATGCTCGGTGTGGGCGCGGCGGACGACATCATGAAGTTCCGCAATAAGGGCAACGAGGGTCTGACCGAGAAGCAGAAGACCATCGGTCTGCTGGCTGTGACCCTGCCTTTTGCGTACTTGGCGTTCCAGTTCCCGAACGAGTCGGGGGCTCGCCCGGCGTCGACCGCTATCTCTTTCGTACGTGACCTGCCCATTGACCTGTTCGCGGCGGGTGCGGTCTTCGGCAGCATCCTGATGGTTGCGTGGATTACCATCATCTCCCTGTCCGGTACGAACGCTGTGAACTTCACCGATGGTCTGGACGGCCTGGCTGGCGGCATCATGATGACCATCTTCTCCGGCTACCTGACCATCAGCATCTGGCAGTACGTGCACGCCTGCTCCGCTGGCGCTGGCACCGCCTGCTACGATGTGCGCGACCCCGGTTCGCTGGCACTGATTGCCGCATCCCTGGTGGGTTCGCTGGCTGGCTTCCTCTGGTGGAACGTGTCGAAGGCACAGATCTTCATGGGCGACTCCGGCTCCCTGGCGCTCGGCGGCGCAATGGTTGCTTTCGCGCTGTTCACCCGCACCGAGCTGCTTCTGCTGGTCATCGCGCTGATTCCCGTGCTGGAAGTGTTCTCTGTGATCGTGCAGAAGTTCGTGTTCAAGACCAGCCGTAAGCGTTCGGTCGCAGCGGGGGAGAAGCCCCTGCACGCGCACCGTTACTTCCGTATGACCCCCTTCCACCACCACATGGAGAAGGTCGGCGTCAACGGCAAATACTCAATTGATAAGCGAGGCATTGCCCCCGGTACCGTCAGCAGCGGCGAAGTGAACTCCGTGTTCCGCCTCTGGGTTGTTAACGCCCTCTGCGTGCTCGTTGCCCTGGCACTGTTCTTCGGTGACTGGTTCTCGCAGACTTCTGGAGTGATTCACTAATGTCAACTAATGAACAGCCGGATGCCGCTCGCATTGAAGCGAACGCCGCCGCTATTGCGGTGAACCCGGTGTATGAGAACGAGCGCCTCGCGGAGCTAACTCACTGGGGTGCCCCCTGGGCTAACCTGCGCGTGGTCGTGGTGGGCATGGGCACCAGCGGTGACGCCGTGACCGATGTGCTCGCCCAGCTGGGTGCACATATCGTTGTCATCGACGGGGCTGACACCCCGGAGAAGCGTGAGCGCATCGAGATTTACAAGAACGCCTACGGCAATGTTGAGGGCCTGTTCGGTCCCGAGCACATGCGTGCACTGCCCCTGGTGGACGGTCAGGAACCCGAGCTCGTGGTGACCTCCCCGGGCGTGCGTCCCGACCACCCGGTCATGCTGGACGCCTATGAGCGTCGCATCCAGATTTGGGGCGATGTGGAGCTGGCGTGGCGCCTGAATGAGCGCAACGACCGCCTGACCCCCAAGTGGCTGTGCCTGACCGGTACGAACGGTAAGACCACCACCGTGGGTATGGTTGATTCCATCCTGAAGGCCGCCGGTAAGAAGTCTATTCAGGTGGGTAACGTGGGCATGCCCATCGTGTACGCGATTGCCGACGATGAGCCCTACGAGTTCTTCGCGGTGGAGCTGTCCAGCTTCCAGCTGCACTGGACCTACTCGATGTCCCCGTACGCTTCGGTGGTTCTGAACATCGCTGAGGATCACGTGGACTGGCACGGCTCCTTCGACGCCTACAAGGCCGATAAGGCGCGCGTGTACGAGCACACTCAGGTCGCCTGCATCTTCAACACCGACCACGTAGACACCCTGCGCATGGTCGAGAATGCGGACGTCATTGAGGGCGCTCGCGCGATTGGCTTCAGCTCCACTGAGATGCCCGCCGTATCGATGCTCGGCCTGGCTGAGGACATCATGGTGGATCGCGCCTTCTTGAAGAACCGTTACAACGAGGCGTACGAGCTGGCGGTTCTGGAGGATTTGGCTCCGGCACCGGGTAAGATGCCGGCGAAGCACACCGTGGAGAACGCTCTGGCGGCTGCGGCTCTGTGCCGTGCGGCTGATATTGACCCGAAGGCTGTGGGCGCTGGCCTGCGTTCCTTCAAGACCGGTGCGCACCGTAACCAGCTGGTGGGCTACGCGAACGACATCATGTGGGTGAACGATTCGAAGGCTACGAATCCTCACGCCGCGAATGCGTCGATGAGCGGCTACCCGTCTCTGGTATGGATTGCTGGCGGCCTGTCGAAGGGTGTTGAGTACGATGAGCTGATTGCTGCTCATGCTCAGCGCCTGAAGGCTGTGCTGATTATCGGTACTGATACTGCGGCGTTGAAGTCTGCGTTGGCTAACCACGCTCCGCAGGTTCCGACCTACAATATGACCGCCGCTGTGGCTGATTCTTCGGACGGCATTGCCGTGATGAACGCGGCCGTTGCGAAGGCTGCTGAGCTGGCGCATCCGGGCGATACCGTGCTGATGGCTCCCGCGTCTGCGTCGATGGACCAGTTCAAGAATTATGCGGTGCGCGGTGATGCGTTTGCGAACGCTGTTGCCGCCCAGCTGGCAGACTCTTAGGACGTTGCTTGCAGGGGGCGTCTCGGGTGACCGGGGTGCTTTTTGCGGGTTCTTCTCGGGGGTGGGATGGTAATGGTGTCCCACCCCTGAACCTTTTTCGTGTAGTCGCCACGACGGATCCGTGGCAGTTGAGGCCTATAGGAGGGCATGTGAGTACCAGCGTATCTTCGGAGCGTTCGGCTTCTTCGGCGCGTTCGACCGCGAGTGGTCGTTGGGCGTCTTTGCGAGCCGGTTGGGAGGATTTCTCTGCGCCGTTCCGTACTCGTGCCGATAGGCTGTACCGTCGTGGTTTGAAGGCTGACCTGTGGGATGTGCCGGTGATGCTGCTGGTCACCACCTTGGGTCTGGCTATTTTTGGCTGCATTATGGTGCTGTCGGCGTCGAGCGTCACCATGATTTCTCAGGGCCAGTCGCCGTTCTCGCAGGTTTCGTCGCAGGTCATGTTCTTGGTGCTTGGCGTGATTGCGATGGCGGGTATTACGCGTATCCCGGTGGGTGTTTATCACAAGGAGTTTGTGGTGAACGCGATGCTGATTGCCGCGTTGGTCATGCAGCTTGCTGTGGTGGTTGTTGGCGTTGAGGTGAACGGTAACCGTAACTGGTTGAAATTCCCCGGCGGCGTGCAGATTCAGCCGTCGGAGTTTTCGAAGCTGGCGATTATTATGTGGCTGGCGTGGGTGTATAGCCGCCACGGCGATATTTCTCGCAGTATTTGGCGTACGCTGTTTCCCTCGATTTATGGTGTGGGTGCCCTGGTGTTGCTGATTATGCTCGGCGGCGATATGGGTACCGCCATGGTGTACGGCTTCATCTTTGTGGGCATGATGTGGCTGGCGGGTGCTTCTCGCAGCTCGCTGCTGAAAATTGGCGGCGCGTTTGCGGCGTTGGCGCTGGTGGGCGTTCTCAGTAGCGCGAACCGTGTGGCTCGTATTTTCGGTGTTTGGGGCTCGTGCACGAACGCTAACTGTGACCAGGCGAATTCTGGTGAGGTGGCGCTGACGACCGGCGGCTTCTTGGGTGTTGGCTTGGGCCAGTCGCGTCAGAAGTACAACTACTTGGCTGAGGCGCATAACGACTATATTTTCGCCATTATTGGTGAGGAGCTGGGCCTGCTGGGTACGCTGGCGGTTCTGCTGCTGTATGCGGGCCTGGTGTATTGTGCGGTTCGTATTATGTTGCGCACTACTGACCCGCTGGTGCGTTTGGCTACGGGCGGCATCATGATTTGGCTGAGCTCTCAGGCGATTATCAATATGGGCATGGTGTCCCGTATTTTGCCGGTGATTGGTGTGCCTCTGCCGTTTGTCTCCTATGGTGGTTCGTCGCTGTTGTCTTCGTTGTTTGCGGCGGGTTTGTTGTTGGCGTTTGCGCGGCAGACTCCGTTGCGTGGCGCGACGGCACCGTCGAATATTGAGACCCAGAGCGTGCGTGAGGTTCGTCGTGCGAATGCTGATTGGCATCGTCGTACGCCGTTGCAGATTGTGCTGAATCAGGAGGAGGCAGCTCGTGCGGCTGCCGGTGGCCACCTGCTGAAGGAACATAATCCTTTGAAGGTTGTTTTTGGTCCGGAGAGCACGTTGCGCCGCTGGTTGGGTTTTGCGCCGGATCAGCAGCGGGAGTTGGCCCGTATGGCTCGTGAGCAGCAGAAGGAGCAGGAGCGTCAGGCTCGGGAGCAGCAGAAAGAGCAGGCTCGTCTGGCTCGTGAGGAAGCTGCCCGCGTGAAGGCGGAGCAGAAGGCTGCAGCTCAGAAGCAGAAAACCGAGGCTCAGAAACAGAAGCCTGCACCGAAGAAGGCAGCTTCGCAGAAGGCTTCCGCCCAACCTCGTGCCGGTCAGCAGCCTCGTACCGGTCAGCAGACGCGCGTCGCGAGTGGGCAGTCCGCTCAGGCTCGCCCCGCTCAGAAGACGACCGCTCAGAAGGTGACTGCTACGAAGCCTGCGGGTCAGAAGTCCGCCGCACCGAAGTCTGCCGCATCGAAGCAGGCCGTACAGCAGCGCCCCGCTCAGTCTCGTGGTGCTCAGTCTCGTACCGCTCAGCAGCCTGCCGCGCAGAAGCGAGTGCAGCAGCCTCGCGGTGCTCAGCCCCGTAGCCTTCAGCACCGTCCGTCGGGTTCGCTACCTGCGGGTCTGCAGCCGCTGCATCCTGAGGATCGTCAGCGCCGCGCGCAGCGACAGGGTAATCCTCGTCAGGGTGCTCAGCGTCAGGTAGCGCCGCGACAGGGTGCCCAGGCAAAGGGCGCTCAGCAGGCGCAGCGTCCGGCTCGGAACTCCGCTCAGCGCAACACTCGCAAGCAGGGCTAAACCCCGCGGAACCCGCTCCGTGAAGCCTGCGCTTCGGGGGCTGGCAGTCGGGGGAGCGGGTTGCGGTTTGTGCCTCCGCCCGTGATGAATATGCGCTGAATATGAGATAACGCCCTCGCTATTGAGTTGTAGCTCAATGGCGGGGGCGCTCTTTTGAACAGGTGCGATAGCGTAAAATGATGCTGTACCGATGTGTTGGGAGAAAGACCTATGACGAAGAAGGCGCCCTCTATAGTCTTCGCCGGTGGTGGCACCGCCGGTCATATTAATCCGATGCTCGCGATTGCGCGTGCGGTTCGTGATCTTGAACCGAACGCTAAGATTCTGATGCTGGGCACTGCGGACAAGATGGAAGCCGAGCTGGTTCCGGCAGCTGGTTTCGATATTGAGTTCATTCCTCGTGCGGCGTTCCCTCGTAGCATTAACCGTGCCGCCTTGGCTTTCCCCGCTAAGTTCTTTGGTGGCCTGTCGAAGACCCGCCGCATCCTCAAGGACGTAGATGCGGACGTGGTTGTTGGCGTGGGTGGCTACGTGTGCCCGCCGGCGTACCTGTCGGCGTTGAGCGCTAAGATTCCCGTGGTGATTCATGAGGCGAACGCGAAGCCCGGTTTGGCGAACCGCCTGGGTGGTACGTTCGCGAAGTTCACCGGTGTTGCGTTCCCCAATACTCCGTTCCCGCGCGCGACCCTGGTGGGTATGCCGATGAAGGATGAGATCGCCTACCTGAACCGTGAGGCGCACCGCTCGAAGGCTCGCCGCAACCTGGGTCTGGACCCGCAGAAGCCGACCGTGATTGTGACCGGTGGTTCGCTGGGTGCGCAGAGCCTGAACAATGCGGTGGCGGCGTGCCGTGACCACTTTGCGGAGTGGGACTTCCAGATTCTGCATATTACCGGTAAGGGTAAGGCTGTTCTGGATGAGAATGGTGAGCCGTTGAGCGCGCCGAATTACCGTCAGATTGAGTTCAGCAACGGCATGCAGGATGTGTACGCGGCCGCTGATCTTCTGCTGGTGCGTTCGGGTGCGGCGACCGTCAGTGAGGTTGCTGCGGTGGGTGTTCCCGCGATTTTTGTGCCGCTTCCCATTGGTAATGGTGAGCAGGCTCTGAATGCTCGTTCTCTGGTGGAGGCGTCTGCGGCTCTGCTGGTGAAGGATGCAGAGGTCACCGGTGAGTGGTTTGCCCGTGAGATTCCGGCTCTTATGGCGAACCCGGAGGAGCTGGAGCGTATGGGCGCTGCGGCGTATGAACTTGGTATCCGTGACGCGGCGCGCGTTATGGCTGAAGCAGTATTGAAGGCAGCTGAGAAGTAATGACTGAATTGATGAATCTTGAGATGGTGTTGCCGGCACCGCTGAACCCGCCGTTCCCTGAGCGTGCGAAGATGAGCGAGTTGGGCCGTGTGCACTTCATTGGTATTGGTGGCGCGGGTATGAGCGCTATTGCCGCTCTGATGCTGCAGGCTGGTGTGACGGTGAGCGGTTCTGACCGTGCCGAGTCGGCTACTGTTGAGTCTTTGCGTGCTGCGGGTGCTCGTGTGGGTGTTCCTCAGCAGGCTGAGAACATTGTGGACGTTGATACCGTGGTGATTTCTACTGCGATTCGTGAGGATAACCCGGAGCTTGCTGCCGCTCGCGCGCAGGGTCTGCGTGTGTTGCATCGTTCTGAGGCGCTTGCCGCTGTGATGGGTGAGTCTCAGGTGGTTGCTGTTGCCGGCACTCACGGTAAGAGCACGACCAGCTCCATGATTTCTGTGATGTTTGATCAGCTGGGTGCGCAGCCCTCCTTCGCGGTGGGCACTGTGATTGCTGGTCGCGGCACGAACGCTCACCTGGGCGCTCAGGGGCCGGAGTCGATTTTTGTGGCTGAGGCTGATGAGTCGGACGGCTCGTTTGTGCGTTACCGCCCGGCTATTGCTGTGGTGACGAATGTGGAGCCGGACCACTTGGACTTCTATGAGACGGACGAGCGTGTCTTTGAGGCGTTCAACCGTTTTGTGGGTTCGCTGGCACCTAACGGTGTTGTGGTGACCTGCGCTGATGATGAGGGTGCGGCGACTTTGGCGGCTCGTTCTCGTGCGGCGGGTGTGCCCGTGGTGACTTACGGCGAGTCTGAGGATGCTGACCTGCGCATTAGCGAGATTACCAGCGCTGGTTCTTCCTCGTCGTCGCACCTGTCCTGGTCTTTTGAATGCCGCGGCGTGCGTTATGAGGGTGAGCAGGATCTTGCGCTGAAGGTGCCCGGTATCCATAACCAGCTGAATGCTTCGGCTGCTTTTATCTCGGCGCTCATTTCTGGTTACGAGGCTGCCGATATTGTTCGTGCGCTGGCTGAGTTTGTGGGCGCTGACCGCCGCTTCACCCTGCGCGGTGAGGTTGCTGGCGTGAAGGTCTTCGATGATTACGCGCACCACCCGACCGAGGTGTTCCGTGCCCTGGAGACCGGCCGTACCGTGGCTGACGGCCATAACCTGTACGTGATTTTCCAGCCGCACCTGTTCTCTCGTACTCGCGAGTTCGCTAAGGAGTTTGCGGAGGTCCTGTCGATGGCTGACCGCGCTCATGTGCTGGATATTTACCCGGCTCGTGAGTTGCCGATTGAGGGCGTGACCAGTGAGCTGATTACCGGTGCTGGTTTCTCTGAGGTTCGTTACGCTACCGCTGAGGGCGCGATTGAGGATATTGTGGCCTGCGCGCAGGCCGGCGATATCGTGATGACTGTTGGTGCTGGTGACGTGACCGCTTTGGGTGCGCGTCTGCTGGAGTCCCTGCAGGTCCGTCATGGTGGCGAGTCGAAGAAGTCGGAGGCTTAGGCTGTGCCGATGAGTTCTGGTCTCTCTTCGGAGGGGCATTCCTCCTCGCGCGCGCCGAAGGCCCCGCGTTCGCGTGCTCGTCTGCGTGCCCAGCAGGCACCTGAGAATGTGCAGACTGAGGTGGCACCGGCTGAGGCGGTACAGGCTAAGTCTGTGCAGCCTCAGGTAGCTCAGCCTCAGGCGGCAAAGACCGCAAAGGCTGCCGAATCTGTAAAACCTGCAGCATCCGCTCAGCCTGCCTCTTCTGGGGTATCTGCCGGCTCTGCCGCTACTCAGCCTTCGAGCTCCGTGCGGCACATGCCCCGTAAGCCTGTGGTGCATAAGGCTTCCGCTCAGCACGGTACTGATTCTTCGGCTTCTAAGAGCGCTGCGGCGGTTCATTCTTCGGCGCAGTCTTTGAAGGATTCGGTGCGTTCGGCGCTGATGACCGGTCGTACCGTGTCTGAGGTTGAGCACGCTCCCGTGCTGTTTGATGTTGAGGCGTTTGAGGATTCTTCGTCTAAGAGTGCATCTTCTAAGACTGCATCTGCTCAGGCCGCGTCCTCGCAGTCGGAGAAGAGCGTAGACAAGGATAGCGATAAGGGTTCTGGCAAGAAGTCGGTGTCCACCGCTGGCAAGGCGTCTGCTGGTTCTGCTGAATCTCGCGAAGAGTCTGCCGCTCCGAAGGCTGCTGAAGAGCCTCGACCCGCGAGCCGTTTTGGTCGTTGGCGTGCTGAGCGTGAGCAGCAGCGTGCCGCGGAGATTGAGAAGGAACGCGAGCGTGCGAGCCGTCAGGCTCAGCGTGAGCGTCTGCGTCAGGATCCGGGTCTGGACGGTCTGCGTGCTGAGGAGCGTCCCCGTAAGGAGCGTGCGCCTCTGACTCGTGCCCGTAAGCTGCTGTACACTGCCTCGGCGCTGGCTATTATTGCGGTGCTGTACGTGGTGCTGGTCTTCTTCTCGCCCCTGTTGGCGACTCAGAAGATTACGGTGCGCGGCGCATCCCTGCTGGAAACCAGTCAGGTGGAGCAGAAGCTGGAGTCTCTGCGCGGTGTTCCGCTCACTCGCATTGACGAGAAGAAGGTGCGTGAGCTGATTGGGCAGGATAATGTGATTCGTAGTGTGCAGGTGGAGAGCCGCCCGCCGCATGAGCTGGTGGTGACTCTGAAGGAGCGTACCGCGGTTGCGGTTGTGAAGCAGGGCGATACGTACCATACTGTTGATAATGATGGTGTGAGCCTGCTGGAGTCGGCGACTCAGCCCGATACGTCGGTGCCGCTGGTGCGTTTCAGCGGTGATGACCCGAAGACTTCGGCTGAGTTTCGCACTATTTCTACCGCGCTTTCGGCGATGCCCTCTGAGCTTCTAGCTCAGGTTAAGGAAGCCAGCGCGACCTCAACCTCAAGTATCACTCTAACCTTGAGGGATAATACTACGGTGCAGTGGGGAACCGCTGAGGAGAGCGAGTTGAAGGCTAAGGTCCTTCTCTCCCTGCGCCAGGCTATTGCTAAGCGTGCTCAGGAGGAGAGTTCTTCCGAGGCACAGACGCAGAAGGTGACCGTCTATGACGTGTCTGCCCCGCGCGTACCGGTGACCCGTTAGGGGAGCCATTCAGGCGCTTTATCCTCCCTTTTTGTGTGAAATACACAAAAAGAGGGGGTAATTGCGCTGTGTGACTAGGAACCGACAAAAACAGTTTGGTATCCTAGCAGATAAAGTCATTCTTTAGAGGAAACCTTCAGGCTTAGATTAAGCTGCGGGTCTTCCGAAGCTGGAACACGGAACAATCGAGGAATACATGGACGCTGGAACTCCCCAGAACTACTTGGCAGTCATCAAGGTCGTTGGTATCGGCGGCGGTGGCGTCAACGCAGTCAACCGCATGATTGAGGTTGGTCTGCGCGGCGTTGAGTTCATTGCTATCAACACTGACGCTCAGGCTCTGCTGATGTCCGATGCAGACGTTAAGCTGGACGTTGGTCGTGAGCTGACCCGCGGTCTTGGCGCGGGCGCAAACCCCGAGGTTGGCCGTCAGGCAGCCGAGGATCACGCGCAGGAAATTGAGGAAGTCCTCAAGGGCGCAGACATGGTCTTCGTGACCGCAGGTGAGGGCGGTGGCACCGGTACCGGTGGCGCACCCGTCGTGGCACGTATTGCCCGCTCCCTCGGCGCTCTGACCATTGGTGTGGTGACCCGCCCCTTCACCTTCGAAGGCCGCCGCCGCTCCAACCAGGCTGAGACCGGTATCGCCGCTCTGCGCGATGAGGTTGATACCCTGATCGTTATTCCGAACGACCGACTGCTGTCGATTTCGGATCGTAACGTCTCCATGCTGGACGCATTCAAGTCCGCTGACCAGGTTCTGCTCTCCGGTGTGCAGGGCATTACCGACCTGATCACCACCCCCGGCCTAATCAACCTTGACTTCGCTGACGTTAAGTCCGTCATGCAGGGTGCAGGTTCGGCTCTGATGGGTATCGGCTCGGCATCCGGTGAGGACCGTGCCGTGAAGGCAGCTGAGCTGGCTATCGCATCGCCGCTGCTGGAAGCATCCATCGACGGCGCACACGGCGTTCTGCTGTCCATTCAGGGTGGCTCCGACCTGGGTCTGTTCGAGATTAACGAGGCTGCACGCCTGGTTCAGGAAGTTGCTCACCCCGACGCAAACATCATCTTCGGTGCGGTTATTGACGACGCACTGGGCGATGAGGCTCGCGTGACCGTGATTGCTGCTGGCTTCGACGCAGTGAACCCGGAGACCAACTCCAACGCTTCCACCGCTGCAGTTACCCAGGCTCAGCGCACCCAGGCATCCTTCGGCGGTTCCACCGCTGCTCCGGCTGCTAACGGCTACGGCTACAACGCACCCGCTGCTGCTCCGGCTTCCACCGGCGCTGCTGGCTTCGACGTTGACCTTCCCCCGGTTGTGGAGGAAGCTCCGGCTCGCCGCGACACCCTGGACGTCCCTGACTTCCTGAAGTAGTCTGCCCGGCTGTGAACGCCTAAGCGTTGCACGGCTGAGAGTCTTATGAAGCTATAGGGGAGCTGAGAAACACGCACATTGTGCTGTTCTCGGCTCCCCTTTGCTATACCCGCCGTTATACCCGCTGACGTCTGATAAGGAATAGAAGATGAGCGATAACCCCAAAACTTCGCTACTTGCCTCTGCCGATACCCTCACCCTGGGCCCCTGGCGTGTGCGGGTGGGCTTCACCTCCCGCGCGGCGGGCAACCTGGGCCTGCACGTGGATGATGAGCTCGGCGGCGGTATGGACGCCTCGCTGGTGCGTACCCTCAATCACCGTGCCGCCCTGGAGGAGGCGCTGGGTACTGATCCGTTCTTCTACCTGAACCAGGTGCACGGTGTGCAGATTGCCTACCCGGAAGATTACGCGGTGGAATCCTACGCGCCCGGCGCCCCGCAGGAGCGTACGGTTGAGCGTGCCCGTGCGGTGCTGGAGAACTCGCCGGTCGCCGATGCCGCTATCAGCGCTGAGGGCGTGCCCCTGGCGATTATGGTGGCGGACTGCATCCCCGTGGTGCTGGTGGGTGAGCGGGTCGCGAACTGGCAACCGATTCTGGCGGTGGCTCACGCGGGCCGACGCGGCCTGCTCGACGGCGTACTCCAGCAGACCGTGCAGCGGATGCGTCAGCTCGGCGCGGAGAAAATTACCGCGTGGCTGGGCCCGAGCATCTGCGGTAGCTGCTACGAGGTGCCCGAAGATATGCGCGCCGAGTCCACCGAACTGATTCCGCAGGTGCATTCGGTGACCAGCCAGCAGACCCCCGGCCTGGATTTGCCCGCCGGTGCCCGCGCCGTACTGGAAGAGGCAGGCGTGCAGGTGAACATGGACTGTGCGCAGTGCACGTTTGAGGAGCCGGCGGTGTATTCGCATCGCGGGTTTACGAACCGCGGTGAGAAACCGGGCCGCATTGCGGGTCTGGTGTGGATTGAGAAGGCGGCGGAGCCTGCCGCGTAGAGGCGCTGAAGGAGAGAAAAGATGTCTGAAATGAATGTAGAAGAACAGAACCTGCACTACGCTCCCGAACGCGCCGAGCAGCTGCTGCAGAACTACCGCCGCGTGCTTGAGCGTATCCGCGCCGCGGAGCAGGATCGTAGCGCCGTGCGTACCGAGGCGAGCGCCCCGGTGCAGCTGGTGACGGTCACGAAGTTCTTCCCCGCCTCCGACGCGGCGGCACTACTGGATGGGGGAGTGACCCTCTTCGGTGAGAACCGCGACCAGGAGGCGAGCGCGAAGGCTCGTGAGCTTGCCGCCTACTGCGCCCAGCGTGAGGTGCAGCCCCCTCACTGGGCGTTTATCGGTCAGCTGCAGACGAATAAGGCGAAGTCTGTGGTTAAGTACGCCTCCAGCGTGCATTCGGTGGACCGCCCCTCCCTGGCGGATGCGCTGGCGAAGGCGTACGCAAACCAGCTGGCACGCTTCGAGGCGGGGGAGGCGCCCGCACCCGCGGCGGCGCAGCAGGGCGCGTTTACCTGCCTGGTGCAGGTGTCCCTGGCGGAGGTCGCGACGGCTGGGCACGCTGCCGAGGGCGCACGCGGTGGTACGAGCGCCTCCGAGCTGCTGGAGCTGGTGGAGCGCATCGAGAACCACGAGCATCTGCGCTGCGGTGGCGTGATGGCGGTGGCGCCGCTGGGCATGGACCCGGATGAGGCCTTTGAGAAGCTCTACGGGCTGGCGTCGCTGGTGCGTGAGCAGGCGCCGCATGCGACCGAGATTTCCGCCGGCATGAGCGGTGACTTGGAAGCTGCGGTGCGTTGGGGCTCGACCTGCGTGCGCGTGGGTAGCGACATCATGGGTAAGCGCCCGGCGCTCTAGCCTCGCCCAGGTTACGCGCGGTGCGTTGCCCCCTGAGCTCTGGGTTGCTTTCGGGCTCTGGGTTGCTTTGGGCGCGCAAACTGGCGGCATAATCATCGGTGCCCTTGACCGCCTGCGCGGGGTGGGCGCTGGTAATATATACATGCCGGTGCATGCGTACCGTTACGCACACACCTTCTGATGACGCACTACGGCAGAACCTGTACACCACCAACGTGAAAGAACAGCGAGAGAATCATGGCGAAACAAAGCCGTCTGGCGGGTTTCCTCGGCCTGGAACGATACCAGGGCGCTGAGACGACGCCGGAAGAATCCCCGCAGGCTGTGCAGGCTGACTCCCGCCGGGAGGCAAACGCCTCCGCAGGGCAGGCTGCTACGGCACAGAAGACCGACAGCTCTCACAGGCTCTCAGCACTGCCCGGCTCGGCACAGTACAGCGTCGCCGAGTCGCATGCCGGGTCTCAGGGCGAAACCTACCATCTGCAGGACGAACCCGCCTATACTGAACAGGAAGAGTACCTGCAGGCTGATAGCTACGATGACGGTACAGAAACCGAGTATCTGGACGCAGAAGAATCTGCCGACGGACGAGCAACCGTAGATGCAGCGGCGTACGCCACCGCTCATACACCTGAAACCACAGCTGATCTGGCGGAAACCGAGCAGACTTGGGACGACGCCAGCGCAGACAATTGGGAGGACACCCCGGTGCCGAATACCGAATACACCGAGCAGTACGCCGAGACGTACTCCAACGACGGCTACTACGACCAGGGCTACGAGCCCGAAGAAACCAATGGATACACCTACGGTTACGAGGAAGAAGAGGACGAATTGCGTCGCATCACCACTATCCACCCCCGCTCCTACAATGACGCAAAGATCATTGGTGAGGCATTCCGCGAGAACATCCCCGTGATTATGAACGTGGAAGAAATGCCTGACGCAGACGCAAAGCGCCTGGTGGACTTCGCATCCGGTCTGGCATTCGCGCTGGAGGGCCGCATTGAGCGCGTCACCGCTAAGGTGTTCCTGCTGACCCCCTCCAACCTGGAGGTTCTGGGCGTGGCTAACTCCGAGGTTCCCGCCGGCTTTGAGACCGACGGCGAATTCCCCTTCGACCAGGGCTAAGGACTGATAGATGGGTTATATTTTCGCCCTCATTACGATCGTTGTCTACGTTCTCTACATTGCGATGCTGCTGCGCATGCTCTTTGACTGGGTGCGCATGTTCGCTCCCGAGTGGCGCCCCAAGGGCATTGTGTTGCTCTTCGCCAGCGGCGTGTACGCGGTGACTGACTGGCCGATGAACCAGCTGCGCCGCCTAATCCCGCCGGTTCGTGTGGGTAACGTTGCGTTGGATACCGGCTTCCTGATTCTGATTGTTCTGCTGTCTCTGCTGCTGAGCATCATGATGCGGTTGACCGCGACCTTCTCTTAGGTGTCTGCCTCGATTAGAGACGACAGCTTGAGAGTAAGAAACGATAGACCCCCGCCTGCCTGACCCGTTCACGGGTTGAGCGCAGAGCGGGGGTTTTCTGTGCTCAGGTTCTGCCGGTGCTCTGTGGCTGGGTTATGCGCCTGTGTTCTGCCGGGGGAGGCGTCAAAATGCCTTCTCGAAAACCTTCTCAAAATGCACCGCAGGGCAGAAAACGCAAGGGTGATAGCGGGGACTAGGGAGGATATTAGACGTGGTGAATCCCACCCTTGCGCCGAGCGAATATTTTACTGTTCAACCGATGTAAAAACCGGTGCAGAACACAAAGAATAGTAAAATTGGTGCCAACGACTGCATTGCGGTATAGCCATGCCCTGAACCGTCGGGACCCTGAATTATCGGGGTCACGAGCTATCTGGCTGGTGCATCCGCGGCACCCAACTTCACCACCAAACCCCGTAGGGATACCTAGAGGAGAAGCCCATGGCAATCACCCCTGAAGACCTGATCACTAAGAGCTTCAAGATCGTGACCGAAGAGTCCGGTTACGACCGCAACGAGGTCGACGACTTCCTGGACGAGCTCGTTGTCGAACTGCGCGCACTCTACTCCGAGCGTGACGCCCTGGAGCGTCAGGTTGAGCAGCTCTCTGCAAACGCGCCCGATTCCCCCGCAGCGGCTGTAGCACCCGCACAGTCTTCGGCGGCATCGGCGGCTCCTCAGGATGCGGCGGCACTGCTCGCCATGGCACAGAAGGTCCACGACGACTACGTGGCACAGGGCGAGAAGGCTAAGGCTGAACTGCTCGAAGAGGCAGAGAGGAAGGCGGACGCTATGGTGAGCGAAGCTCAGCAGCAGCGCGAAGAGGTTCTCTCTCGCCTCACCGACGAGAAGGAAGAGCTGGAGATTGCTGTTGAGGCTCTGCGCGGCTTCGAGAGCCGCTACCGTTCCAAGCTGCTTCAGCACCTGGACGCACAGGTTCAGGAGCTGAAGAACCTCAAGTCCATCGAGGCTTCCGTATAAATCAGCGTGCCTAAATTAAGCTAACGACGCTGCTAATCTAACGACGCTAAGCTAACGACGCTTTGAGGCGTATGCCGCCCGGCTTCTTTCTCTTCCACCGCTATTCACCGGGGAAGATTGAGAGAACCGGGCGGTATTCTCATGTCCGCCCGGCGCGAGCTAAGCCCCCCACAAGAACTCCCAAGACCCCCCAGAACCCAGCATGCGACGCGGGGGAGAGCACCGGCAGAATCACCGCCGAATACTCGATGCACTACCCCGATTTGCTAAGCTAGAGGGGCACTATCGAACGCGAGCGGACCCTACCTCCGTATCGTAGGCGCAACAACCGGCACAGACTAGAGGAGAGCTATGACCGACACCCCCAAGACTGCTGAATCCTCAGTCGCACAGGCAGCCGATAACGCCGCCGAAAAAACTGCTGGACGCCGCGTGCGCATCCTCTCTGGCCGCTCCGCGGGTATCCTCGCGCTCGTGCTCGCCGCCGTCGTGTTCGCAATCGACCAGGGCACCAAATACCTGGTCGTTACCCAGATGCAGTTGGGGGAGCGCATCACCGTCATTGACGGGCTTCTGTGGTGGTACTCAATCCGTAACTCCGGCGCCGCATTCAGCATGGGTGAGAACGTCACCTGGGTCTTCACACTTGTGATGGTGGTTGCCGCCGCCGTGGTACTGTACCTGCTGCGCCGCACCCGAGCGCTGTCCTGGACCCTCGCGCTGGGCGGTCTGCTCGGCGGTATCTGCGGCAACCTTTTCGACCGTCTTTTCCGTGAGCCCGGCTTCGGCTCCGGCCACGTGGTCGATTTTATTTCCGTGCCGAATTTCGCGATTTTCAATATTGCAGACTCCGCAATCTGCGTGTGCATGGCGTTCATCGTGCTACTGAATTTCAAGGGCCTGAACCTCAACGGCACCCGCGTGCAGGCGCCCGCTAACGAAACCCCGGCTGACGACAAGAGCACCGACGAAAAGAGCGCCAAGTAGCTCCCCGTTCCGGCATACGCGCCGACGGTTACGTTGCCGACACCCGTGCCTACTAAGACGTTCTCATACAGACCCCCCTCACACAGACAACCTAAGCAAACACCACCCGAAGGAGAGCCGCATGAGCGAAACCACCAACGCCGCCGAAGAATCGGCACGCATCCGCGCCGAATTCACCGTTGAAGGCGCGCTCGCCGGTATGCGCCTGGACGCCGCGCTCGCCGGTGCCCTCGACGCGCCGCGCACCCGCACCTCCGGGTGGATTCGTGACGGCCACGTGAGCGTGACCAACAACGGCAAGACCGTGAAAATCGGCAAATCCTACAAGCTGTCCGCAGGGGACGAGGTCGTCGTGGATGCCCCCGCACCGCGCGATCTGGCGGACATCCGCCCCGAGAAGGTGGACGGCTTCCGCATCGTGCACCTGGACGAGGACATCGTTGTGGTGGATAAGCCCGCAGGCGTGGCGGCACATCCCTCGCCGGGCTGGCACGGCCCCACCGTCATCTCCGCGCTCATGGGCGAGGGCATTTCGGTTGCTACCTCCGGTGCGGCAGAACGCCAGGGCATCGTGCACCGCCTGGACGTGGGCACCAGCGGCCTGATGGTCGTAGCCCGCAGCGAACGCGCCTACACCGAACTCAAGCGCGCCTTCAAGGAACGCACCGTGGACAAGGTCTACCACACCCTCGTGCAGGGCCTGCCCGACCCGTTGCGCGGCACTATTGACGCACCCATCGGCCGCCACCCCGGCAACGAATGGAAGTTTGCCGTGGTCGAAGACGGACGCAACTCCATCACCCACTACGATGTGCTCGAAGCCTTCGGCCCCGCATCGCTGGTGGAGGTGCACCTGGAAACCGGACGCACCCACCAGATTCGTGTGCACTTCTCCGCGCTGCGCCACCCCTGCTGCGGCGACCTGACCTACGGTGCTGACCCGCGCTTTAGCGCCGAACTGGGTCTGACCCGCCAGTGGCTGCACGCGCACCGTCTCAGCTTTGATCACCCCGGCACCGGCGAGCGTGTGACCTTCACTAGCGAGTACCCGCTCGATTTGTCCTACGCGCTGACCGCTCTGCGTGAGGGCACGGTCCAGCTCGGCTAGACAGCTTAGCTAGCTATAGCCACCCTGCACCCGCCGCACACAGCTTCACATTCACCGCCCATCCTCCAGCCCACACCTCCAGGAGATATCCGTGGCAACCAAAGAATTTACGCACCTGCACGTGCACACCGAGTACTCCATGCTCGACGGTGCCGCGCGCCTGGGTGACCTGTTCACCCACGCTAAAGAACTCGGCATGAAGTCCATGGCGACCAGTGACCACGGCTTCCTCTTTGGTGCCTTCGACTTCTGGAAGCAGGCTAAAGCGCACGATATCAAGCCCATCATTGGTGTGGAGGCGTACCTGACCCCCGGCACGCACCGCACCGACCGTTCGCGTGTGCGCTGGGGCGATGGCTCCCGCGACGACGTCTCCGGCGGTGGCGCGTACACCCACATGACCATGTGGGCTGAAACCACCGAAGGCATGCACAACCTGTTCCGTGCCTCCTCGATTGCGTCGCTGGAAGGTCAGCTGTACAAGCCGCGTATGGACCGTGAGGTGCTGCAGACCTACTCGAAGGGTCTGATTGCGACCACCGGCTGCCCCTCCGGTGAGGTTCAGACGCGCCTGCGCCTGGGCCAGTTTGACGAGGCGGTCCAGGCGGCGAGCGAATTCCGCGATATTTTTGGCAAGGACAACTTCTACTGCGAGGTCATGGACCACGGCCTCGACATTGAACGCAACGTCCAGGAGGATCTGCACCGCCTCGCCAAGAAGCTGAACCTGCCCTTCGTCGCCACCAACGACCTGCACTACACCCGCCAGGAAGACCACACCGCCCACGCGGCGCTGCTGTGCGTGCAGTCCGGCTCGACCCTCACCGACCCCAAACGCTTCAAGTTCGACGCGGATAACTTCTACCTGCGCTCGGCGGAAGAAATGTACGCCCTGTTCGGTAACATTCCCGGCGCGTGCGAGAACACCCTCGAAATCGCTGAACGCTGCAACGTGGAGTTCAACACCAAGGCGAACTACATGCCGAACTTCCCCGTGCCCGAAGGCGAAAACGAGGAATCCTGGTTCGTGAAGGAGGTCGAGAAGGGCCTGCACTACCGCTTCCCGCAGGGTGTTCCCGACGCTGTGCGCAAGCAGGCAGAGTACGAGGTGGGGGTTATTACCTCCATGGGCTTCCCCGGCTACTTCCTCGTGGTCGCCGACTTCATCAACTGGGCGAAGCGCAACGGTATTCGCGTGGGCCCCGGCCGTGGCTCCGGTGCAGGCTCCATGGTTGCGTACGCGATGCGTATTACCGACCTGAACCCGCTCGACCACGACCTGATCTTTGAGCGATTCCTCAACCCCGACCGCGTCTCCATGCCCGACTTCGATGTGGACTTTGACGATCGTCGCCGCGGCGAAGTCATCGACTACGTGACCGAAAAGTACGGTGAAGAGAAGGTCGCGCAGATCGTCACCTTCGGCACCATTAAGGCGAAGCAGGCGCTCAAGGACGCCTCCCGCGTGATGGACCAGCCGTACTCGGTCGGCGAGCGCCTCACCAAGGCGATGCCGCCGGACGTCATGGGTAAGAACATCGCCCTGGCGAACGTGTACAACGAAGAGGATAAGCGTTACGCCGAGGCGGCAGATTTGCGCGCCCTCATTGAGGACCCGGTCGATAAGATTTACGGCCAGGTGTTCGAGACCGCGAAGGGCCTGGAGGGTCTGAAGCGTCAGTGGGGCGTGCACGCTGCGGGCGTGATTATGTCCAGCAAGGACCTCATCGACGTAATCCCCGTGATGCGCCGCGAGGCCGACGGCCAGGTCATCACCCAGTTCGATTACCCCACCTGTGAGGGCCTGGGCCTGATCAAGATGGACTTCTTGGGTCTGCGTAACCTCACCATCATCTCTGATGCGGTAGAGAACATTAAGGCTAACCGAGGCATTGACCTGGACCTTGAATCTCTCTCGCTGGATGACCCGGAATCGTACCGTCTGCTGGCGCGCGGCGACACTCTCGGCGTGTTCCAGCTCGATGGCGGCCCGATGCGCTCGCTGCTCAAGCTCATGGAGCCCGAGGAATTCGAGCACATTTCGGCAGTGCTCGCGCTCTACCGACCCGGCCCGATGGGTGCGAACTCGCACACCAACTACGCGCTGCGCAAGAACGGCAAGCAGGAGATCGAGCCGATTCACCCCGAGCTGGCCGAGCCGCTCAAGGACATCCTCGATACCACCTACGGCCTGATCGTGTATCAGGAGCAGGTGATGGCGATTGCCCAGAAGGTCGCGAACTACACTCTGGGTGAGGCAGACCTGCTGCGCCGTGCGATGGGTAAGAAGAAGAAGGCGGAGCTGGATAAGCAGTACGCCACCTTCCACGACGGCATGATTTCTAACGGCTACTCTGAGGGCGCTATTAAGGCGCTCTGGGATATTCTGCTGCCGTTCTCTGACTATGCGTTCAACAAGGCGCACACGGCTGCGTACGGTCTGGTGTCCTACTGGACGGCGTATCTGAAGGCGCATTACCCGCAGGAGTACATGGCCGCGCTGCTGACCAGCGTGGGCGATAACAAGGACAAGCTCGCCCTGTACCTGAATGAGTGCCGCGCCATGGGTATTACTGTGCTCGCACCGGATGTGAACGAGTCCACCCTGACCTTCGCCCCTGTCGGTGACGATATCCGCTTCGGTATGGGCGCGATCCGTAACGTGGGCGCGAACGTGGTCGAAGGCATGATTGCCGCCCGCGAGGAGAAGGGCCGCTACGAGTCCTTCAACGACTTCCTGAAGAAGGTGCCGCTGCAGGTGTGCAATAAGCGCACCATCGAGTCGCTCATTAAGGCGGGCGCATTCGACGACCTGGGCCACACGCGCCGTTCGCTGTCCCTCATTCACGAGGCGGCGGTGGACGCCGCCGTGGCGGTCAAGCGTAAGGAGGCGGCGGGCCAGTTCGACCTCTTCGGCTCCCTCGGCATGGATGACGCCCTGGGCGATGAGCTGACCGTGACCATTCCTGATGTTCCTGAATGGGACCGCCGCGAGAAGCTGAACTTTGAGCGTGACATGCTGGGCCTGTACGTTTCGGACCACCCGTTGCGCGGCCTGGAGCGTGCCCTCTCGGACGCGGCAAGCCATTCGGTGCACGACATCATCGGTGAAGACTCGCACGTGCGCGACGGCGAAACCGTCACCATTGCGGGTATGCTCACCGGCGTTTCGCGCCGTATCGCCAAGTCCAGCGGTAACCAGTACGCCTCCGTGGAGCTGGAAGACCCCTCGGGTGCAACCATTACGGTCATGTTCTTCTCCCGCGCCTACGAGACGATGGGTGCCGCCCTGGCGGATGACCTCATCTGCTCGATTCGTGGCCGCGTGCAGCGCCGCGACGACGGCAGCGTGAACATGAGCGCGCAGGAACTGCAGATCCTGGAAATCAGCGATGACGGCCGCGCCGCCCCCATCACCATCGTGGTACCCGAGTACCTGGTGACTGAGGCGAACCTGAAGGAGCTGAAGGAGACCCTGCGCGACCACAAGGGCACCGCGGATGTGCGCATGCTCGTGCGTACCCGCGATAAGGAGCAGCTGGTGCTGCTGGACCCGAGTGTGCGCGTGGAACCGAACCCGAGCCTCTTCGGTGAAATCAAGACGATTTTCGGTCCGAGCTGTATCCGACGCTAACAACGCACGCTAATAACGCACGCTAATAACGCCCCGTGAGGGGAATGACAGGGTGGATTCTGCATAGCAGAGTCCACCCTGAGCGTATATTCACTCACAACATACGGTGTATCCGCCGTATATCACGGTAGAATAGGTATAAATATTCTTGAGCGCTGTATACACGGGCGCTAGCGCCCAGCCAAGGAGAAACGAATGTACTGCCCCTATTGCAAGCACACCGACTCGCGCGTGGTGGATTCCCGCACCACCGATGACGGCGCCGCAATTCGCCGCCGCCGCCAGTGCACCTCCTGCGCTCGCCGCTTCACGACCGTTGAAACCACCACCATTTCGGTGATTAAGCGTTCCGGCGTGACCGAGCCCTTCGACCGTTCGAAGATTGCCGCCGGCGTGCGTAAGGCATGCCAGGGCCGCCCCGTGGGTGAGGACGATTTGGCGAAGCTCGCCCAGGAAGTTGAAGAGCTGATTCGTGCCCGCGGCCTGGCGGAGATTAACGCGCACGAGGTGGGCCTGACCATCCTGGAGCCGCTGTCGAAGCTGGACGCGGTCGCCTACCTGCGTTTTGCAAGCGTGTACCAGGCCTTTGAGAACCTTGAAGACTTTGAGGAGGCGATTGCGCGTCTGCGTGAAGACCGCATCGCCCAGTAACTTTTTAGTCCAGTAGCTAATGAGCTCAGCCGCTGCTACATGAGCAGCGGCATACAGAAAGGGGCTGTTCCCGAGATAACTATCTCAGGAACAGCCCCTTTATCTGTAGCTACACTTTACGCTTCACCGCGGCGCTGACGCTCAGGCAGCATGCCGCCAGCCCACAGTGCCGCACCCACAATACCGGCGTTATTGCGCAGGGCAGCCATGACCATGGGGGTACGAATCTGATCCTCAAAGTAGGGCATGA